>WNFM01266581.1_pt3 | contig 36732 bp, 26 predicted proteins | sample 5400271 | NCBI WGS metagenome assembly WNFM01 (sample SAMN13153352, study PRJNA577476) | soil metagenome | isolation source: 60 cm saprolite on Douglas fir-dominated hillslope | place: USA:California | collected 2013-09-17 | reverse complement strand
TCATAGAGACTACTAGATCTTAGCGGCCTTTATGTACGAGCGCGCATACCCACAAACAGGTTGTACAACAGTACGATCAAGGCCAGCACCAGTAGCAAGTGAATGAAGAAGCTCGATACATGTAGTACGATAAATCCAAGCAACCAGAGTACTACAAGTACGGCCACGATTGCCCATAATAAACCAACCATAATGTTTATCACCTTTCATTCATGAGGGCAGAAGAGTGTGAGCTCTATGGAAAACATCCGTGTATCCGTATAGCTTCCTTCCTTCTGCGTGAATATCTCTTGAATAACAAGACCGTCACTTCGCCCGTTTTCTACTCGGAGAAAGCGGTTTCTATCAACTACTGTTATCACGTATGTAAACTCACATAAGTTTTATCTTGCTAATTCAGCAGAGTTGCTGTACTTTATACACAGGGTATTATTTTTTAACCATCTCACTAATGACAAGGAGTAACGGTCTATGTCTGCTGAGACGCAGACAACGACGCCACAGGTCGGCTTGCATGACTCAGGACAAGCTGGGCAATATACAGAAGCCATCGTCGTTGACAATTTCAGTAAAAGCTACGGCTCGCGTCGAGTCGTTCATCAATTAAAATTTACCGTGCATAAAGGTGAAGTCTTCGCCCTCCTCGGACCAAATGGCGCTGGTAAGACAACCACTGTTGAAACGCTGGAGGGATACCGCTCCCCCGATCAAGGCACAATACGCGTTCTCGGCTGTGATCCCATGCGCAATGCTCGTGCGCTCAAACCACAAATTGGCGTCATGTTGCAGCAGGACGGCCTCTACCCAGGCTTGACCGCCCGTGAGGTCTTGCGTCTTTTCGCAGGCTACTTTCAGCAGCCCCGCAACATTGATGAACTGCTAGAGCGTGTAGGACTCAGCAATGCCACAAAGACGCGCTGCCGCAGGCTCTCCGGTGGCCAGAAGCGGCGTTTGGCTCTGGCGGTAGCCCTGGTAGGTAACCCGGCGCTGCTGTTTTTAGACGAGCCAACCTCCGGTATGGACCCCCAGGCCCGCTTGACTACCTGGGAAATTATTCGCGACGCTCAACAGCACGGGGCAACGGTCCTGCTCACTACCCACCTGATGGATGAAGCGGAACGCCTGGCAGACCGTGTCGCCATTATTGACCATGGCCAGTTGATAGCTCTCGATACACCCGCTCAATTGACTGGCTCACAAAATGCTAACCTTGTCCGCTTTGTCGCCCCGCCAGGTCTGGACTGCACAAAGCTGGCAGCACTGCCTTCTGCTCACAAAGCTGAGGAGATACGCCCTGGCAGCTATATCATCGAGACTGCCGAGGTGCCCGTTCTGCTGGCCGAACTAACAGCATGGTTACGCGATAACCATATTACTCTTTCGGAACTGCGTGTAGGACACGGCTCGCTTGAAGACCTGTTCCTGCGCTTAACGGGAGCAGAGGTGCGAGACTAACATGGCAACACAAACATATACACCAAATACTGAGGGCAAAGGAGCAGCCTCTTTCGCGCGTCAGGTTCTGACGCAAACACGATTTGAGATACTGCTGACCCTCCGGCGTGGGGAGAACATCCTGGTCACATTGATTGTCCCTGTCATGCTCCTGATCTTTTTCGCCTCGCTGAATATCGTACCCACCGTCAATGGACATGCTATTAACTTCCTGTTGCCAGGTATCCTTGCGCTCGCCATTATGGCGGCAGGCATGGTTAATCTGGGCATCGCCACGGCGTACGAACGCTACTATGGGGTGCTCAAACGCCTGGGCAGTTCACCTTTACCACGTAGCGGGCTGATTATCGCCAAGGTGCTTTCGATCCTGCTATTAGAAGTGGTACAGGTTGTGCTGCTGGTCGGTGTAGCAGTTGTCCTTTACGGTTGGCAGCCAACAGGCTCTCCGCTCCTGATCCTGCTCGCCATGGCCCTGGGCACAGTCACTTTTGCCGCTATTGGTCTTGCCATGGCTGGCGCTCTACGGGCCGAATTAACTCTGGCCGGGGCCAATGCTCTTTTTCTGCTCTTTGTGCTGCTCGGTGGCGGTATTCTCCCCCTTAGCCACCTGCCCGTTCCCCTTGCAGTCGTCGCGCAGTTACTCCCTGCAGCCGCCCTTACTCAGGCGTTACAAGCTACCATGACTAACAACGCAGTCTTTCCCGGCTTCGCCTTCCTCACCCTTTTCATCTGGGCCATTGTTGTTCTATTCATAGCCATCCGTACCTTTCAATGGGAATAGATCACGTCTGCATCACTGACCATTTCCACTGCTCAGGACAGGTATAGTCTATCACAGCTATCTCTGCTCCCCCGGCTGTGGGTAAATTACTGATAATAAACTGGGGAATGCTCGAATGCTGGAGATTATTCTGGTTATCCGGTATAAGAATGGAAATACCATCCTGGGCACGTACATGTGAGATCGTTTCATTGTAAGTGGCGATCTGGTTAAAAATGATCTTCACACTAAAGCTAACAGTATCTCCGTTCCGCTCAAAGCCCAGGAAGCGGGGAATAATTGTATCATCCGTATGACGAAACGGATCATGAAACGTCTCATCCGTTTTATAGGGATTATCAGGAGTAGCCAGTTTAAAGGCCAGAGCTTCGACGCATAGATGATACTTATATGCGCTATTTGGCACACGGATGAGATGAGAGCGTATCTCGGTGGCCTTAGAGCCTGGAGAGATTAAACGTATGCGCACAAGCAGAAGACTTGCCGCTATCACTATTAATGCAAGAGCAACAACCAACCAACGTTTCATAGATACCCCCAGGCTTGCAAAACATCCGAGACATGCTAGCAGAGAGGGGTGTCTAAAGGACAAGCTTCTCTCATGTCTCATTCTATAGTTATCGGATAGGACATGAGAGGCTTTAGTACATACACAAAATGCCTCTACTGATATCTACAAACAGGCATTACACGATCTTTTTTGATGCATTTACCTTCTATTTCGAGCCGTTGTAATAGCCGGTTGCTCTTCCTCAATTTCAGCTTCTTCCGAACCAGCCTGCTGTAACTGTATCAACGTAATGAGGAAGACGAGAAGAATGAGCACATGGAGGGCCGTACACCAGGCACAGATACTGTGTAGGAGCACAATTTCTACATAGACCAGGTACAGGGCTGTAAGTATACCTAAGAATGCCCAGAGGAACTGCGCAATATTCAACCAGCGTGGCCTGGCTATTGTACGTAGGCCAATAATAGCCAGGCCCGCAAGGACCAGGCACCAGGCGAGGCCAGGTACACTAATCGGTATACTGGTACCCGGAACTACTGAATAGGGGCTGGAGAGCACACGAGCGCAGTTAACCGTCCCACTGTTGGAGCAAATCAGCGGGACATTCTCATAATGAACTGCCGTCAGGTACACAGAAATACCAGCTCCTACTAATGCAAGCAGGAGCTGAAGTAGCTGTCCCCATGACTGTTGTAAATTTTTCATCGTGGCCTCAATCTCTAGCGGTATTAGTCATAGAATACTGTCCATCATCTGGAGTGTCAAGTTGTCTGAATCTTGAGAGAGTGCCTTAATGTAAACCCCATCTGCTACTGAAACAAGCGCTACAGCCCGGGCTGTAGCGCTTGTTTCAGTAGCAGAGACGATATGCATTACCAGAAATCGTCTTTAAATCGGTCTGACATTTTCAGAGAAATGGCAGGCAGCGAAATGTTCACGGCCTTCCTTGCGATCGAAGGTAGGCTCTACTTCGCGGCAAATCTGCTGTGCCATCGGGCAGCGTGTGTGGAAGCGACAGCCGCTGGGAATGTGAATGGCACTGGGTAAATCACCTGATAGAATAATACGTTGGCGGCGCTTCTCAATCTTTGGATCGGGAATAGGTACCGCTGAAAGCAACGCCTGGGTATAGGGATGCTGAGGAGCAGCATACAGCTCATCGCGGTCCGCCAATTCCACAATTCTACCCAGATACATAACTGCTATACGATCCGCTACATGCCGTACCACACTCAGGTCGTGTGAAACAAAAAGATAGGTCAGATTAAATTGCCGTTGCAGCCGCTGCAACAAATTGAGCACCTGCGCGCGTACAGAAACATCCAGGGCTGATACTGGTTCGTCGGCCACAATAAAGTCCGGATTGATAGAAAGCGCGCGCGCCACTGCAATACGTTGGCGCTGACCACCGCTAAACTCATGAGGATAGCGATCAATATATTCTGCACGCAAACCAACAACACTCAGCAATTCAGCTGTTTTGTCGCGTATTTCGCTTTTCGAACCTGTATTATAAATATGCATAGGTTCAGAAATCAGGGAGCCAATGGTAAAACGAGGGTTAAGTGAGGCGTAGGGATCCTGGAAGATCATTTGCACTCGTCGGCGTACCTGGCGCAGTTCCTCTCCTTGCAGCTTCGCCAGGTCCACGTTATCATAAAGAATCTGCCCGGAAGTTGGTTTGTACAGGCGCGTAATTGTGCGCCCAATGGTCGTCTTCCCCGAACCACTCTCACCCACCAGGCCCAGCGTTTGACCGCGCTCAATCGAAAAACTGACACCATCTACTGCCTGCACATGCCCTACAACGCGTTGTAAGACAATGCCCTTTGTCAGTGGAAAGTACATTTTCAAGTCACGCACATCGAGTAATGTTTTCGTCTCTACGAGCGTATCTGCCATCTCATCCTCCTTTATGAAGTTTGTACTATTGCATCTTCCGAGGCTTTGATGGCAACTCGCAGTGCCTCTAACCTGTCATTGCGCCGTTTATCTGCATAGGCCTGTTCTTTCGGATCTGTGACATCGACCCAACAGGCTTTCAGGTGTTCCGCTTTGCCCGCAACTGGATCAAGCGGCGGCATAGTGCGACAGATTGCACGAGCAAAGGCGCAGCGCGGCATGAAAGGACATCCCGGTGGTGGCTTCAGTAGATCCGGCGGAGCACCTTCAATCGTTCTCAACTCCGCGTGGCGCTGCTCATCCAGGCGAGGGACCGAGCTCAGCAGGCCCAGGGTATATGGATGACGAGGATTAGCAAACAGCTCATCGGTCGAGGCAGTCTCAACTACTTTTCCTGCGTACATCACCACCACACGATCGGTCATACCAGCCACTACGCCCAGGTCGTGCGTAATGATGATCACAGCAGTACCAAACTCCTGGCTTATGCCAACAATCAATTCAAGAATCTGCGCCTGCACTGTCACGTCCAGAGCTGTCGTCGGCTCGTCAGCTATCAAAAGCTTCGGGTTACAGGCCAAAGCTATCGCGATCATCACGCGCTGGCGCATACCACCGCTGAACTGGTGGGGATAGGCATTAACACGCGTTGCCGCATCTGGTATCCCCACCTGTTCCAGTAGAGATACCGCTCGTAACTGAGCCTGTTCGTTGCTCAATTTGAGGTGTATTCTTAATCCTTCCGCAATCTGTTTCCCTACCATCATAGTCGGATTTAGACATGTCATCGGGTCCTGAAAGATCATACCAATCTGACTACCACGGATCTTTCGCATGGCACTCTCCGGCAATTCAAGCAGGTCCTGGCCTTCGAACAGCACACTTCCACCGGCGTATTCCCCCGGAGGTTGGGGAATAAGGCGCATAATCGAGAGAGCTGTCACACTTTTTCCGCAGCCGCTCTCCCCCACTATACCTACCTTTTCGCCGGGTTTAATAGCGAAGCTCACGCCGTCGACCGCACGTACCTTCCCTGCCTTTACTTTAAAGTAGAGCTTGAGGTCCTGCACCTCTAGCAGATTTTCTCCCAAGTTCGTCACTCCTTTTACGCAGTTATCATATGCTTAGCGCTCTGTCATATATGGGTCTAGTGCGTCACGCAAGCCATCACCTACCAGGTTAAAGCTGAGAACGGTGAAGAAGATGAGCATAGCGGGGACGAACAGCAGCCAGGCATCAACGTCAAAGAAGCTTTGACCATCACTGACCATTGTTCCCCAGCTTGCAGCGGGCGGCTTAATACCGAAACCAAAGTAGCTCATAATCGATTCGAGAATGATGTTTGCCCCGACAAGCAAGGTAGCGTTGACGATGATGGGGCCAGCAGCATTGGGCAAAATGTGACGGAACATGATACGGAAGTTTTTCGCACCAATTGTCCGCGCCGCCAGCACATACTCGCGCTCCTTCAACGTCAAAAATTCACCACGCACCAGGCGCGCCGCGTACATCCAACTCAGGACAGCTATCAATATAATCACACTGCGAGGCGAGCCATCTGTAAAGGATGCCGACAGCACGAAGAGTAGCAAGTACAGCGGTACAGCCAGCACAACATCTGTCACGCGCATGAGAATGTTGTCGACAATGCCACCGTAAAAACCGGCGATCGCCCCCAGGACCACTCCTAGGAAAATAGCCATCAGCATCGAAGTCATAGCTACGAGCAGGGAAACCTGGCCCCCAGCCATGGCACGAGCCATCGTATCACGCCCCACGTCATCCGTCCCCAGCGGGAAGTTCCATGAAGGACCCGCCAGCGTGTCAGATACATTCGTCGCGTGAATAGCATCAGGGCTATTATGTCCGGTCAGCATAGGACCGGCGAAACAGAATAAAAACAGGAGAATGAGGAACACAGCCCCTATCATCGCCGCACGGTTACGGATAAAACGATCAAAGATGATACGTCCCTGGCTGCGCCGTTTCTGCACCAGCTCTGGTGTAAGTTCTAAAAATGGCTCGATCTCTTCTTGCTGATTCGCCAGCATTTGTTCAGATATATCCACGGATGCCTCCTTTTTGGGATGGTCTTGCCAATGCCTGAACTATGAGTAACGAATACGTGGATCCATCACAGCGTACAGTACATCCGCTACCAGGTTGAACGCAATGACAAAGACAGCTCCAATCATCACGATGGCCAGCAGTACCGGAAAGTCGCGATTGGTCAGCGAGTCGAGAAACAGCAGTCCCATACCAGGCCAGGCAAAAACACCCTCAGTGATGGTCGCGCCACCTGCCACCTGACCAAAGTCGATAGCGACAACAGTGATCAGCGGAATAACTGCATTCCGCAGTGCATGCCGCAACAGCAATGGTACCGGAGCAACACCTTTTGCTCGGGCCGTACGCATATAATCTTGTTTCGTCACCTCGATCATACTGGCCCGCATATAGCGACTCCAACCAGCGATAAAACTGATAGCAAGAACGAGCATGGGCAAGAGCAAGTGCTCAAGATGATCAAGAAAGGCATTGAAAGGGTCAAAAGTATAACCTAGAGTTGCAGTCCCTGAGGTCGGCAATATGTGTAACCAGACCCCAAAGATATCCTGTGCGAACAAACCAAAAAGAAAGATTGGCATTGCGATGCCAAAGTAAGCCAGAGTTGTCAGAGCATAATCCGTAACTGTTCTCTGGCGTACCGCAGAAACCACACCTATGGTGATAGCCAGAATTAATGCCAGTACCAAAGCGTAGCTAAACAACTCCAAAGTAGCAGGGAAGCGTTCAGCCAGGAGATCCGATACAGGTTGGTTCGTCACAAAGGAAAAGCCAAAGTTGCCAATCAGGGCATTTCCTATCCATTTGAGATATTGAATATACAATGGCTGATCCAGGCCGAAGCGTGCCCGGATAGCCGCGCGCCCCGCCGCACTAAGACGTGGATTAAAGATAACCTGTTCTGGTCCCCCAGGCAATGCATGAATTAACAAAAACATACCCAGGGAGAGCAAAAACAGTAATAACAGAGCCTGCAACACACGCCGGATAAGATAGCGCCCCATATATTACCTCCGAAGAGCATGAAAACGAGGACGGAAAACATTGGACATAGTGTACCATATTTCTATGCATTTTCGTCAACACTTTGCACACAGGTAATTTGCATACACCAGCTACCGCAGGGGCAGCTCTTGCGGCTGCCCAATACGCATCAATCGAAGCATGGATACAGCTGATGAAAGAGCCTCTCAAACACGTTCACCTTTCCAGGTGAGCCGCAAGGGCTCCTCCTACTATATACAACGAACGAGCCACGTAAGCCGCGTCGTATATAGTAGGGGGCATCCCCTTGCGGGTGCCCTGGTTCCTTCGGTTGAGGCCTATTGGGCAACTCTTGCGGCCGCCCTATACACATATACGTCATACAATGAGCCTCCGGTCAGATACCCCATAGGCCATCTAACCAGAGGCTCCATCTCAGTTCATTAATTCAGCAGACACGCTCGCCTGTTAAATTAACACTTACCGTTGTCACACCACCATGAATCGACGCCGATAGTTTCAGAAGCGCCTTCTGGACCTGGCAGGTAGTTATGGGTGTTATTCTTCACCACGGCGATATCTGTCGGACCGTACAGGGTAATAAATGGGAAATCCGTCAGATAGATCTGGTGGATCTGGTTGAAAACCTGCTGACGCTGAGTTGGATCGCCGACTGCCTGCTCCTGGGTAAAGAGTTTATCCAGTGCCGGGTTGCAGTACTTCGTATAGTTACCGCCACCGAAGCTATTAGCAGCGGAAGGAACCTGGTTACAGGCAAACGCTGATGAATCATCAGCATCGTAGGTCCACGAGTTTTCAAACTCACCAATGTCAAATGTACCTGGCTTGCCAGTTGGCAGGATCGTACCAAAGTAGGTATCCGCAGAATAGTTCTGGATATCGATTTTGACACCGATGGCCAGGAAGTTCTGCTGCAGGATACTTTCGTCGGCTGCACGCCAGGGATTATTGGCCGTGGTAGAATACTTGAATTCCAGGCGCTGGCCGCCCTTTGCGCGCACACCATCCGAGCCTTTGACCCAACCCGCACTATCTAACAGAGTATTGGCAGCGGCAGGATCATATTTGGGGCAGGGAGCATCTGCCTGGTAGCCCGGTACGTACGCCTTACCATGATCAGTACACAGAGGCACTGCCTGGCCACGACGCGCTGTATTGATCAAGGCATTGTGGTCAATGGCCATCGCCATGGCCTTACGTACATTGACATCCTTGAGCACAGGATTAGCCAGGTTGAAGTACATGGCCTCAAAGTTTGAGGCGTTGGGATTCGCCACTAAGTGGTAGTTGGACATAGCCTTGTAAGCCGGGGTCTTCGTCACATCCAGGAACCAGGATGAAGTGATACTGCCAGCCTGGAAATCCTTAAGGATGGTGTTTTGATCAGGGATCAGACGGTAAACAATCTGATCAAGATACGGCAAACCTTCAGAGGCGCGGTAATAGTTGGGATTGCGCACAACGGTGAAGTGGTCGCCGGGTTTGCTTTCCTTCATCATAAACGGCCCATCGGTAACGCTGGGGTTCAGATTATCAGTAGATTTGAGAACCGCATCAGGTGCCATGCTGGAAAAGTGATGGGCAGGAAGCGGTGCTGTGAGTCCGTCAACCCACGCGGTGTTGAATGCAACAAATGGCGCAGACAGGTGGAAGGTAATCGACATGTTATCGGCAGAAACATCTGCGCTTTTAATCAGATTATAACCAGTGGTAGAAGCCGCACCAAACTTGGCATTGGTCCAGAGCTTCCAGGTAAAATCTACATCCCTGGCATCGACCGGTTGACCATCGCTCCATTTAACGCCTGGACGAATCTTATATGTCCAAGTTTTAAGGTCAGCGCTTACATCACCGTTGGCAACGGTAGGAACTTCGGTCGCCAGAGCGGGATTAAGATTACCATTTTTATCACCGACAAGTAGCGGTGTGTAAATGCTCTGGTCGATCAGATCCGCAAATGTTTCGCTTACGCCATTAGGGATCAGCGATTTTACGGGTTCATAGAGGTCATCGATCCATGTACCACCTCTTACCGGTTTAGTGTTGGTGGTTGGTGGTGGTGTTGTACCTTGCGGAGCGCAGGCACTGATAAACACCATTAACAAAACTAGTACGGAAAAGGCAAGTGAAAGACGTCGAGATCTGGGTCTCTTGAACATTATGTCCTCCTCGCGAAATAAGAAATACCTGAGGAATCAAACTGGTCTACCCGCCACACGGGAACTATCACACCTTTCAGGAGTGACAGTCTCTCCCGTATACCGTTCAAACAAAACGGATGCTCGGGACAGAGTATCATGACAATAATACTTTGTATCCCAGCGTTACCTGATAATAATACGTAAGTTGAAAGCAACATCTCACACTTATCTGATCAATTTATTCATATTTATAAAAAAACTCTGCTCGCTTTTTATAAATAAACCCTGCATCCGCGAGACTGTTCAGATTGACCCCTTGCTGGTATACTCTGCGTCCGCTCTATACTTGACTTTCCAAGAATTGCCAACTATACTTTCCCTCAGAACCTCTCATTCTAATTAGTGTTCTGTTCCCCTTCCTCCGAAAAGCGGGGATGCAAGGGGTGCAACCCCTTGACTGGGGTCTGGGGCTGTGCCCCAGTCTCCCTCTCTTCCTCGCCGCCGCAGGCGGCCTTTCACAGGAAGAGTGATAGTCTACCAGGCCTGAAAGGTAAAAAAACATTCTATGAAAATCCTATCATCGGTGAATACGGTGTACTATTGGCATACTACCTGCTTAAATCTAACAAAGAACGCATAAGCAAACCACAATTTTTCAGCAGTAGTATCCTTCTTTAGGGTCAGGCTTTTTGGCCTTTAAAGACGTTGTTTCGTCTCCAACACTACCCTCAAATCCAATAGTCTCCGTGTTCTCATTCCTACTACACGATTCCACTACACAGTCTGGTTTTGGCATGCTCACAGGCAGATAAAAAGTGCTGTCTTCATTCATGCCAACGAGCAATAAGGAAACGCTCTTGATTGCACACAGACTCAAGATCCAAAACGACAAAAGTACTACATGCTGCCTGCATCTACACATTACGAGGGTAGGGAAAAATGAAAAACCGTGATGCATATATCGTTTACCTGAGCCTGGAGGGATTGTTTTCTCTCTTCTTCTATATCATTATTACCGTTAATATGGTCTACCAGGTAGAGGTTGCTAAGCTAAATCCGCTGCAACTTGTCCTCGTTGGTACCACCCTGGAGATCTCGGCCTTTTGCTTCCAGGTCCCAACGGGCATTTTTGCTGATGTCTTCAGTCGCCGCATGTCTATCATTATTGGTGTGTTTCTGACAGGCCTCGGCTTCATCCTGGAAGGCTCCATTCCACGCTTCGAGACTATTCTGCTCGCGCAGTTAGGTTGGGGCATCGGATCTTCCTTCATCAGCGGAGCAGAAGAAGCATGGATCGCGGATGAAGTAGGTGAAGAACATATCGGCAAGGTCTTCCTACGTGGAGCGCAGTTTGGTCAATGCGGTGCATTGATCGGGGCAGCCATCAGCGTTGGTCTCGCCACTTTTAGCCTCAACCTACCTATCATCCTGGGAGGAGCATCTTACCTGGCCCTGGGCATCTTCCTTCTGATTTTCATGCCCGAGCATAACTTCCAGCGTACACTACCTAGTGAACGCCCAGGCTGGAAGAGCATGGGACAGACAATCCTCACAGGGCTACGCCTGCTACGAGGTAGTCCGCTTCTCCTCACCATTCTCGTTATCACCCTGTTCTATGGCTTATACAGTGAAGGCTTCGATCGCCTGTGGACAGCCCACCTGTTAACGGACGTGACTCTTCCAGATCCTGGTTCGCTCAAACCGGTCGTCTGGTTCGGCGTCATCCGTGGAGGAGCGATGTTGTTTAGTATTGCCGCGGCCGAAATTGTGAGACGGCGTTTCGATACAAATAACAACCTCGCAATAGCGCGGCTGCTGCTCGTTATTAGCATCTTACAGATCGCTAGCGTCATCACCTTTGGCGTGGCTGGAAGCTTCATGCTCGCCGTAGCCTCCTATTGGAGCTACGCCATTTTGCGCAGCATGTTTAATCCTCTCCACACATCGTGGCTTACGCAAAATAGCGATGCCAGCGTGCGCGCAACCGTCATCTCTTTTACCGGGCAAATCGATGCCATCGGTCAGATTGTCGGTGGTCCCGTGGTCGGCGTGATAGGCACATTGGTGTCTATCCGGGCAGCACTGCTAGCTGCAGGAGCGCTGCTTTCACCAGTAATCCTGCTCTTTGCCAGAGCCATTCGCCAGAGCAAGGAGCCGCCCAAAGCCCTTGCCGAGTAGTTTCCATAGCGCGTTTAATATGTGGCGTGAGCCTGCCAGCCGCAGGCTGGTAAGCTTACGCCACATATTAACAATAACAATTGCGAGCCGCGTAGCGGCGAGAAGTCAATAAAGCAGAACTGAACAATACCAAATAAACATGTCTCAAAATGAGACATTTAAGAGCTATTGTAGCCGCATGGCGATAACCAGCCCCAAAGCCAGCACAACACCAAATTGCAGGTGCAATAGCGATGTCCGTTTGATGCCTATCATAAACACCTTGCGTTCATTCGCCGCCAGTACCGCACGCACGTTACTAAAAGCCAGGGGAAAGGTTATCCAGACCAGCAGGCTAAAAAGCGGGAGCAAACCAGCCAGGACACAGACGCTCAGGGCAACATAACTACCATACAAAAGAAAAGCATGAAATCGCTGTCCAAAGAGTCTGCCAAAGCGCACAGGCAGCGTCCGTTTATGGACTGCCAAATCCTCTGGGTAGTCACGCACATTATTCATATTAAGAATTGCCGTTACCAGGAAGCCAACGGGAATGCTGGCAGCAAATACGCGCCATGACCAGTGCGCAATCTGGATATAGTATGCCCCCCATGTCATTAGCAGCCCCATTGCCAGGTATACCATAATATCGCCCAGGCCACGGCTCGCCAGAGTGAATGGCCTGGCACTGTAGAAATAGGCAATAGCCATCCCTACCAGGCCAAACAGTATAATAGCAGGTCCCACTTCGTAAATGAGCAATACCCCCAGTCCGGCTGCAATAACAAAGCTGCTAATACCACCACCCAACACTTGCGCGGCCGTCATCTCCTTGCGAAAAATCACCGTGCTCGACCCCAGGGATGCCAGACTATCAAGCCCATAACGATAATCAAAGTACTCATTAAAATAGTTCGCACCTATCTGGAGAAATAGCGCTGAAAATAGTGCTACCAGGAAGGGCGCCAGGTGAAATGTTCCCTCATAGGCGGCTATAGCTGTACCAACCAGCATAGGGCTGATAGTCGCGCTCAAAGAGAAAAGACGGCTGGTCTTTAGCCACACCTTCCAGCTCGGCGACACCGGTGCCTCCGTTGTCGATATACCATTGCTATTTGTATTTTTGTCTATCATAACTCTCCACCTATAAATAATAGTCACTGGTTATAATTAGGAATGGTAGCACGCTTTACAGCAAAACGCCACATACGATGCGTTATAAAGAGTGCGTGCCTCCCCATAACTACAAGCGAAGCTTCATATGGTTACACCATGCAAAAACCAGCATATTTCAGAACAAGCGCAGCAATATCCCGCAGTTAATAGCGCGTTCCTCTGCCAGAGGCATGCATATATTATTTTTAGTGTAAGTTGGAGGGATTATTATAATGTATATATCGATATGCAGATGTGACAAGTGGATTGAGGAGGATCATATCTCTCATGGAACATTTTCAGCCAATTATTGTGCCTCCTACGGCACACATACCACAAATTCCCTCGCGACAGGTAGCAGGCAATCAGTATGTCTATATACCCCATCAGCTACTAACGCCGCCAATACTACCATACACTCCTTTGCCCCTATCGCTATCACCCGCTCAGCAGGGGAGTTCATACCTTGCTTCTACGCGCAACCGCCAGTTTTTACTGCGGCGTGTGCAAACATTTCATTCAGCAGCGATCGCATCCGATGATAACATGCACACATTTCCAAGCTTAAGGTTGCCAGCCACCCCTAAACCACCGTTATATATTCCCCAAATACCGGGATCACTCAACTATAACCATCAACTATGTCCACCGACGCCTATTAGCGGTATGCAGTCCCACATAGTTCGGCAAGCATCCATGAAGGGAATACCCAAAACTCCGCCTTGCTCTATACCTGGCTATTTTCCCCGTGGATCCAGGGAACGGGAGCCAGGTATAGGCGAAACCCTCCTGGGCTGTGGTATCCTCATACTTATAGGCATTGCGCTCCTGGCCATATTCTACTATCTCGTGCAGTGAATTTGCCCGGCAAAATACAGGAAATCATGAGTTATCCCGAATTTTTGAAACTCATGTTTGATTGAGATGAAGGCCCTCTGTGAGCGCCTTCATCTCAAAAAGGGTGGAGCCCGCCGTGTCAAGGCTCGCTCCACGAGAAAGAACTTTTTTCTAAACATTTGGGAGAACTCGTGACGAGCCACCAGCCACCTCCACCCCGGGTTAGTAAAGGCGAAGCATTTGCACCGCTAACATTTCCGCTGATACAATGTAAAGCACATTGGCTAACAGGGATTTTTTATTGTCTATCTCCCTGCATATCCAGAGACTCATGAAAAGGTATCTTACAAGCTTGATCAGTCTTGTATATAGCTGGATACTGGTACTGTGGATTTACCTGCGCGTCGGCTCCTGCTTCTGGCGTTGGCGTATACAGCTCTGGCTTATACAATTACATCTAATCGAAAGTACTTTCACTGGTATGAAACAAACGTTGCTTTTTATTCGCCATGGACAGACAACATGGAATGTCGAACATAAATTACCTGGTCAATTACCAGGAGTAGCTCTCAATGATAAGGGACGCAAGCAAGCGGCCCAGCTCGCTGATGCCCTATACGCCATACCGATTAGTTCAATCATCAGCAGCCCACTCGAACGAGCCTACGATACTGCGCAGATTATTGCACAGGGACGTGGACTGCCCATCCAACTTGAACCTGATTTAATGGATACCAACGTCGGACGCTGGGCAGGCGAAAATTATGAACAACTGAGTAAAAATGATCCGGATTGGAAAGCCTATGTCCAGGACCCTACCGTGGCGCCCGAAGGGATTGAAACGTTCCCCCAGGTGCAGCAGCGAGCCCTGGCCGCCATTGAACGTTGGCGCGCGCGCGAAGATGTTGGCACATATCTCGCCTTTGTTGCGCATGCTGATGTTGTCAAACTGCTCGTTGCCCATTATACAGGCCTGGAAACAAAAAGGGCTGGGACCCTCTTTATCGATAATGCTTCAGTCAGCCTGATTGAAATCAATACAGAGGACGTTCATCCCGTGCGTGTAGTCGCCGTTGGCTGGAATCCGCATCCTGGTTGGCTCAAGCCCGCTATCCTTGATAAGCAAAAAGACGACATTCCGGTCCAAGAGGGAGAACAGAAAGCATAAACACTACCTATAGTATAGTAGAGATAGTACGTCGAAGGGAACTTCAGCATGTTTGATCCACGTGACCCCTATGAACGCTTTTACTGGCATTATGATTCGCGACGACCACTCTCTGTGGCCCAGATTATTGCCCTGAAGAGTGTAGACGCAGAAACAGCAGCCTTAATATGGTTACTGCTAGAACATGGAGTTTCGCTCACTGTTGCGGGTCCCACCGATCCGCAGCCTGGCGTAGGTAAGACCACGACGCTGAATGCTCTACTCCAATTTCTACCTGAAGGCACAGCCCTGGCCTATATGTCGGGCATGTATGAGAATTTCGCATTCACCCGCCTCCCGGATATCGATCCTGGCACGACTTATGCCCTCTGTAATGAGGTAAGTGATCACCTGCCCATCTATATGTGGGGCCGGGTAGCTCGCCGCTATTTGACGCTGCCAGCACAGGGATATCACATCGCTACAAGTGTACATGCCGATACTATCGACGACGTTATTTCCATGTATCATCACGATCTCCATCTACGCCCAGAAGATGTGCGCAGGCTAGGTCTGGTTATTAATATCGGCCTGGTGGGACGTGTTTACCCTCCGCGCCGTCGCTGGTTGAGCGCACATTTCTTGCAGCCTGCTGCCGATGCCAGGCACTCCGATGCCATCGTACCTGTTCCACTATCGCTGTGGAATGAATTTGATGATACCTTCGAGCACGCCGACCAGGCTATTCTCGATGACCTGGCGCAGTGGATAGGTCTGCCCGTACCTGACTTTGCTTCGGCCTTGCAACGGCGTATCGATAGCCTGCGAGAAATAGCCGAACAAAGTCTTGATGTAGGCCAGATGTATGCAGCCATCAACGAGGTGCGCGATTGCGAAAAAAAACCACGCGCATGAAATAGAAAACCCACCTGTCGTTGTTCTAGTCTAATAGAAATAATTACCTGACCAGAAAGGAGTCCCAGATGCTCATACGTACGCAAGAAGCCAACGAAGGGCGCTGGCCACGCATCTGCAACGAACGTTAGTAACAATCGAAGAAGGAAGAGGAGCGCACTCGTTATGAGTCTTTCTGTTGCTATGCTCAGCGTCCATACATCACCTCTGGATACACCTGGATGTACGAAGGATGCGGGCGGCATGAACGTTTATATGCGTGCATTAGCATGCGAACTAGGAAACCGTCACATTTTCGTTGATATCTTTACCCGCTGGACTAATCCACATACACCCCATATCGTACAGCTTAGTCCTCTTGTGCGGGTCATCCACGTGAAAGCTGGACCACAGGATATACTCCCCAAAAACAATCTCTACCAGCATATTCCCGCCTTTATCCAGCAGGTTGATAAGTTTAGCCGAGCTGAAGGCACCCAATACGATGTGGTACATAGCCACTACTGGCTCTCAGGCGTAGCTGGTAATCAATTGGCGCGGATGTGGGACGTTCCGCACGTCACCATGTTCCATACTATTGCGCGCTTAAAACAAATGGCCAATCCCAATGAGCCTGAATCACCCCTGCGCCTGGACATGGAACAGCAGTTGATCCATTATGCGGACCGCATCATCGCTACAACGACTGATGAGCGCACACAGCTTATCCGCTATTGTGGAGCAACCACTAACCAGGTAGAAGTCATTCCTTGTGGCGTTGATCTCAGCCTCTTTACTGCGCAAAACACACAACTAGCGCGTAAAAAGCTTGGCCTCAAGCTTCATCAACCAACGCTCCTGTTTGTGGGTCGACTTGATCCTTTTAAGGGACCAGATCTGTTCCTGCGCGCAGCAGCTATGATGACCCAAAACGCACAAATCGTCGTTGTGGGAGGTAAACTCCAGGGAGACACAGATGTTCAAGCCCTGCAGCAGCTCGCTCACGATCTCAATCTAAGCCAGCGCGTGCACTTCCTAGGCGCTCGTCCACAAATTGAGTTGCCAATGATCTACAGTGCCGCGGATATCGTCGTCGTACCCTCCTATCACGAGAGTTTTGGTCTCGTCGCCATCGAGGCCCTGGCCTGCGATACACCTGTTGTAGCAACCCGCGCAGGTGGATTGATGACCGTCGTACGCCACAATGAGACCGGCTACCTGGTCCCACGTGGCCCCGGCTTCTTTGCTGAGCGGCTGGATACCCTCCTGGGTAATCCCACGCTGCTTGCCCAGATGAGCCGGGCTGCACGTCCATCCGTTCTGCACTTTAGCTGGCAAAATGTCGCCAGCCAGGTCAGCCAGACCTACGATACCCTGCTAACCGAGGCCAGACAACTAGTAGCTCAGTAACCACCTGGCATAGGAAGAGAGTGGGAGATGCTGGAACTCCCACTCTCTTCCTATGCCAGGGTTTCAAGCGAAGCTACAAATTCTTTTCAAGCTGGTAAATGTCGTTAAAGTTCGGCGAACCCCAACCAGTGGTATAGTCCCAACCACTTGTTGCATTGTAGAACAGGTTATTACCAACAGTGATGTCGTTATAGGGATGGTGACTTCCTGGGTGATTTGCCAGTTCATAGAATTCCGGCACACCCCCTATCGTTGAACGGCCCTGTGCTTGCAAGGCCTCATCAACCAGCAGTGCTCCAGCCGCCCAGATGGGTGCAGCGGCACTCGTACCACCAGAACTCGTCCAGGCCCCCTGGTAGTAAACAGAGATGTTGGGATAGGCTGCCGCGGCAACATCCGGTACCTGGCGCAGACCATTAGGTGCGCTCACGGTGTCAGCAAAGTCAAGCGGTCTGATGAACACGTGATCTGACGCACCATCATAGGGTGTCGTTGTACCTGGACCAACCTGCCAGCTTGGGCGCCGGAAGTTAATATTCTGGCTCACACCACCGCCACTACCCCAGTCATTGGCACAAACCGGCAAATTGTCGCCAGCGCCCCATGCCGTCTCGCTGGTACGTACATTGCTATTATTCACCTGCAAGTGAGTCCCACCGACAGCGATAGAATAGATGGCACTGGCGGGGAAGGCAACCTGGGCAATGTGGGGCAGGCGCTGAGTATAGGCACCGCAGTCACCACTAGCGACGAAAACCGAGATTCCTTCAGCCGACAGGATACGCAGGCTCTTATTGACAGCCGCCATCTCAGCGTCACTAAAAGCACTCTCATACGAACCATAGCTGACGCTTAAAACCTGTACCTTGTGATCAGAAGCAACGCGGTTAAAAACATCTACCAGGTCCTGGGCGAAGGCTGTATTGCCATCGGTTTGATAATCGAGAATCGTCGCCTGGGGAGCAAGACCAGCTATCAGCTCCAGATCCAGGATCGCCTCACCTTGCCCGGCACCTGATGAAGGATGACCATTGACATCGATATTCTGGACAGTGGGTGTGCCAATACCAACACAGGCTGCGTAATTGGCCAGATCATGCGGATCATAACCATCACCAAACTCGACAACGCCAATCGTCATGCCCTGCCCTTTAAAGCCTTGCTGGTACAACTGGTTGATCTGGTAAGCGGCGGCAAGTTTGTCACGCGTCAAATTTTGCTTCGCCCCATAATTAGCGCAGTTACCACTCAAAGCACTCGTCTGACCACGTGCCAGCAATCCCAATGGCGGCTTGAATTGAGGAAACGCGAAGTTATCCAGACCAGTCACCGATGAAACAAACGCACCGGCAGGATCGGCAATCGTTGGTGTTCCCTCTTGCATAAAGAATGTACGCCCAGCAAAAGTGTATGATTTCAATGTGATATGCAGCGCCCGCTCGATAGTAGCGACCGTGCCATGGACCTTGATCGAGGTGTGCAGCTTGTCAGTTGCATCAATGGTAAAGCCGTTCTTAGTCAGCCAGTCAATTACCTGCTGCTGTTGTGCATCGGACACCGCATACTGCTGTGTGATCTGATCAGAAGTCAAGAACTTATGAAATGTCGGTGAACCAGGCGTATAGATTTGAGCCACATCACGATCAAAAGCAGTGTCATTATATGTCAGATTAAAGGTGAGTGGTTTAATTTGATTCGCAGGAAGTTGCGAACCGGTAGGAAGCTTGCCTGTGGCTGGTGGTTTACTCCCAACTGGATGCGAAGATACCGTTGGTGTAACACCAGCGGATGGGCTCGATGATCCTGGTAAAGAACATGCGCTCACTAGTAGCCCAAGCAGCGCAAAGCCCATCATTAATTGCACTGTGAGCCAAAGTTTTTTTCGATATTGTTGTTCCATGTATTCCTCCCAAAAGTCTGGATTTGTAGATATCGTGATATATTATGCACCTTAAAACCCGTTTGCGAATAATCTTCTATTATCAAGCACCTATAGTATAGCGTTTCCATGTCTGCATTGCTGTGAGCAAAGTAATAGTAGCAAAGTGAGATAAGCTACAGCATGCACACCTTACAATTAGCGAAGTTACAGGAAGTTATGAAGAGTTTCAAATCGACATATATCGAATTTCTCTCATCAGATAACAATACGTTACAGTATATTCTTTTTTGGGAACTATCTATTCAAACAGATCTTTCAGGGCCTGTGCTTCTCACAATTTAGTCTCTCAGAAAAAAGATTGCCACATTACACAATTTTCACACTTTTTAGGATGGACATTCCCGGTTCATTGTGGTATAATCAACACAATCAAAAAGAAGCTTTCCAAGTTTGTAAGTTCAAGCCTTGGTACATTGTTACCTCTGGCGTTAATTCAGTCCTTCGGCTGAATAAGGATTGAAATAAAAACATGGATTTAGTCTCATTGGCATCAGAGGTTGCATCACTAAAAGAAGCAGTGATGGTTTGCAGCGATACATAAACAAGCACTAGGGAAATTTTGCCCTGGTGTTTTTTATTTCTTACTTGTTCTCAACGCGCACTGGACGCCGGGCTCATCGATTTATTCTTCATTCTGTGGGCCGCTGCTCAATGTTCTGTGAACATGAACGTTGTCTGTATTTTAAGGAAAGGAGGAAAAAACTTAACTGTTCATGCGTCTAGCCACTTTGTTGGATAGCGCTTGCAACACATTACCAAATAAACGCACTGGATAAGATTTTTGAATTCAACTACCCACCAGATGCGCGAACGATGTAAGCTACGCCTCTATTAAGCGTACAGTGCGAACGAAGAGTGGATACGGAGTGGTTGCTAATTTATGAAGGAGTATACCGATCATGAACTCAAGTATGATCAGTAAGATCGCCAAAGCCAAGCGTTATGCGGAAGAACCTGAGCGGATCCAGTTTACCCGCTTTGAAGCAACGTTCCGGGGAGAGAACGATCTACACACCACTGTTTTTGATAACGGTGAATGGACGTGTACCTGCCGTTTCTTTAATGACTGGGGCGACTGCAGCCATACTATGGCCATGCAGCGCGTATTGGGCGTAACTATTCCAGCAGCTCACCGCCATGGTATTCCTGCCGGATTAGGTACCAGCCCGCTCGTACACTAACCAGATCTTCGCATATATGGCGTTGAGGACTATCCGGTCTCTACAAAAGCCACCCGAAGCAATATAGAAAGAAGCACTGTCAAAGATCAAATCAGTGCTTCTTCTTTTTTATTTTAATCAGGATTATGTCATATTTATGGAAGAGAAGGATTCCATCAATATGACTACTGAAGTTCTAACTACTACGAGCCAATGCCTGGCACAAATTGGAGAGCGATAATAATGGCGAACAAGATGATAGCCAGAATCAGAATAAACCTCAGGTCTTTACGCACATATGTATAGTGCTCTGCTGTAATCAACGTAGCCGCAGCTCGCTGTTGTGATTTTTGAGCCGCCTGGCGTCGTGCAGCTAGCTTGGCTGCCGCGCTCCCCTTTGGGGCAGTACTCACGCTCTCAGCTGGTGGAGTTTCCGGTACTACTTTTGTCTCTGCGCTACTTTCGCTCTTCTTCTCCTGAGCAGCCAGTTTTGTACTACTCCTTACCCTCTTCTTGGCCTCTGGAGCTTCCATTGTGGATACAGCTACAGCTGCCTCGCTTGCTTCTTCAGCGTCACTTGCGTTTTCTTCCTCGATCACTTGTTCATTCACGCTTTGACCCTGGGTCTCACGTACCAGTTCAAAGCTTTTCTGGACCTTTGGTTTATTGCGCTGCGCTCCACCTCGCGCAGTCGTGCTCTTCTTTGGCATTCTTCATCGCTCCTTGCCCGATAGACACGAGAGAAACCCAGCCTTCTCGGGTATATATTTTAGATAATCGCTACACTACCAGCGTTCCCAGCCCACATATTCTCCGGTTACTACGACTTACGCTATCCTCGCTCGGTTTCATCTTGTCTTTACTCGTCCCATCATTCACGTTGGATGAATTTCGTACATTGGGGACATTATAGTTCCTAATCTATTCCTTGTCTAGCTTAGGTTTTCCTTCGCACGGGCAATTCGCACCAGGTGAACTACTGGCTACGTGCGCCATATCCCGCACATTGTAGCATGCACCTGGTTGCGTAATCCACGAGGCAAATCGAATCCCAAGATGCCAGCTCCGCTCTTCAGAGGAATTCTGTTTGACTGTAGAGGAAATCTATCAATCCCAGATTATATCTCCCGTATAGAATAAGATGCATTCAATATTCTGGAATGTATCAGGATTTAAAAGACCGTTCTTGGTCAACGCCGCAGGCGCTTGGGTGGGATCGATGCTAATAACCCAGGTGCCAACAAATTGTCCAGAAGATAGATTGGATAATTGGGCATAATTGTTCGTAAAGGTAATCGAGGGCAGAGTTGTATCTCCTATCTGCAAGCTCATAAATCCCGTCCCGGATATGGCAGGTGTACCGTCGGGAACATCTAGTTTGAAGTAGATGCTCGTCAACGTAACGCCCGTAATATGGGGTGGGACGATCTGATTGGAGATGCTAAACTTCAGTTGCTGCGTCTTCTGGCCTGCTGTTGCATTCAAAAAGGCATACCATGCTCCTTGGAAGATCTGATTGAGGCTCATGTAGTAAGCACCTTCATAAGTCTTTAATGCCTGTTGTACTTTCTGGGTAAATGTGCTGCCTTCGCCAGCATCAAGTGCAGTATAACTCAGATGAATGATCACGTCAGACAGGTTGTCGAAATTAATCTGATTGGTCGCCCTGGGCATACTGAGTTCCCAGGTTGAGACAGCTCCCGTGCCTTCAAAAGGCAGATACCGTTCATCCCTGAAATTCAGTTCAAACATCCCGCTATCGTTCACTCCCCTGGAAAGGGCAATTTTCTGATTGCGTCGCCAATTGCTTCTCAGCGTCGCTGAATCCGGCATAACCCCCTCCCCTGTGAGTAAGTAGTTGACAGCATTCGCGTCTGCCTGGATGAGTGTCCGGTCGGACAATTGTGTTAAGGTGGCCTTGATATTCTGGTAGGGACCAACGACTGCCGGGATGGAAAGGCCAATGGTCTTGATCTGACGGCAATAGTGGCCGGGGAAGTCATAGTCAAAGAGTTTCTCGCTTAATTGAAACTGGCACTTCCCTGTGTTTTTCAAATTGAGAAATGCTTTGGGATCTAATTGGAGGAGGGAGATGGTTTTCTCGATTTCCAGGCGCCGGTCATTGCCATCAATATAGGCCTTTTCCAGCTGGTTTAACCCGAATATCAATCCTTCTCCGGCCAGCAGCCCTTGCTTCAGGCTGTCCCAATAGTCAAAGCTAATGTATGTGTCATCTCGATTGAGTTCGTATTGGTATGCCTTTTGCGCAGCCAGCGCCATATCAAGCGCAAGCTTGAAGGTCTGGAAATACAAGACAGATAGGCGATTGACCATCCACTGATACAGGTCTTGATTGGAAAACTTCCTTTTCAAGAAATCTTCGACTTCATTGGCTTGCTTAATGCTCTTCTGCTGGGTAGCGAGTTCAGACGTAGCGATGTCAACAGCTACCTGGGAGGCAACTTTTTGCTGCATAATCAGTGCAACATCATCTTGAGCCATTTGGAGCTGTAGTTGCCAGTCTTCATTGCGACGAGCATACTGCGCCGTTGTCGCTGCTAAAGAAGCACCTTGATTGAGGGTCGCCCCAATACCATCAAATACGGCCGCCGTTGAAGTTAAAGCCCAGCCAGGCTCCATCCCTCCGTCTGCCAGGCCAAAGATGTTAGGCACTAAGAATAGAGGAATAGATATGCCATTGGCCACAATCGCAGCAGCTTGAAAGGCTAAAGTAGCTATCATAAGGTTCTGGCTGTCTTGCTCAGAAGAGGACAGCCCACCGCTAATCAAGCTTTGATAAAAATCTACACGATGCTGGGCCGCCGTAAAGCTTTTATTGAGGGACTCCACATTCGCATTAGCCTCATCAATTTGCTTCTGTTTCGTCGTTTTGATCAATTGCGCAATAGCCGATTCCTGGCTAGCTCTCAGTAATGAGAGTTGTTCCTCATCTCTCTTCTCCAGGGCGTTTAAAAGTGCCGATCCGAGCTGAATGACTATAGAAATACTATTTTTCGCCCGTTCAAGCATGAAATCAAAGCGATAGTGCGGGACCTCTGCCGTCAGCCCTGATACTACGCTCAGCGGCACGTTATGACGATAGAAGTACTATTTTTCGCTCGTTCAAGCATGTAATCAAAGCGATAGTGAGGGACCTCTGCCATCAGCCCTGATACTGCGCTTAGCGGCACGTTTCCCGCGGCGGCTGCGCGTACAAGGTCGGCTGGATTGATAGGAGGCTCGAAGAGAGCCAATTGCCTCACCACTCCCGTGATGTTCTGGCAATGACGGATTTTATAGAGCCGGTCTTCAACCCTGCTCCAGTAAGCCGTGAACTGGTCATTCTCGCTCACACAGAAATAGGCATTGATGGCATTGAAGGGAGGATTGGCCGAGGTAGAGGTGTTACTGTTGCCAACCAGTTGCTCAAGTGCAAGGAGGAACTGGGGAATATTCGCGCCAAACTGGCCTTTGATGGATGCGAATGTTTCCGGGGTGGGAGTAGGGCACGGACCACCATCCTCCGGTTTTGGCCCAAGCAGGTCATAGGCTAAGAGATAGAGCAAGGTGGCCTGGGTGATCGATTCCCAGGTGTCCTGAGTGAAGAGGGAGTCACCCCAGTCTAGCAGATTATCGATATATTTCATCACGATCGTCTTCTGATAGACACCAATGCGCAGCTGGGCGATGGCGTGCGGATCGAAGGGATCGTCATTATATGCCTGGATGGCCTGGTCATTCGTTAAGATTGCCTGGAGTTTCTCCATGGTATTGCCACGGAATGGCAGGTAACGCCAGAAACGATCTGAAGGTTGCTCATTGGCGTTTTCAAGGATTTCGCCAGTACTAAGAGCGACATTCCATACGCGAAGCTCAGCAATACGTCCATCATATTCCTGGGTGAGATCAGTACTACAACCCAGGCTGACACTCGTGGCTGCAGGTAAAGGCCGCGTCTTTCCGCTCTCAGTGTACCAGAGTGAGCCATTGAGGTAGATGCTCATCTCTCCGCGTGTGGCATTTTTCGTAAACGTCCAATGCGACCACGTGCCTTTATACACCTCTGGTGGTGCCGGGCGTGCGATCCTATCGTAATTGCTACTATCAACGCCACAGTCGAAGTAAATTACTCCATCTACCCAGGGAAGGTGAATATTAAACAACCGCCATGAATTGATATTACTACCCGAAGGCCCAAAAACTCACGGTTATTTCTTGACCTTGAGGAAGGCTCGTTGGTGGAAGTGACACATAGTTCCCTTGCCCGCTAAACTGAATAACCGATCTGGAAGCAACCCCAGGAAAGTCGGTCACAGTTTGCCAGGTTGGTGTTCCTTGGAAGGTACCATTGTTGTTGCCTGCTCTATCAAGGACGACTGTTCCGGTGCCTTCATCCAGTGGCCAGTAACCCACCAGTCTCTTAGGCTGCGTAGGATTAAAGATATAGTGATACCACTTCTGGGCTTCAGCAAATCGCTGATTCGTATTGAGGGTGTTCGCCACCAGGAAGGGAATATGGAAAAAGATTTCTTGGAAATATAATCCAATGGGGCCGCTAAAATTCAGCACATTGCTTGTGGGGGGATTTACCGCATTTGACGGCCCAAGCCTGGAGAAATCAAGTTCGGGGGTGGCCTGCGATGCCAGTGTTAATAGATAATCGATTCCGCCAATAAATACCTTCTGGCTTAATTGCTGAATGGCACTGGTGGTCAGTCTTGTAAAGGCGAACTGGCGTGCCTTTGTCAAAATACCACTGCTATATGACAGTACAAGGTCAGCTTGCTGATTAGCAATTGCTAAGCTGTCACTGATTGGTCGGAGTGCTGGTACTTCTGAAGTAACCAGGAAGGCCTCATCATTGTTATCAAAGATGAACCAGCCGGGCTGGTTCTTGACCGTCAGTATGGAGGAACCGTTCCTGGAAATGTGTGATAATCCTACATTGCTGGCTAAATGGGAGACTTGATCCTGCCCATTCTGACCTTTACTGATGGCTTCACTCACATAGTTATCATGTACAACATTCGTGGACTCAAAGGTGTCCACGACATTGCTCACTCCGTTCATAAGTGACCCTCCGGCAAAAAGAGCCAGATTGCCCACGGTGGTTGCGGTAAGATCGGCGCGAGCCACAGAGAGATGGTACGTCGTCCACGTCTGCGTGCCAGCATCGTAGATGTCTACGACATCACTCACGCCTCGATAAACGGAACCACCGGCGAAGAAGGCGTGATTACCCAGGGACGTTGCGGCAAGATTGGTGCGACCGACTGAAAGATGGGACTGTGTCCACGTCTGGGTGCTCACATCGTAGATATCCACTACATCACTCCCTGCTCCCAGCGCATCATAGCCTCCGGCGAAAAGAGCCAGATTGCCCACGGTGGTTGCTGTAAGATTAAAGCGGGCCACAGAGAGATGGGCCTGCGTCCATATGCCAGCATTGTAGATGTCTACGATATCACTCGCTCCCCCTTGAACTCTACCACCGGCGAAAAGAGCCAGATTGCCCACGGTGGTTGCGGCAAGTGCAGCACGAGCCACGGAGAGATAGGACTGCGTCCATATGCCAGCATTGTAGATGTCTACGACATTACTCAGCGTCTCTTGTGCTGGATCAAGAGCACCACCGGCGAAAAGAGCCAGATTGCCCACAGAGGTTGCGGCAAGATTGGTGCGAGCGACCGGGAGACGGGCCTGCGTCCACGTCTGAGTGTTAGCATTGTAGATATCTACGACACCACTCACTCCCGCTTGAACGCCACTTCCGCCGGCGAAAAGGGCTTGACTGCCCACGGTGGTCGCGGCAAGATTGGTGCGAGCCACAGAGAGGGGGGAGGTCATCCCTTTTATCACCGTTGACAATGGCAAAATCACAGATTCATTCTCTGTTAATAAATCGGGGGTCAGGGTCGCGGCAGGTAATAAAGAGAAGTACCCTTGAGGATAGTTTTGATGAACAGTAAAGCCTTGTTGCAGGGCTTCATGAATTTGATCGTCAAACAGTTTAACCTCCGTATCTGTCATATTCTGAGGAAGTATTGGAGGGGATATTGTGGGTAAGCCTGGAATATCTCCAAACATGACCAGAATCTGGTCGGGTCTGGAGCCATTTTCAGGTATGGCAAGCGCATAGGCTTTCCTCCAGATGAGATCATTCGTATTTAAGTCGATACCGGAAGGAGAATAGCTATTGGGATCAACATTGATCACAATATCCCTGGTCAGCGTTTGTGGCTGCACCCATTTCCTGCTGAGGGTCTGAAAGGTGTACTTGATGGTGGCTTTCTGAACAGTTGTTTTCTGATTGCTGGCACTNNNNATTGAAGGCGAAGACGGGCGAGATATAATCCGAGGTAATGTTGACATCAATTTTTGACCAGGGAGTCCAGGTTGGGGAGGGAAGGGTTGGGTTGATACAGGTGCAATAGTAATAGGTTGTGGGTTCGGTAACCGTCCGTCCAAAAAGAAAGAGGGTATCAACTGTGTCCGTGGTGCCGGGTTGTGGAACAAAGCAGCGGTAGCTCTCGGCTATTTTCAGCTTCGCCAGTTCCACAAACGTATCAAAGTAATTGTTGTATGCCGCTTCGACCGACGCCTGGGTGATATCGGACTGCAATAGTTCCGATTCCAGTGCTTGAAAGAGATCGGTTTTGTTCTTTCTGAGATCTGGTTCGATATAATTTTCTGGGTACATGAAGACCTTGCGATTTGCCTGCCAGATGCGGTAATTCATTAGCCATTCCCACCAGACATCGAGGATATTCACGGTGACCACGCCGGGTTCCAGGTTCAGTCGGTAGCGTTGCAGGTACATTTGCAGCGAGAGAATGGCCTGCTTGATGATTGAAATGGAAGCGCAACCGGTCATTTCTACATCAATCAGCAGATATTCAGAAAGGTTGCGCAGGGTTCTCATGCTACTATCATTCTGGCTGAGATGCCATAAAACATAGCCGGCCAGCGTACTGCGCTTTGCCTCGTTCAGTGTACTATCGATAGTGTCACTGACCATTGCCCAGTCATCGTCGTTATACTTGGCCTTAACAACGTCGATAGTTGCACTCGCGGCACCAGTATAGACCGACCAGTTGTCTGTTGTCGATGTGGTTGCTATCGATGTGCTGGTTGTCGGCGGTGTAGTAGTTGCCGGTGTGGTTGCTAAAAGCATTATCCGGTCATGAAACGCGGCATTCACTCCTATTGATGCGTTCAAGTCAAATGCTTTTTTGAGCGTAGCAATGCCGTCAACTGAGGTAAGAGAAATACCTTGAAAATGCTTTGCTATCTCCCCAATCTGCTCTTCCTTCCAACCCGTTATCGCTGCCAGGTCTTTGGGGGAGGCAGAGGCGTTGGCAAAATAGCCGATGAGCTGGTTCTGAGTGTCCTGGAACGCCTGCGTCAATTGCTTAAAGGTGGAAAGGCTCTTCAAATTGGCAATGGTGAGGTTCTGGAAATTTGCTGAAATTCCGTAGCACGTGGGGCAGGTTCGCACACTATCGATTTCGGCACTGGTAAGCTGTAACTTCTCCGTGAGAACGAGTGTTCTGGATAACGCTCTCAGAGTCTGCTGAATATAGGGCAGGTTGACCGCATTTTGTTGATTTTGAGGGAGGCTCAAAAAAACATCGCTATAACTTTGCGTGCCAGCAGGCAATGACACGTTTTTGCCAATCAGTTCCAGAATTGCCCCTACTCTATCCGTTGTGCTGCCCACAAATGTTGCTAACTGCTGAATCAATCCCCCTTGTGTACTGATGCCGAGAGCCTGGAGTGATTGTAAGAATGGCGGGATGTTTTCGTCGTGGTACTTCTTTGTCGCGTATTTGCTTTCGTTCCCATTGAGAATGTAGTCGAGTTCATAGACATTGAAGCCGGAGCTTCCTAACCAATCGACGATAGCAAAAAGGGAGAGCAGGTCATCGACAGAAAAAACCTGCTGGAGTTTGTTGGTGAGGCGTAAAAGCAGGAGATACTGGTCGATGGGAAACCTCAAAAGGGCCGCGAGCTGCGCGTGCCGGTAGAGTACCGAGATGTTCTGAACCGTCAGATCAACCTGGTTATTGCCCCAAAAGGCTGTGACAAGGGCCGCAAAATCATCCAGGCTCACACGCAATCCTGCCGCGATCCTGCTGCTGGCATCAGGGGTCTTGAGAACAGGCTGGGTGAGATAGAGTGGATTGATGGGTTGATTCTGCTGATCCTGGTAGAGAGGATGATATGGAGCTTGTTTACCTATGGTCCGTGGGTTGTTGAAGAGCACATCAAAAAGGGCCTGGGACTGTGCAGCATCGCCTACGCCGATTGTTTTAATATCGTGCCAGAAACTGCACAGGACATCCATTGGCAGCTTCAGCCTCGCCTGTACCTGTTTCACCTTCGCAATGCTCTGGATGGTATCCGGGGTAATTTCACTCGCTCCGAGCGAATGGAGTATCCAATCGAGATCAGCAAACGACCAGCCGAGCTTTGTGGCAAGGCGAATGAAGCGATTCAGCCGGTCAAGAGTTGCCAGGTCAAGATTGCTGATGGTATTTGAGCCATCCGTAGCAAGGTGAAGATACTGACCGGCTCCCAGGGTCTGATTGATATAAAAAGTATGGATGATGCGGCCATCATTCCGCTCATTTTGAGAAAGATTTTGGGTGAGCAAAGCAGAGAGATCTTGCCTGGATAATCCCGTCTGTTTCAAAAACGTATCCTGGTTGGCAAGTCCACCCAGGTCACTCGCTGAAACAGTAACGCCATACACTCCGCTCAGGTCGTTTGCGTTGGGTTTCGGAGTAGTGAGAAAGCCCCAAAACTTCCCTGGCAAGGGCTTCTTGTGGCGCATTGAAGGTGGTGTAGATCGAAGCCAGGTCTGTATTCAGTTGACCCAGGTAGCTGCGGATCTGCGCTAGCGGTACATTGAATGGCAGGTTGAATGGATAGGTTGCGGCTGCCAGAAAAGTATAAGCGGTAGTGATGGCCTTGGTCAAATCACATGGTGAGGATGGGTTTGGTTGGAGGAGATCAGCCAATTTGCAAGCCAGAATATTGTTCACGATCTCGAGGAAAGAAACGAGATCATTGGTGTTTGCACAGGTAAGTTCGATTCCGGCAAGGTCTGGACGACGTGTATCCAGCCTGAAATGCTGATCGATGCTGTTCTGATTGGGTGTCGTAATGTACTGGTCGATGATGCGCATCAAATCGACGAAATAGGCGGCAGGACCGAAGATAGATGTACACTCGTCGCACATGCAGTAGTTGAGGCTGCCAAATAGCTCTTGATAATCGGGAAAAGTTTCAAATTGATGGATATCATTCCCCACGTTATTGACCCGTATGGCCCGGAAATAGGGCGAGGCCACCGTATTCTGCACATTTGCCCACAGGAGCATGGTCTGTGCTGTGACCGCCGTAGCATTTTGATGAATTTGCCTGGCAACCGCTTCGCCTCCCACCGCTGGAGCAAAATGCTGGACAAACTGCTCCCTGGGAATGGCCGCAATAGCCTGAGCCGAGTCTAGCCCTTTGGACTGGGCCTCACTACTGGCTGGCGTCTGAGGTGCTGGCTGAGTGGCCGATGGCGGTGCGGCACTCTCTTGGACCGAAAGCTGTAGAGGTACCGGTTGGGAGGCACCCAGTAAGCTCATAGCAACTTTCGGGTCAGGATTCAATCGCAATAATCGCTGGTATTTTCGTAACAAGTCCAGGATCGTTGATTGGTCCAACCCTTGCCAGTTCAACCTGGACACTTCCGTTTGATCATTCAAATTAAACCCAAGGATGTCGAAACCAGGGTTTTGTTTGTAGAAGGTATCCAGGCGGTTGTCTGCGATGGTGATTGCTGACATGTGATCCTCCCTTTTGATTTTTCTTGTCAGTTTATGACAAATCTATCTCACGCATGCTGATGTATATTGAGATGATCCGCGTCCCAATTGAACCCGGCCTTATACTATGCGAATTGACGCCTTTTTTGGTTGGCAGTGCTTGATGGCTTTCTGTTTAACTGAAAAAGTCTCAATCGGTTTTCGTGAGTTATTTTATCGCGTTTTTCACGTGCTTTCGCATTTTTGATCAAGATACGTGCTGATTTAGAGCGTACTTCCTGCGTGGGCTTTTCGGTAGATATGGCATAGATGGATGGAATAGTATTGAACATGTTAAACGGTTTTCCTTCTTTTGATGGAGCGGCTTGAGCTATTTTTGTTTTGAAAAGGCCTATAACTGCGGCAATTTCTTTTTTATAAATTGATCTATCATTACCAGAAGTTAAGAGATGGAAGAGTCCTTCGTGGGTACCAATCAAGCCCTCTCGTGTGCTCCCGCGCGAAGCCACGGCGAAGTTGTTAACGTTCGTAGCAAACTCAGGGTGCAGTGCTTTATAGAGTATATGGTGGAGTTCGAACGGCTTTTTACCTACTAGCGGTGAAAAATCAACATTTGGGAACACCTTTTCCAATTGCTTCTGTATTTTTGATCGGAGCTTCTCATACGCTCTCTTCGCTCTAGCTTTATCACTCGTATTCGTTGCTATTGTTGCTTCAGCCGCTATTAAGGCCTTATGCAAAGTAGGATTGAGTACACTGAATGCCCCAGAGAACTTGTTGAACTTATCTTTTATTTCCTCTTGGAGTTCTAGACTGAACGTCGCAGTCTCATCAGTAAATAATTTTTTATTTTTATATGCTTCATCGAAAATCTTATTTGCTGTTTCTATATTAGCTTCAAATTCTTTGGCACGCAAAAATCGAACGTCATTGACAAGATTATCTTCATCCTCTGTACCAAAACCCGTTGGGTCCCTTTTTGTTACAGGATTATTAGCTACGAATTCAAACAAATTCAGTTGATCGATAGCACCCGCTGGGTCAGGACTCAACCATCGTCCTAGCCAAGAAGCACAGTATCTGCCCCCGTAGTAGTACAACCCCGAGATAGCGTCGCGCTCCTTCCCTGAATAGCGATACTGCTTGAGCTGCACCTCGCTCGCATTCCTTCCTGCAATCAAGGCAGTTCCCCCATAGGGGAAGTACTCTTCAGAGCTGATCACTTGTCCCTGCGAGTCCACCTCCATCACGGAAGACGCCTGATGATTATCTAACTGGTAGCGTATCTGCGGATTCTTGACCCCAAGGGGTGGTGTTCCCCTCGTCCAGGCGATGCGCGTTGCCACTGCACGCTCATCATCCATTACGCGCAGGGAGTGCCGCTCCTCCACTACATTGCTGCCCGAGGTGATGCGCTTGATTTCCAGGGTTCCCAGGTAGATCGTCTCCTCGATGCGAGCCACTGTTCCTCCATTGCCGTAGCGTTCCGTCACCTTGCGGACGCGATTGCCAGTGTTGTCATAGACATAGTATTCTGCATCGGAGAGCGCGTTCTGACGTGCGATTACCGTCACGCTGGCTATGTTATCCCGGTAATTCCAGGTTATCGCTTGTAGGACGACCATGCGCGTCTGGTTGCCGTTGCCATCAAAAAAGGTGTTCACCTCTGCCGGCTTGCCGGTCAGTTGGCTATCGACTGCTCGATTTGTGCTATCTGATACCGTCAGAGTGCGCCTCCCGGCAGTTGCTCCCTGGTGTTGTACGCTGTACAGATTTCCACCGTCGTCATAGGAAAATTGTTGGGTGTAGTTTTGCAGTGCCTGTCCATTGTTCACTGGCTGGATAGGTAATATCCAGTTTGCGTTAAAGTCGCCTCGCTGCTCATCCTGTGAGGATAAGGCGGGATGTTCCCGGCCCGTAGCGGCGATCAGGCGATACAAGGCATCGTAGGTATAGTCAGATTCCGGTTTGATCTGCTGGTTGACATTGAACACCGGCTCCTGCGCTCCATCGACAATGTGGGTGATGTTGCCCACCGGATCGTAGGTGTAGGTCAAATCTTGCAGCTTTTTGGCGTCAGTTGAGCGGGTCGTCAGGATATGCGACAACTGGAAGGGGGTGGGATCGTACCCGTAGGGAGTTGTGATGCCATTTCCATAGGAGATGCTTTGACGCTGGCCCCTGGCATCGTAGTTGATGCTCTGCACGTACATTTCAGACTGCTTCCCTGCCTGTGGACGCACCTGAACCTGGTTCAGCCGACCTGAGATGTAATAGGTAAATTCAGAAACGGTCCCATCAGCATTGGATTCTGCCATGACGCGGCCCAACGCATCGTAGTGGAATGTTGCCGGATATTTCACCGCTTGCAGAAGAGTGTTGAGGTGGCCGGTGGAAATGTCGTTCCAGTTTGCTTCCTGCTTGTACTCTTGTCTCAATTGCTTGCTGGCGGTGAGCGGTAGTCCCTGGATGTTGTAGGCACTAGCAGTTACTACTCCGGCCTGGTCGTAATGCATATACAACTGCCCACGCAGATTGACCTTTTCCGGGTTGGCGACAATGGGATGTCCGCTCTCATCCAGACTATCTCCATATAATATGCGTTCTGTCACCTGGTCGAGGGACGTTGTACCATCCCCACTTTTGACATGTACGGCCTTTGGTCGGTGCAAGGCATCGTACTGAGTCGTCACCTCAATATTGCGGGAATCTCTCGCGTATATGGCATTGCCCATGACGTTGTACAATTGCCAGTGAGTACCCGCGTCAGCACTGACCGTTTTGAGTACCTCGCCTGTCATCGTGTAAGTCATGCGGAAATTTTCTTTCCCGGTAGCAGAGAGCCGGGGGTCAGAGTTGGAGAGTTGGTAGCCCTGGATGTCCCATTCGTAATGCGTGATGAGCCGGGTTCCGTCTTCTTTGTGCTGGATGTCCTGCACGATTCTGCCGAGATTGTCGAGTATCTTTTCGTCCGGTGTGTCATAAAACAGGGAAGCCTTCTGGAGAGCCTGGCGTTCCATCTGAAAGTCCGGTGCCTGGTTATTGATATTGTTTTTGTAGTAGTCTGAGTCCTTGATAGTATCGTTCTCGTCGTAGTGGGTTTGCGTCCAGGGAGTAAACTCGACTTTAGTAAAAAAACCTTTCGGAGTATCGACCCGCATCAATCGCCCTAATGGATCGTAGAACAGGGTGGGGGATACGCCAAATGTATTCAATTGCGGTGTGTCGATATAGTTATACGTAGCAATGTAATAGGGTTCATACTGTTTGACCGGGAGGCCCTTGTTGTTGTAGACCGTGCGCCCAGAGACCAGCCAGCGATCCGTAACGGTTGCAACTGTGACGTTGCCATGAGCGTCGATGACGTGTGCCTCCCCCGGCTCTACTTTTGCGACGTTTTGCTGTGCGCGTCCAAGGCCATCGTTGTAGCTGACCTGAATCTGAATGGGCGACAATCCTGAAGCCGGATAGTTTGTGGCAACAAGACTGACTGTATGCATAGGAAGCTGGTGATCAATCCAGGCAAAGAGGTCGTAATAGAAATAGCTGCTTGCTCCTTGCAGATAGGTCTGGGGATGAGCAATGATATCATCCATACTGCCAGGTACTGGCTGCTCATGGTAGTCTTTTAACTGCATGAAGCCCGCCGCCTGCCCATTTTCCGTGCCATAATGGGAGATAACCACCACCATGCCCAGTGGGTCAAACAACACCTCGGTGGTATTGCCGTTGATGTCGCGTGCCTGCTGGGGAGCCAGGACCTGGTAGTCAATTGCCTGCACGAGCGTCTGATTGTTCAGCGCATCCGTTACCTTGACGAGCAGCATGGCATGGGGGTCATACGCGTAGGTCGTGGCATTGCCAAAGGGATCGGTCGTGGCCCTGGGCAAAAAGAATTGGGAGGCATCCAGGTACGCTTCGGTCAGTCCGGGATTCCACCAGTAGGTTTTATCCGGGTCTTGCCGATATCCTCCTTCGCCCGCTAGCAAGGTATTCAGGGCGGCTTGCGGTAGCGCACCTGCAAACGCCTGCTCAATCTGTGTTGAAGCGACCACGGCTTCCTCCGTGCGAGAGAGCAACGCCTGTGGACTGACCTGGCCCAGCGAGTACGGTTGATTCTGTGTTGGAGACCAGTAGTAATGGCGTTGCCAGCTCAACAGCCGGACGGACGTGGAGCCAATGACTTGCTGTAGATGCGTACCGATCTCTTCAAAGGTAAAATAGGACTGGCCCGCTGTGAGAGAGAGGCCGTTAATTTCATACGTCTTGCTCTCCTGGGGGACGCCGAGCAGGTGTATACCTCCTCCCGTCTGATTGATAAAACTGTCCTCGTCCGCCGTCACCTTCAAGCTCAGTTGTTCGGGCAATTGCGCTCCTTGCCCCTGCCGCCGACCATAAGTCACCGTGCAAGATTGTAGGACGTTGCCATACGCATCAACCTGTAGAACGAACGTATGTTGCATGTGTGGATCGGTCGGGTTGCGCTCGTAATCATAGGTCAAGGTCTCCTGGGAGTGGACGAAATACACACCGTACTGGTTCTGTCCTCTGGGTTGGAGCAGCTTGACGCGGTAATTCGTTTCGGTGACGGTATAGGGCGCATCCTGCTGTTGTGCTGGCAACGCAGTGGGAGCCGTGGGGGCATAGATTTCCTCCCGCAGCACCGAACCCTTTAGAGAGCGGAATGCCTCGCGCCAGGCATCTGCATCGGTTTCTAGACCGGCACTATCGAAGACGCTATCGGGCAACTGGTGCGCCTGAGTATCCTGCTGGTAATATTCGCGTTCGTATTGCCGTGAGAGCGAGCCGTCTTGTAGCCATGCGCCGGTGTGGTACCAGGTTTTGGTCAATACAGGTGGTACATCGGTTGGTTGGGCATCCACCAGCAAGGTTTCGGCATCCTGCTGCTCGATCATGCCAAAGCCGCGAAACTCTCGCTCGACCCCGTCGTAGTAGCCGTGATGGTAAGTGTAGGTGCTGACCAGCCTGGTCTGGGAAATCAGATCGACACTTTCCGTCTTTGCTACCACCTGCACTGGAAACGGCAGGTTGACGATCCACGGTGTGCCCTTCTTCTTGTCGGCCAGGTAATAGCTGGTTGAGCTACTATAAGTGATAGTGGTTTGCGCCCCGAGATTGTTTTTGATCGATTGCAACAGGTAGGGCTTTTGCCCCTGGCTAAAATCACAGCACCAGTGGCGCGGCTGGGGGTGGTTTTCGCTCAAGAGTAAGCAGGTCGTTCCGTTCCCATGAACGTCCCCAAACTCAATCTGGTTGATGCGATCCCACGTACCTGGCAAGGGAATGGACAGGGGATCGCTGAAAGCATTGCCGCTTTGATTGAAAAAGACATCTACCCGATCCGGATAGGCGTAGATTATATCTACGGTCCCGGACCCATCTAGGTCCGCCAAAAAGAGCCGGGAGGAGTCGAGGTCCGTACCAAAACGGGGAGCATTGTCGAACAGCACCGGTTTGCCAAACTGCCCATAGCCCAGGCTGGGCCAGCACTCGATCTTGCCGTTGGTAATGCGCACCAGGTGCTGCATCCCGCTGCCAAACATGTCTGCAAACTGTAGCACTTCATTGTCTGCTCCTTGTCTGGCTGAAGGGATGCCGTTTTCCCGGTTGCGGGTAAGCGATGGCCCAAAGCCGCTTTTACCGAGGGAAGGATAGATCCGAATCCGCCTATCCTCCATGAGCAGGATATCTGCCAGGCCGTCTCCGGTCACATCCACCAGGTAATTGTCCCGGTTGTAGAAATCACTCGGAAAGGAGGGAAACAATCGGAACTTCTTCCAGGTATGATCCGGATTGGCTTCATAATAGCCGGTGCTGGCCGGGGTGCTTACCACCAGGTCGAGTTGTCCATCGCCCGTCAGATCCATCAGCCATGGATTGATCGCCTGGCCGCTGCCCTCAATGGGGAAGGTAAGGGGAGCCTGGGGTGGAGCATAGCGGACAGTCCCGGCTGTTCCCTGGCCGTCCTCGCTGTCTTCCGGTTCCCAATAGAGCGAGGTTCTGCCGTTGTTGTAGAGAATGCCTGGAATGCCTTCTCCGTATAAATCGATCAGCTGGTAATCTGGTGATAGGTTCAGGCCGGGTAGAGGCTGACCGTTTTCATCTATCAGCGACTCAAAAATTTGACCGGCTGGCTGGAAAGTCGTGTATTTGAACTCCAAAGGGGGTAAACTTTTTGTCGTATACTTCCCGTTCTCTAAGCGATAGCCGATAGACTCAACCGCACTCAGCAGGGTCGCAACCGGCGATTCTTGATAGTGGAAGCGAGTCGCATGGACGAGGACGGGATCAGGACCCAGTTCCTCAAAGCGATGGAAAATCAAGAT
>WNFM01341158.1_pt2 | contig 36746 bp, 45 predicted proteins | sample 5400271 | NCBI WGS metagenome assembly WNFM01 (sample SAMN13153352, study PRJNA577476) | soil metagenome | isolation source: 60 cm saprolite on Douglas fir-dominated hillslope | place: USA:California | collected 2013-09-17 | reverse complement strand
AACCCTGACCGACGTTGGCGCCGGCGCGGGCCGCTACTCCGCGCCGCTCGCCGACCGGCTCGACTGGGTGACCGCGGTCGAGCCCTCGCAGGGGATGCGGGACCTGATCCCGGAGAAGGACAACATGACCATCATCGCGACCGACTGGGAGCACGCCGAGCCGGCCCCGGCCGACCTCGTCATCTGCTGCCACGTCCTCTACGGCGTCGGCGACGCGCCCACGTTCGTCGCGAAGCTGGAGGCGGCGGCCAGCGAGCGGGTCTTCATCCAGCTTCGCTTCGGCCAGCTGCAGACCGCGGTGGACCCGATCTGGGAGCTCATGACGGGGACCGCACGGGCACGCCAGCCGGTGTTCGCCGACCTCTGGAACCTCCTCCAGCAGATGGGGATCGAAGCCGACGTCGCGGCCTTGGAATACGAGGGATCCGAGTCCTGGCAGGACGCCGAGGCCTTCGAGGCCGAGTATCGCCCGGCTCTCGCGGACCTCTGGGACGAGGCCAAGGCCGAGGCCTGGCTGGCCGAGAACGCGACCCGCGACCCGGACGGCGGGCTGGTCTACCGCCGCGGCCGGCGCAGCGCGGGGGTGGCGCATTGGCGACCGCGTCGGTAGAGCTCCGCCCGGTTCGAACCACCGACCGGGACCGGGTCGTCGAGATCACGGCCGACGTCTGGGAAGGGCACGACTACATCGCCCGCGTCTTCGACGAGTGGGTGGGCGATCCGGGCGCCTGGTTCCAGGCCGCCGAGGTGGAAGGAGAGCTGGTCGGCGTCCAGCGCCTCCGGCCGATCTCGGCCGAGGTCGTCTGGTACGAGGGCCTCCGGGTCGTCTCAACCCACCGCCGCCAAGGCCTGGCGCGGGCGATGCTGACCGCCGCCGTCGCCCAGGCGCGCGGCCTCGGCTTCAAGGAGCTGCGGCTGGCGACCGTCAACCCCGACGCCATCGCGCTCTTCCGCTCCGCCGGGTTCGCCCTGCTGGCGGCTCCCCGGCTCTGGCGCGCCCGCCGGCTGGAGGGAGACGAGCCCGCCCGGATGCCGGGCCCCGCCGATGCCGACAAGCTGTTCCGGCTGGTCAGCCGGGACCCGGCGCTGGCCGCCTATGGCGGGGTCGTCGCCAGCGGCGAGTGGGCCCTCGACCTCGACGCGGAGCTGCTCAGCCGCCTCGCCGGCGAGGGCGCGCTGCGGCTGGTGGGCGGCGGGCGGGCGCTCGCCGCCGTACGCGAGGGCTGGGGCGGCGACACCCTCTGGGCGTATTTCGTCAGCGGCTCTGGTGGCGCCCTCCAGGAGCTCCTCCTGGCCCTCCGCTACGAGGCCGACGCGGACGGCCTTGAGGGGGTGAACCTGTGGGCCCCGGACGGTCACCCCGGAGAGGAGGACTTCCGCTCGACCGGATACGATTCCGAAGCCGTGCCGTTCCGGATGTCGTATTTCGCCCTGAGGTTGTAAGAAGCCCTGACCACCCGCCGCTACGTGATCCTGGGGAACGGAATCGCCGGCCAGACCTGTGCCGAAGAGCTGCGCGCCCAGGACCCGGAATGCTCGATCGTGATGATCGCGGCCGAGCGCCATCCGCTCTACAACCGGGTCGCCCTCCCGCGCTACCTGCGCGGCCAGGTGCGGGAGGAAAAGGTCCTCATGCGGACGGTCGAGGACTACGCCGCCCGCAACCTGGAGATCCACTTCGAGACCTGGGCGACCCACGTCGACCCGGTCGCCAAGGTGGTCACCACCGACAGGGCGGGCGACTTTCCCTACGACGCGCTGCTGGTCGCGACCGGCGGCCAGCCGAGCCCGCCACCCTGGCCGGGCGCCGCCGAGCTTCCCTGCGTCCTCGGCTTCCAGACGCTCGACGACACCAATGCGATCATCGCCGCGGCCGACAGCTCCAAGCGGGTGCTGGTCATGGGAGGCAGCTTCATCGCCTACGAGCTCGCCGAAGGCATCGCCCACCGGGGCGTCAAGGTCACCTGGCTGATGCGGGGCCCGCGCTTTCTCCGCTACGTCCTCGACAGGGAAGGCGGCGAGCTGTGCCGGCAGCTGGGCGAGGAAATGGGGGTCGAGTTCATCCTGGAGGACGAGGCGAAGGCCTTCTCGTCCGTCAACGGCCACTTCGCGGTGGAGACCGAGAAGGGACGCCGGGTGGAGTTCGACTCGCTCTGCTACGGAGTCGGATTGAAGTACTACACCGAGCCGGTGGAAGGCACCGGGGTCGAGCTTCGCAAGGGCATCGTCACCGACTCCCGGTTGCAGACCAACCTCCCCGACGTCTACGCGGCCGGTGACATCGCCGTCTTCTTCGACGTCATGGTCGGCAAGCACAACCAGATGGGCACCTGGGACAACGCGATGGCGCACGGCAAGGTGGTCGCCCACAACATGGCCGGCGCCGACGAGGAGTACTTCGACGTGCCGACCTACACGACGACCATGTTCGGCTCGACGATGGCCGTGATGGGGGTGACTCCCGACGTCCAGCCCGACCTGGAATCGGTGCGCACCTTCTCCTACGACGAGAAGTTCTTCCGCAAGCTCTTCTTCCTCGACGACCGGCTGGTCGGCGCGATCATGATCGGCCCGCCGAAAGGCCGCAAGAAGCTGATCGAGATCATGCGGGGGCGGGAGAAGATCACCCGCCCGCGGGAAGAGCTGCTCGACCCCCTCAACCTCAAGGATTGAACCGAGGCCGGTCGAATATCCCGTAAGGTCTGCACGCATGTCCGAGGATCGGACCCGGGAATACGCGGAGTGGTACGTGTGGGCCAAGCGCAACGTGAGCTCGACGCCCGAGATCTGCCACGCGGCCGCTCAGGCCGCGGTTGAGGCGAAGCGGGCCGGGAGCGACCCCCAGGCGGCCGCCCGGAACGCGGCCCAGTCGCGGAGCGGACCCGGTTGGACGCACCCCGAAGACCCCTCCATCCGGCAATACGCGGAGTGGTACGACTGGGCCCGGATCGAGCTCGGCGCGAGCGGCGAAGAGTTGGTCCGAGCTACCGAGGCCGCCGTCACCAGCCTTCGTAGCGGGGCCGACGGGACCGTGGCCGCCAGCAATGCCCGGGCGGCGATAGGCAAGGCTGACGCCGCCCTCCCCTCCGCGTCCGCCGCGGCTTCCCCTCCACCTCCACCTCCTCCACCACCTCTACCTCCGCCTCCGGCGGCCCCGCCTCCGGTCGGGTTCCCGGCGCCGCAGCCGCCACCACCGCCTCAGCCGGGGTCGCTGCCGCCCGCGCCGCCGCCGCCCGGCTATCCGCCGGCGTCGCCTCCGACCTGGTCGCCGACCGCCTATCCCGCTTACTCCGGCGGGCCGGCCCCCGCCTATGGCTACCCCGGCTCGGCGGGCACCGACGGCTACGCGATCGCATCGCTGATCCTGTCGATCGTCGCCCTGCCGGCGGCCTTCTGCTACGGCGTGCCGGCGATCGTTCTCGGGCTGGTCGGCTTCTTCCTCGGCCGGTCCGCGCTGAAGCGGATCCGGGCGAGCGGTGGTGCCAGAGGGGGCCACGGGGTCGCCACCGCGGGCTGGATCATCGGCCTGATCGCCGCGGCCCTCGGCCTCTTGCTTGGCCTCATCCTGATCGGCGCCGCCGCCCTCGTCCTGACCGGCGTCATACCGACCCCCTCACCAAGCCCATAGGTCTTCCTTCGTTAGCATTTAACGGGCATGGCCAGCCAGATGGGCGACCCACTCGCTGCTCATGCGGCGGCTCGGCCTGACAAGGCGGCGCTGATCTACGAGGAGCGGGTCGTCACCTTCGCCCAGCTCCACCAGCGCGTCAATCGCTATGCAGCCGCGATGCGGAGGCTTGGCGTCGGGGCCGGTGACCGCGTCACCGGCATCTCCTACAACTCGGTCGAGGGCATGGAGGGCGCCCACGGAACGCGCCGCCTCGGTGCCGTCGGCGTGCCCATCAACTACCACCTCCGGCCGGCCGAGGTCGCCTAAGGTCGCCTACATCGTCAACGACTCGGGCGCCCGGGTGGTCACCGCCAGCCCCGATTTCCTGGCCGTGGTCGAAGAGGCCCGGAGCCAGGTCGAGGGCGACCGCCACTACCTCCTGACCGGAACCGGCAGCCCACCGCCGGGGTGGCTCTCCTACGAGGAGCTGCTCGCTGAAGGCGCCGCTGACGAGAGCGCCGATGGTGCATCGCCGATCGGCGCCAGCATGATCTACACGTCGGGCACGACCGGACGTCCCAAGGGCGCCTTCCGGCCCAATGGGGTCGACGTCAGGAACGTGATGCAGGTGATCACCATTTTCGGGCTGAACCCGGATGACGTCCACCTGATGGCCGGCCCGGGCTACCACAGCGCGGTCGGCTTCTTCTCCGCCCTGAGCCAGCTGCTCGGCGCAACCGTGGTGATCGAGAAACGCTTCGACGCCAGCAGGGCGCTGGCGCTGATCGAGAAGCACCGGGTGACCACCACCTTCATGGCTCCCACCCTGATCTCGCGGATGCTGAACCTGCCGGAGGACTACCGGGCCGGGATCGACCACTCCAGCTTCAAGCAGATCATCATGGGCGCCGCGCCCTGCCCGATCAGCCTCAAAGAGAAGTGCATCGCCTACTTCGGCCCCATCCTCTGGGAGTTCTACGGCGCGACCGAGACCGGCATCAACACGGTGCTGAAGCCCGAGGATCAGCTCCGCAAGCCGGGCTCGGCGGGGACCGCCCTCGAGGGCCAGGACATCCGCCTGATCGACGAGGAGGGCGTCGAGGTGCCGGTCGGAACGCCAGGCGAGTTCGTGGTCCGCAACGACGCGCTGGCCGAGTACTACAACCGCCCGGACGCGACCGCCAACAGCAACCGCGACGGCTACTTCAGCGTCGGCGACATCGCCTATCGAGACGAGGACGGCTACTACTACATCTGCGACCGCAAGATCGACATGGTCATCAGCGGCGGCGTCAACATCTACCCCGCCGAGGTCGAGGCGGTTCTTTTCGAGCACCCCGCGGTGGAGGACGCGGCGATCATCGGCGTCCCCAACGATGAGTACGGCGAGGAGGTCAAGGCGGTGGTGAAGCTCAAGCCCGGCGCCACCGCGACCGAAGCCGAGCTGATCGAGTTCTGCAACCAGCGCGTGGCCGGCTACAAGCGGCCAAGGTCGGTCGACTTCATCGACGACTTTCCCCGCAATGTGGCGGGCAAGACCGAGAAGCGGCGCCTTCGCGACCGCTACTGGGAAGGCCTCACCCGTCGCATCTGACGCTCTGACGGGCCCAGCCGGGGTCGAGTCCCGGCTCGGTTGGGTCGTCGCCGGCCGGCGTGGAACTCGGCAGCCAGCGGGGTCGCGGGCCTGGGAGGCACGGCCGGGGCCCTCTACACGGCGGCAGGGATCGGCGCTCTCTTCGGCCCTCCGCTCGCCGGGTACGTCGTCGACGCAACTGGAAGCTACCGCCCGGCGATCGTGGGGGCTATGGTGCTCGCGGTGGCTGCTCTGGCGGTGATCCTGACGCTCAAGCCTCGGAGGCCGAGCGGATGAGGCGCTACCCGCCCTTCGACGACGACGTCCAGGTCACTCCCCTGCGCCTGCCCACCCCGCCCCGCGGCACCTGGCTCGTGCTCGCCGTGATCGGCGTGATCATCGTCATCCTGGCCGTCGCCGGGCCGGCCATCGCAATCGCAACCGGCCTCCTCTGGTTCAAGGCGCTCGGCCTCCAGGAGGTCTACACGACGCGGCTCGGCCTCCAGCTCTGGCTCTTCTTCGGCAGCCTGCTGGTGGCCTTCGCCTACACCGCGGTCAATGTCCTGGTCGCCCTTCGCTTCCGGGCCAGCTCGGTCCTCCGGACCATCGGCATCCGGCGCCGCTACCTGCGGAGCAGCGCGGGCCTGGTCGGGATGGCGGCGGCCTTCGTCATTGCGCTGATCGTCTCGCTCGGCGCCTACCAGCTGTGGCAGCAGCTCCTCCTCTACGTCGAAGGCGCCCCGACCGGCAGGACCGAGCCGGTGTTCGGGCTGGACATCTCCTTCTACCTTTTCACCCTGCCCTTCCTGAAGTCGGTTCTCAGCTGGGCGCTGGGCCTTTCCTTCATGACCGGGCTCCTGATCGCCGCCCTCTACGCCTGGCGGGGAGCCGACTTCGAGCTCCGCCTCCCCAACCGCGGCGTCGCCCACGTCTCGATCCTGCTCGCCGTGGTCGCGCTGGTCGTCGCCGCCAACGCCTACGTCGGCAGGTACGACCTGCTCTACAGCCACAACGGGTACGTCTGGGGCGCCGGTTACACCGACCTCAACGCCCGCGTTCCGATCGCCTACATCTCGACCGTGCTGGGCGTCCTGCTCAGCATCGCGCTGCTGGCGAACGCCGTCCTCCGCCGGCTCTGGCTGCCGGTCGTGGTGCTCGCGGTCTGGATCGTGTTCGGCGTTCTGAGCGCGATCTACGCCCAGGCCATCGAGCGCCTGGTTGTGTCGCCCCAGCAGTTCACCCGGGAGTCCCAGTACATCTCCCGCGAGCTCACCTATACGCGGCAGGCGTTCGGTCTCGACAGCGTCAGGGTGAGCCAGTACTCGGGTGCCGCGAGCCTCACCCAGAAGGACATCCAGGACGACCAGACGACGATCGACAACCTGCGGCTGTGGGACCGGCTGCAGCTCCAGGAGACCTATCCCCAGCTGCAGGCGATCCGCACCTACTACACGCTCAACAGCATCGACTACGATCGCTACACGCTGAACGGCCGCTACGAGCAGCTGACGCTCAGCCCGCGGGAGCTGGACATCAACCGGCTGCCGGCGCAGGGCCGGGGCTTCGTCAACGAGACCCTCACCTATACCCACGGCTACGGTGTCGTCGCCAGCCCCGTCCGCCAGGTCGTCGGCGAGGGCCTGCCCAACCTGATCGCGCGCGATATCCCGGAGGCCGGCGACTTGAAGTTCGACCAGCCGGCGATCTTCTTCGGCGAGCAGACCAACAACTACGTCCTCGCCCCCTCCGCCCAGAAGGAGTTCGACTATCCCTCCGGCGCCGGCGACGTCTACGCCAACTATGCAGGTACTCACGGGGTGCCCCTGGAGGGCGCCAACCGGCTCCTCTACGCCGCCTACATGGGCGACCTCAACCTGTTGATCACAAGCCAGGTGACGGCGAAGACGCAGATCCTCTACCGCCGCAACATCGTCGCCCGCGTCAACGAGATCGCTCCCTTCCTGACCTACGACTCGGATCCCTACATCGTGGTCGCCGACGGCAAGCTCTACTGGATCATATCCGCAACTCGGTGAAGGTCGTGGTCGACGCCTACGAGGGCACCGCGAGCTTCTACATCGCCGACCCCACCGACCCCCTGATCAAGGCCTACGCGAAGGGCTTCCCGACCCTCTTCAAGCCGCTTCAGCTGATGCCGGCGAACCTCCAGCTCCACATCCGCTACCCGACCGACCTGTTCAACGTCCAGGTCTCCGTCTACCGGACCTACCACATGACCGATCCCCAGGTCTTCTACAACCGGGAGGACGTCTGGGCGATCCCCGAAGAGTCGACCGGGCCGAGCTCGACCGCCGTCCTGGCGCCCTACTACGTGCTGATGCGGCTGCCCGGCGAGCAGAAGGCCGAGTACCTGCTGATCCTGCCCTTCACCCCCAACAATCGGCCCAACATGATCAGCTGGCTGGCGGCCCGGAATGACGCGCCCAACTACGGCCAGCTGGTGCTCTACCAGCTGCCCAAGGACACGGTCATCTTCGGACCCTCGCAGATCGGCAACCGGATCCAGGAGAACACCGCCATCTCCTCCCAGTTCACGCTCTGGAACCAGAGCGGCTCGCAGGTCCAGCAGGGCAATCTGCTGGTGGTGCCGGTGGGCGGGACCTTCCTCTACTTCGAGCCGATCTACCTGCGGGCGACCAACACCTCATCGCTGCCCGAGTTCAAGAAGGTGATCCTGGCGGACACCCAGCACGTCGTCTGGGATGACACGCTGGAGGGGGCCCTCGCCCAGCTGGTCGGGGCGGCGCCACCGTCGCCCACGCCCACGCCCGGAGGAGGCACGCCCACGCCCACCACGAGCACCTGCGCCGACCTCATCAACCAGGCGAACCAGCACTACCAGAACGCGCAGGCCAAGCTCAAGACCGGCGACCTGGCCGCCTACGCGACCGAGATCCAGCAGGTCGGCGCGCTGCTCCAGCAGATGCAAACCGCAGGCTGCTCGGGCGGGGCGGCGCCCGCGTCACCGCGGCCCTCCCCCTCGCCCTCGCCAACGCGCTGATTCGGATGCCCCATCGAGGGGCTACACTGCGCGCCAGGATGACAGCCACTCTCCGCGTCTTGACGTCCCCCGGGAGAGTGGACCCGACCGACTAGAAGCACCGAGCCGCCCGGCTCCTCGTTCCGCTCTCGCGGCCCGCAAACCGCTGGAGAAGCAACCACACTCATGGATCGGCTCCGTCATCGCGACCCTGCCTTCGTCTATCTGTTCATGCGCGGCGCGTCAGCGCTCTTATTCGGCGTGATCTTCGCCGTGACGGGCATCAACCCGCTCTACTGGTTCACCGTGCTGAGCCTGGGCTCGGTGGTCATCGGCCCTTGGCGTCACCGAGCTGGCTCGCCGGCGACTCGACCTCCAGCGGCACCAGGTCGCCGACCGGGCGCTCTTCCTTTCGACAACGATCCTGAGCGCCGCGATCATCGCCTATGCCTTCGCGCCCAGCTTCCCGGCAGCGGTCCTCGCCTATTGGGTTGCCCGGAACGCGGCCCGGGTCTGGGACCCGATCCAGCGGGCGTGGCTCAACCAGTCACTTGAGCCGGCGACCCGGGCCACGCTGTTCTCGGTCGACGGGCAGGCCAACGCATTGGGACAGATCGCCTCCGGGCCCGCGCTCGGCCTCCTTGCGCGGACCTCCATCCCGGCCGCCATCGCCTTGTCCGGAGCGCTGCTCCTCCCGGCCCTCGCCGTCTTCTACCGGGAGTCCCGGCGCGCTCCAATCGACGCTCCGCGGGCGGCCGTCCCGGAACCTCTATGACGCGTCCGGAAAGGACTGGAAACGGCCCCCCCGGGGAATACTTTCAACATGGCAAAAGGCGATTTCGTAGAGGTCCTGGTCGACGCCGGCGGCGGCACGGCGAAGGAGTATTCGGTCCGCGCAAACCGTGCCGGCAGGCGCGTCGAGGTGAAGACCTCGCGCTCGACCGTCGAGGTCAACGAGCTGACCCGGACGGGCCGCATCGTCCGCAGCGCGCGCTTCATGGCACCGCGCGTCCTTGCGATCGTCGAACACCCGGTGGAAGAGGTAGCGGCCTAGGCGAAACAGTCCACCCTCCCCACCGTGTGGGGAGAAACAGTCCACCCTCCCCACCGTGTGGGCCACCGTGTGGGGAGGGCAGGGTGGGGATGCTCATAGGCCCATATCCGCTCTAAAACATCCAGAGGCCTGCACTCGTCCCCACCCCCCGCCCTCCCCGCCAGCGGGGAGGGAGCTTGTTATGCGGTTCCGTCCACGTGCGCTGGTTACGCGGTTCCGTCCACGAGGGGGACGAACAAGACTTTGAACAGCGTCCTTGCCTCCAGCTTCGCTCCTCGCTTTCTTATGAGCAGCAGGTCCTGCGGCTCGTTTGCGTCCCGGACGACCGGAATCACGAGCCTGCCTCCGTCTGCCAGCTGGTCGAGGAGCGGCTGGGGAATGTCGGCCGCGGCGGCGGAAACGACGATGACGTCGTACGGCGCCCGGCTTGGCCAGCCAGCGCTGCCGTCGGCGTGGTGAACCTCCACCTTGCCGATCCCGAGCCGGGCGAGCGTCGCGGCGCAGCGCGCGGCCAGGTCGGGGTCGCGCTCGACCCCGATGACCCACCGGCAGAGCCGGGCGAGGACCGCCAGCTGGTAGCCGCTGCCGGCGCCGACCTCGAGGGCCCTGTCCTCGGCGCGCGGGTTCGCGGCCTGGGTCATGGCGGCGACGACCAGGGGTTGCGAGATCGTCTGCCCGCCGCCGATCGTGAGCGGGTGGTCGGCGTAGGCGATGCGCCGGTGCTGGGCGGGTACGAATTCCTCCCGGGGCAGCTCGGCCATGACCTGGAGCACCCGCTCGTCGGTGATTCCGTGCGTCCGCAGCTGCTCGGCGACCATCCGCTCGCCTCGCTGGTTGGTGCTCATCCGCCCGGGTAGAATTCTGGCTGAAACCACCAAATTGGCCTCCCTGGCACCCGCCAACGTTCCAGCAGCCCTCCGCCGGCCTGTAAAACAGCGTTCACGCCTGCTCCGCCGCACCGGTCCCCCCCACATGCGGGTCGGGTTCGTCCACCCGTCCGAGCAGGAGTTCGCCCGCTTCCTCGACTACTACCGGATCCGCTGGGTCTACGAGCCCGCCTCCTTCCCGATCGGCTGGGAGGACGGCCGGGTGAACGAGATGTTCACGCCCGACTTCTATCTCCCCGAGTCCGACATGTACGTCGAGCTGACGACGATGAGGCAGTCGCTCGTCACGCCCAAGAACCGCAAGGTGCGCCTGCTCCGCGAGCTCTACCCCGAGATCAACGTCCGCCTTCTCTACCAGAAGGACTACCAGCAGCTGCTGGTCCAGGCCGGCTACGGCGTGCTCGAGGTGCAGCACATCCGCAAGCAGGACATCCAGCAGATCCTGATCTCCCCGACTGAGCTGGAGACCCGGGTGCGCGCGCTGGGCAAGAAGATCTCCCGCGATTACCGGGGCGAGGCGGTGGTCCTGGTCGGGGTCCTCAAGGGGATCACCTTCTTCCTCGCCGACCTGGCCCGCCAGATCTCGATCCCGATCGCCATCGACTACCTCGCCCTTGCCCGCTACGCCGGGGCACAGCCGAAAGACCGGGTGACCCTGGTCCGCGACATCGACATCCCGATCGAGGGCCGGCACGTGCTGCTGGTGGAGGACATCGTCAACACCGGCCTGACCCTTGACTTCGTGGTCGACAAGCTGGCGCAGCGCAACCCCGCCTCGCTCGACGTCGTGACACTGCTCGACCGCCCGTCCCGGCGGCTGGCCAACGTTCCCATCAAGTACACCGGCTTCCAGATCCCGAACGACTACGTGGTCGGCTACGGCCTCGACTTCCGCGAGCTCTACCGCAACCTTCCCTTCATCTGCGTCCTCAGGCCCGGCGTCTATCAGGGCCTGGCGCCCCGGTCCCTCGAGGAAACGCGCAAATAACCACGCCGGCCGAGCGGCTGCTGGCCCTGCTCGACTGGATGGCCCAGCAGCCGTTCGAGCGGCTCCTCGATGCTGACCGGCCGCTCCTGGGCGAGGTGGAGGCGATCGTGGTCGCCGCCCACCGCGACTGGTACGAGGCTTCCGGAGGGAGGGACTGGACGGAGCCCAAGGCCTACCACTGGCTCCACTTCGAGGACCCTGACCCGGTGGGCCGCCTGGCGGAGGGCGTCCGCCGCCTCGAGCCCGAGCTGGCGCTGAAGGAGCCGGCGGTCGACGCCGTCATCGCGCTCGCCGAGCGGCTGGGCCGGCGATGACCGATTTGCCGAAGCGCCTCCGCGCCGCCACCTTCCTGGCGCCTTGCAACCGGCCCCTTTACGAGTTCGTCGCCGGCGCCTGCGGCGCCTCCGAGCTGATCGACGGTGGCGATTGGCGGGCGCTGGCCAGCGACCGGATCGACCTCGCCTTCATCTGCAGCCCGCCGCTCATCTGGCTGAACGGCGCGGTCGAGGCGATCGGCGCACCCGTGCTTTCCGATCCCCGTTTCAACGGGCAGGCGCTCTACAGCTCGGAGGTGGTGGTCAGGCGCGAATCCCGGTTTCGCTCCCTGGCGGACCTGGCGGGCTCGCGCTGGGCGGTGAACGAGCCGAGCTCGTGGTCCGGCTACTGGGTGGTCCTCCAGCGCGTTGGCGACTGGAGCTATTTCGGCGAGGTTGTCGAGACCGGCTTCCACCAGCTCTCGTTGCGGCGGGTCGTTTCCGGCGAGGTTGATGCCGCCGCGATCGACTGCCAGGTGCTGGCGGTGGCGCTCCGCGACGAGCCGGGCCTCTTCGAGAGGCTGCGGACGATCGAGACATTGGGCCCGGCGCCGAGCCAGCCGGTCGTGGTGCGGAGCGGCCTCGACGCCAGCGCCAAAGCGGCCCTCCGGTCGAGGTTGTCGACCCTCCGGTCAGCCATCCTCCAGGCCCACTTCATCGAAGGGTTCGCGGCGCCTCCCGATTACTCGACGATCGCGGCGATGGTCGGAGCCTCGCCGGTGCCCTGAAGCGAGGTGACAGCCCGCTCCCGGAGGAGCGGGCCATCACATTCAGCATTCGTTGGCTGACTTCAGTCGTTGTCCCCGCCGCCATCGTTGAAGAACAACCCGTTCCTCTCCCTGGCGATCTGGGCGAAGTTGACGGTCTGCTTTCCGGCGGTGGTGTGGAAGGAGTCGGCGCCGGTCGTGCCACTCCAGCTCAGGTGAGCCCCGGTCTGGACGAAGTCCATCCGGAAGGGCAGGCTGGGATCGCTCACGAAGCCGCGCTTCTTGGCTCCGGACCAGCGGAGGTCGAAGGAGACCTTCCCGGGCGCCGGCGGCGCGAAATGGAACAGCCCGTTGGGAATCGCTCCGTAGTCGGCGATCGAAAGGTTGGTCATCGTCATCCGCGCTTCCGCTTCTTCGAAATCGGCATCGACCGCGTCTTCCGGGATGGCGATCGTCCAGAACAGACCGCTCTTGGTGATGCCTGGATCGTAATCGTGGATCTGGGTCGCGAAGGTCGGGTCAATCTGACCCGTGTAGACGTCGAGTCAGATGAAGGCGAAGGCGCCCCGGTGGCGCTCGCCGTCGGCGCCGACGTACTGGCCCTTCATGAAGCGGTTGTCAGACCCGAAATTGGCTCCCACCAGGGGCTTGCCATCATGGATACCTGTTCCGGGGCCGTTGATGTCGGCTACTCCAACCAGGCCCTTGAAGTCGAAGATGGAGGACACGTCGGTATTGGCGACCGGGAACTGGAAGTGAAACAGCTGGCCGGCGATGGTGGTGCCATAGGGAATCGGGATCGGTCCCGACGGCGGCGGCTCGGCTGCCGCCTCGGCTACCACCGGCAGCCAGGCGCTGGAGGTCACCACCGCTCCACCCGCGAGGCCGGTCGCGGCCAGGAAATGGCGACGCGAGAGCGCACGTTCCCAGAAATGCGCGTGGCCACCCGCATGCCGGGCGATCGGTGAGGCAGCGAGCAACCGCAGCCCCTGTTCGGTGAGGTTCATAGGCCAACCCCCCCGCGTCCCCGTGGGGCGCATGTGCGCGGCGCCGGCGGCGCCGCAGGGGGTCTAGGGTAGACCCGATTGACCGTCAGTGGACGACGGTTTCAGGGAATAATTGATGCCCCAAGCGACCTTCCTGTTTAGTCTGAAGTTTCCTATGCGTTTTTCGGCTTCCAGCTCGCGCCTTTCACCTACTCGACGTTCGGTATCCTCAGGTTTACCGTACTCAGCCGCTTGGGGCAGGCGAAGGTTAGCAGCAGGTTAGAGGGCGCGGTCAACCGGCAAAAATAAGTTCGCCGCCAAGCTACTTTTCAGGGCTTGACGAATTGCAGTGAGTCCGGTTAAGGGCCGGCAAAAGGAGTGGCGAGATGCGCGAAGCGGTGATCGTCGAGGCCGTTCGGACCCCCCTCGGCAGGCGGAACGGGAAGCTCAAGGACTTCCACCCCGTGCTGCTCGGATCGATGGTCCTCCAGGAGCTGATCCGGCGGGCGGGGATAGACCCTGCGCTGGTCGAGGACGTCATTTGGGGAACCGTCATGCAGACCGGCGAGCAGTCGCTGAACATCGGCCGCAACGCCTGGCTCACGGCCGGCTTCCCGGTCGAGACGCCGGCGACGACGGTAGACCGCCAGTGCGGTTCCAGCCAGCAGGCGATCCACTTCGCCGCCAACCTCATTCAGAGCGGGATCGCCGACATCACGATCGCCGGCGGCGTCGAGTCGATGACCCGGGTGCCGATGGGCTCGACCGTCATGCAAGGACCGGGCACTCCCTTTCCGCCCGAGCTCCTCGAGCAGTACGACATGGTGCCCCAGGGCATCTCCGCCGAGCTGGTCGCCCGCAAGTACGGCATCGAACGCAAGGCAATGGACGAGTTCAGCGTGCGCAGCCACCACCTGGCGGCGGCGGCCACCGAGAAGGGCTACCTGCGCTCCCAGATCATGCCGATCGAGATCACCAACGGGACGACCGAGGTGATGGACCGCGACGAGGGCATCCGCGCCGACGCGTCCTACGAGAAGGTCTCCCAGGTCCAGCCGGCGTTCAACCCCGATCACTCGATCACCGCGGCCAACTCCAGCCAGATCACTGACGGCGCGGCGGCCGTGCTGCTGATGTCGAAGGAGAGGGCCCTCGAGCTGGGGCTCAAGCCGCGGGCGCGGATCATCGCCCAGAAGGTGGTCGGCTGCGATCCCATCCTGATGTTGGAAGGCCCGATCCCGGGCACGCGCGCCGTCCTCAAGCAGGCCGGCCTGGACCTCAAGGACATCGACCTCTTCGAGGTCAACGAAGCGTTCGCCTCGGTGCCCCTCGCGTGGCTGAAGGAGACCGGCGCCGATCTGGAGAAGCTGAACGTGAATGGCGGCGCCATCGCGATCGGCCATCCCCTCGGGGCCTCCGGGGCGCGGCTGATGAACCACCTGCTCCACGAGCTCGAGCGGCGCGATCTCCGCTACGGGCTGGAGACGATGTGCTGCGGCGGCGGCATCGGCACCGCGACGATCATCGACCGCAAGGTCGACTGAGGCGAGATGGCGACCGCATCGAAGACCTATGACAACTTCGCCAGCGTCAGTCCCTACAAGATCTGGCCCGGCGTGCTGGCGCACGCCGTCCAGGGCGAGAGCCTTTCCTTCGCGCTGGTCGAGCTTGAGCCGAACGTGGAGGTGGCCGAGCACAGCCATCCCAACGAGCAGGCGGGCTTCATCCTCCAGGGCACCTTCCAGTTCACGATCGGGGGTGAGACGCGGGTGCTCGAGCCAGGCGACACCTACGTCATCCCGGGCGGAGTGAAGCACTCGGCCGTGGCCGGGCCGGAGGGAACCGTCGCCCTCGACATCTTCAGCCCGCCGCGGGAGGACTGGGAGGCCCTCGATCGCGGCGAGCCCAGCCGCGCCCCCTGGCCTCCCACTGGCGCAACCTTTTAATTGCTTGACGGGTGCTTTAACTTCGCGTTTACTTACGACGCTTTACAGCCCGTTTCGGGCTCGGGGGATAGGGGGTATCAGTTCTGTGATGCAGGGTCTGCCGAATGACTCGGATCTCGCACGCGCGCTCGCGGAAACGCGCCTTCGAGGCGAAGAGCGTCGCGACCACACGGCACGCTCCGTGACACCGCGACCCGCGCCCTGGCCAACCTGAACCTGACCATCGATCGCCTCCGCCAGCTCGAGGAGGAGGCGGCGGTCGACGAGCTGACCAGTGTCTACCGCCGCGGTCACGGGATGATGATCCTGACCAGGGAGCTCCGCCGCGCCTTCCGCTCACCGGACGAGCGGCTTGTGGTGGCCTTCATCGACGTCGACGGCCTGAAGCGCTACAACGACACCTCCGGCCACGCCGAGGGTGACCGGCTGCTCACCGACCTCACCGCCTCGATGACGAAGCGCCTCCGCTCCCACGACATCGTCTTCCGCTACGGCGGGGACGAGTTCGTCTGCATTCTCCCGGGCGCCAACCTGGACGGTGCCGCACCGATCTTCGAAGCGGTGGCCGAGACTTTCGCCGAGGGCGGCCAGGGCCGCGCCTTCAGCGTCGGTCTCGCCGGCCTGCAGGAGGGCGACACGCCCGAGTCCCTGGTGGCGCGGGCCGACGCCGCGCTCTACGAAGCCCGGGCCGACGCCGCTCTCCGCGCCGCGGAGAAGGCCCAGCTCTAGGCTTTATTCGCGGTTTCGGAACCCGCCGGGACGGGCTTCGAGAGGTGTTCCGACTCGATGCTGAAGCGCCAGGGCCGGTCCTTCCACGCACCGGCATAGTCGACCCCGATCCGGGGCGACTGGCTCACCGCCGGGGGCTCGAACCCGTCGTCGACGAGATACAGCGCCGGCGGCTGCAGGGGAGCTCCGTTCAGGCTCCGATCGATCTCGAGCGACCGGCAGACGAGGCCCGGACCGCTGCAGCGCCCGACGCCTGGCCCCGGCTCGAGCGCTCGGACCAGGATCGCGTGCGGCTCGCCCGCCGGCCGGGTCACAAAGTTGAGGCAGTTCCACATCCCGTAGACGAAGTAGACGTAGGCGTGGCCGGGCGGCCCGTACATCGTCGCGGTGCGGCTAGTCAGCCCACGCGAGGAGTGCGCAGCGAGGTCGTCGGGTCCGAGGTAGGCCTCGACCTCGACCAGGCGCCCGGTCAGGCGCCGTCCGCCGAGCTCACGGACGAGAACCTTGCCGAGGAGCTCCCGGGCTACCTCGAGTGTGTCGCGGGCGAAGAAGTCGGCGAAGAGGATGCTTTCGATTCGACGAGTTTCCCATCCAGGGGGACCTGCCGCGCCCGCCGCGCCACGTGCCGGCGCTTGTCGCGGTAGAGGTTCTTGTCGGCGACCTCGAAGAGCTCCGCGTACTCCTGCCCGGACTGCCACTCGGCGAGCCCGAAGCTGAGCTCCAGGTTGTGCGGGGTCGCGCCCGACAGGTTCTGCTCGCGGAGCGCGTCCTGGATCCGGGTGACGACCTCGCCGGCATGCGCCATGCCGGCGTCGGGCATGGCGATGCCGAACTCGTCGCCCCCGAGCCGGGCGGAGAGGTCCGAGGTGCGCACAGCCTTCCGGATGACCTGGGCCACCAGTAGGATCGCCTCGTCCCCGGCGTGGTGGCCGAAACGGTCGTTGATCTTCTTCAGCTCGTCGAGGTCCATCAGCATCAGGGAGAGCGGCCTGCCATGGCGGCTGACCGCGGCCAGCTCGCGCCGGACCGCGGTCTCGAACTCGCTCCGGTTCGCCAGCCCCGTGAGGTAGTCGGTATGGGCTTCCCGGCGGTGCTCGAAAGCGTGATCGAGCGCCGCCGCCAGGTGATCGCAGATGGCGGTGACGAAGGTGACCTCGGTCTCGTCGAAGATCCGCTCGCGGCGGCTCCCGACGGCCAGCAGGCCGACCTGGCCGTGGCTTCCCCGGAGCGGCACCAGGAGGGCGCTCCGGTAGGCGGCGAGGAGCGGGTCGTCGAGCTCGACGCTGAACTGTACGGCGGTGTGCGCGCGGATGGCCTGCCTGGCGTGGTTGGAGTCGGCCATGTCGATGCCCCGCAGCCTGTCGCTGATAGCTTCACTCAATCCCACTGTGTGAACGAGGAGGAGGGCGTCGCCCCCGCCCTGGGCGAGCCAGATCGCGCCGGCGTCGAGGCGCATCGCCCGCAGCGTCTCGCGGAGGCCGGCCTCGGCCACCTGGATCGGGTCGAGGGTCCGGTTGACGGCACGGGAGATGCTGATCAGGGCGCGCAGCTCCTGCTTCTGCTCCTGGTGCTCGGCGACCTCGGCGTCGAGATAGGAGCGGGTGAGGACGAGCACCAGGGCACGACCGAGATCGCTGATCCGCTGCCGCTCGAGGGCTCGCGAGACGCCCGCGACGACCGCCATCGACATCTCGAGCAGGATGTCCAGGCCCAGTCCCTCGCCGCGCAGCCGTTCCGCAGTCACGCCGGCTCGCAGCGCCTGCTCGATGGGGATCTCGTCCAGGCCATGGCGGTCGGATTCGATGACGATCCGCGCCATCATGCGCGCGAACCCCTTCGGGTCCTCACCGTGGTTGGCGAATGACAGGCAGGTGTCGTCCAGCCCGTCCAGGGCCTGGATTGCGGCAAGGTCGGCGCGCTCGAGCTCGGTCCTACTCATAGGCGGACCCCTCGCGAACGAAGGTCCTGGTAAGGATGACGGCTTCGCCAGCCCGAAATTGCGGAATCGGTTGCCCAGGGGCCGCGGCCTCGAATTGGGCCTAAAGTTGAGAGCAGCACCCGGACTAAAGGGAGAAAGCTTGATGGCGACGATCACGGCCACCCCGATGGACAAGCTCGAATCCATCCTCGGCGACCAGACGAAATACCTTCTCGAGCACAGCTGCAAGACCATCAGCAGGGACCTCCTGCACCTACCCGGGCCGGACTTCGTCAGTCGCGTCTGGAGCGGCAGCGATCGGCCTGTCCGGGTGCTCCGGTCGCTCGAGTCGATCTACGACCACGGCCGGCTCGCCGGCACCGGCTACGTCTCGATCCTTCCCGTCGACCAGGGGATCGAGCATTCGGCGGGCGCCTCCTTCGCCAAGAATCCGATCTATTTCGACGGCGAGAACATCGTCAAACTGGCGATCGAGGGCGGCTGCAACGCGGTCGCCTCGACCTTCGGCGTGCTCGGCTCGGTGGGCCGCAAGTACGCGCACCGCATCCCCTTCATCGTGAAGATTAACCACAACCAGCTCCTCACCTACCCCAACGAGTTCGACCAGATCCTGTTCGGGACGGTCCGCGAGGCGTGGGAGCTGGGCGCTGCGGCGGTCGGCGCGACGATCTACTTCGGCTCCGAGCAGTCGAGCCGGCAGATCATCGAGATCTCCCGAGCGTTTCACGAAGCGCACGAGATGGGCATGGCCACCGTGCTCTGGTGCTACGTACGCAACCCGGCCTTCACGGTCGACGGCAAGAATTACGAGGTCGCGGCCGATCTCACCGGGCAGGCGAACCACCTTGGCGTGACGATCGAGGCGGACATCATCAAGCAGAAGCTGCCCGAGAACAACGGCGGCTTCAACGCCCTCAAGTTCGGCAAGACCTCGCCCCTCGTCTACGAGAAGCTGACCACCGAGCACCCGATCGACCTCACCCGCTACCAGGTTCTCAACTGCTACGCGGGCCGGGCCGGGCTGATCAACTCCGGCGGCGCCTCTTCGGGCGAGACCGACCTCAAGGAAGCCGTGAGGACGGCTGTGATCAACAAGCGCGCCGGCGGGACCGGCCTGATCTCCGGCCGCAAGGCCTTCCAGCGGCCCTTCGAGGAGGGCGTCGGCCTGCTCAACGCGATCCAGGACGTCTACCTCAATCCTGGAGTGACGATCGCCTGAAGCTCGCCTTCCTGGGAACGGGATCGGCGTTCTCTCTCGAGCGTTACAACGCCGGGATCGTCGTCGATGGGCACGTCCTGCTCGATGGCGGCGCGCCGCTGCTGCCGCACCTGCACCGGCTCGGCATCGACCCGGGCGCGATCGACGTCATCTTCCTCACCCACTTCCACGGAGACCACACCCTGGGCCTGCCCAGCTACGTCCTCCACCGCGCCTTCGTCGCCCGCACTCCGTTCACGATCGTGGGGCCCGCCGGCCTCGAGGAGCGGCTGGAGTCGCTCTTCCGGGCGGCCTGGGGCGTTGACTGGGAGGTGATGCGCGGCGAGCTCATGCTGACCTACCAGGAGGCGGGCGAGCGGGGGACGGTCGCCGGCATCGAGTACGAGACGGTGCAGCTCGATCATGGGACCAGCGGCTGTACCGGCTACCGGCTCCGGATCGGAGGCCGGCTGCTCGCCTATTCGGGCGACACCATCGCGAGTCCGCCCCTCGATCGTCTCGTCGCCGGCGTGGAGGTCGCGATCGTCGAGGCGACCAGTCCCGGCGCGCCCTACTCGCACCTCAGCTGGGAGGAGGCGCACGCTCTTCGCGACCGCCACCCGGACACCCGCTTCCTCTTCGTCCACGTCCACGCCGGGACCCTCGCGGGCGCGGTCTCCGACCTCGAAGTGCTCGATGTCTGAGCCGGAGTCACCCGGGAGGGCCGATCGTTCGCTGGGGGCCTTCGTCGTCGGGGGCGCCGCCGCGGTGATCGTCTTCGTCGGGCTGCTGTCGGCAGGCGTCGTGCTCTACCAGCGGGTGTACGGCGACTCCTGGGTGGCGCTGCTCGTCATCCTGGCGGTGTTCGGAGGCCTCGGCGCCTACCTCGCCTGGCTCGTCGGCGTCCTCGCCTTCTCCGCGGTCCGGCGGAAGGAGGAAGGCGACTCAAGCGGGTGATGAGCTGGGTGCAGGTCGACATCGGCGGCCGGGAGGCCGCGCGCCGACTTGGCCGAGCGTAAGGTCCTCGCCGGCGCCCGGAGGCGGGCGTCTCACCCTCGCGCGTCCCCGTCTCGAATCGCCCTCCTCACCACCCTCGGGCTCCTCCTCGCGGTCCTTGCCGGCGCCGGCTCCTACTTCCTGCCGGTCTTCGTCACCGCGACCCAGCAGACCAACAAGGCACCGGCGCCCATCGCCTCGGCGGCCCCTCCTCCCCCGCCGGGCAGCCCCTTCACGATCCTGCTCCTCGGGTCCGACAACGACGCCAAGTTCCCCAAGGACAAGGTGCTGACCCAGTCGATGATCCTGATCCGGGTCAACCCCGGCACCCACGCAGTGACCATGCTCTCGATCCCCCGCGACCTCTGGGTGCCGCTCTCGACGGGCCACAGCGCGAAGATCGACCTCGCCTACCAGGAGGGCGGCGCGGCGGCGGCGATGGCGACCGTTGCCGCCAACTTCAAGGTCAAGATCGACGACTACGCCTGGATCGGGCTCAAGGGCCTCGTCCAGCTGATCGACCGGCTGGGCGGGGTCGACGTGGTCACGACCAACCCCGTCCTCGACGACTTCTACCCGGCCGACCTTGCCGGCGGCGACCCTTACGGCTACCAGCGGGTGGCCGTGCTGGCCGGGCCGCAGCACCTCGACGGGCTCCACGCGCTGGAGTACGTGCGCTCCCGGCACAACGACATCCGGGAGGACTTCGGCCGCTCCGAGCGCCAGCAGCAGGTCCTGCTCGCCATCCGCGCCCGGACGGCCGGCCTGGGCCTCGCCGATCTCCCCGACCTGGCGACCACCTTCTCGGGTGAATTCCAGACCAGCCTCAGCCTGGAGCGGATCCGGGAGATCCTCCCCATCGCGCGGGAGTTCAACCCGGCCGGCGTCCACCAGGTCTTCCTGCCGCCGCCCTACACCTCGGGCCTGACGATCGAAGGGCAAGACGCGCTGCAGCCGAACTGGGACCTGATCCTTCCTCTCGTTCACCAGAGCTTCCCGTGAGCCGGGGACCGTTCACGGTGCTCGCCCTCGCGCTGGCCGTGCTCGCCATCGTGGTCTACCTGGGCCTGGGCAGCCTCCGCCACACCACCGCTGTCCCGGTCAAGCGCCCGGACACCATCCGTGCCTCGATGGCGGTCGTGGGGACCATGTACCTCACCCAGAATGGTGGTCTCTACCGGCTCGAGGGAGACCGCTTCACCGAGCTGCAGCCGGCCGGCGGCGGCTGGACCCAACCGGTCGTCAGCCCGGACCACGCCTCGCTCGCGATCGTCAAGCGGGCGGCCAACTGGTCGGACGTCTTCCTCATCGATCGACTCGGCCGGCCGATCCGCCAGCTGACTCACGACCAGGGCACCGACGTGGTGACCGACCACTGGGCCTTCTATCCCAGCTTCAGCGAAGACGGAACCTCGATCTATTACGACTTCGACAGTCCCAAGGAAGGCTACCGGGTCGACATGTCGATCTGGTCCCTGTCGCTTGCCGCCGGCGATACCCGGCGCTGGACGGTCCCGACGCAATACACCGGGGGCGACAGCCGGCCGCTCGAGCTCGGCCCCCGGAAACTGCTCTTCACCGAGTACGCCCTCCAGCCCGACGGCCACATCCGGTCCCAGGTCCTGCTCCAGCTGGGGCAGTTCGGCTTCAGCCACGCGCTCACCAAGCCGGAGGACGACTGCAGCCAGCCCGCGTTCTCGCCTGACGGCAGCCGGGTGGCCCTCATCTGCACCGGCGGCGGACAGGTCGGCCGGCTCCTGGTCGCGACCTTCGACGGCACCAACCTGAGTCCGCTCGAGGTGCTGGTGGACCACCAGCTCTGCGCAGCTCCCGCCTGGCAGCCGGACGGCCAGGCGCTCGCCTATCTCGCGCCGGCCGGTCCGAGCGGACGGTTCCAGCTCTGGCGCCTGTCGACCGAGAAGGTCGCCCGCCTCGGCTCGCTCCAGCCTCGCCAGCTGACCAGCTCGCTTGACTTCGACGCCACCTCGCGAATCGCGTGGTTCCAGCCCTGACTATGATCGAGAGCGATGGCTGACCAGCTGACCGGCACCACCCCCCGCCTGCCCTGGGTCCGCGACCAGCTGCAGATCGCCCTCGACATCCTCGACAACCCGGGCGGCGGCCTCGTCTTCGGCTACCAGGCGCTCGGCCAGGCGCGCGCCCATCTCGCCGAAACCGACCCGCGCCGCTGGGAGGACGCGATCCACAAGCTCGACGAGGCCGAACGCCAGGCCGTCTGGCGCAACTACGAGCGGGCCCGCCAGCTGATCCGCGAGGCCCTCGCGACCATCCCCGAGCGCGCCCCCGCGTAGACAGTCGCCTAGCCGGCCGGCGTCTTCGCTCCTGCCGCGGCTGATTCGACCAGCCGCCGGAAGAGGCGGCGAGCCCAGTCCCGGTCGGTCATGTCCTCGGGGTGCCACTGGACGGCCAGGATCCTGCCGTCCTCGGACTCGAGACCCTCGATGAAGCGCTGCCCGTCGTTGCTGAAGGCGGTGACCTTGAGGCCCCTGCCGATCCGGTCGGGGTCGACTACCTGGTGGTGGAAGGTGTTGACCTCCACCCGCGCGCCGATCGCGACCGCCAAGTGGCTCCCCAGAGCCACCTCGACCTCGTGCGTCGCCGCCCCCCGCGGGGCGTCCTGGCGGTGCTCGCCGACGTCCTGGAGCAGCCCGCCGTCGAGGGCGACGTTGATGACCTGCTGGCCGCGGCAGATCCCGAAGATCGGCAGGCCGGCAGCCGCCGCCCGGCGGGCGAGCGCCAGCTCCAGCTCATCGCGGTCGCGGTCGATGCCTTCCGAACCGCGATCCTCGCTGTCGTAGAGCGTGGGCTCGAGGTCGCCGCCGCCCGTGAAGAGGATGCCGTCGAGCACCTCGAACAGCTCGTCGATCGAAGACTGGGGCGGGATCAGCAGAGGGACGCCACCGGCTTCCTCGATCGCTTTGACATAGGAGGCGTTCTGCCCGTACTTGACCCGGCCGCCCTCGCCGATCGAGCCGCAGGTGATCCCGATCAGCGGCCGCCGCGGATTGCCCATCGAGATCATCCTAGTGTCCGGCTCCCGCGAAAACCCAACCCGGCGCCGGGCGGCGTTGCTCGAGCCACCGCCGCCCGGCCGGTCTTCTCTCAGGCGGCCTCCTCTGGTTTCGGCCCGACCATCTGAAACGTGTCCACGATGACCTCGGTCGCCCAGTGCCGCTTACCCTCTGAGTCGTCCCAGGACTTGGTCTGGAGGCGGCCGTCGGCGTAGATCAGCCGACCCTTCCGCAGGTACTCACCGGCGATCTCCGCCTGGCGGCCGAAGAGCACCAGGTGATGGAAGTCGGTGTGCTCCTTCTTGTTGCCGGCATCGTCCTTACCGGCATAGGTGTTGGTTGCGACTCGGACGTTGGCGACCTGGACTCCGGCGGGGGTTGCCCGCACCTCGGGGTCGGCGGTCAGGCGACCGATCAGGAAAACCTTGTTGACCATTGCGCTTTCAGTAGCCTCCCTTGTGATTGGTTGTGGCCGGCGATTGGGGGAGCCAGGTGGCCGGATTCACCGGCCGGCCGTTGCGGTGGATCTCGAAGTGAAGGTGCGGACCGGTCGTCGCCCCGCTGGCGCCGACGCTCCCGATCCGCTGCCCGGTGGCCACGGCCTCGCCGTCCAACACCGACGCTTCCGAGAGGTGGCAGTAGAGGGTCTCGATTCCGCCGCCGTGCTGGATGAGTACGTGGAGGCCGCAGGCACCGCCCGACCCAACCCAGGCGACCCCCTCGGCGGGAGACTGGACCGGGGTCCCGATGGGCGCCGCCAGGTCGATCCCGGAGTGAAAGTGCCCGCCCTCGCAGGAAGGCTCGACCGGTTCGAGCTCGAAGCTCGTGCACCCGAACGGCTGCGACTCGACCGCGCCCGGAACGATCTCCACCGGCGCGGTCGAGGGGCGGGCGGCGAGCAGGATGAAGAAGACCCCGGCGGTCCCCAGGGCGAGAACCGGCAGGGCGGTCATGCGACGTGCCCGATCCCGTGCGTGACGAGGTGGGCGTAGTGCTTCACGGTCGTCATCGCGTGGGTGCCGACGGACGAGGTTGCGTGGAGCGCGCCGGGCACCTTGAAGGCGATCAGAAGGGTGGCGAGGGCGAACAGGTGGCGGCCCGGGTTCCAGGAGGCCGTGCCGAGGTCGAGCTGGAGCCCGATCTGCAGGATCAGCAGCTGGAGAGGCTGCATGAAGAGGGTGGTGACGAAGAGCGAGCCCCACTTCCGGGCGTAGTGATGGGTATCCGGTAGGACGAAGAGAAGGGCCGCCAGGGGCGCCGTGATGGCGAGGACGATGAGGAGCGAGTAGCGGAGCGCGTAGGCGACGACCAAAACTCCATAGCCGGCGAAGAGCGCGGCGACCACGATGGCGCTCAGGGCGGGGCCAGACCCCAGGTCGCGAAAGCCGGTGATCGAGCTGGGATCGAAGCTGATCCCGATCCCGAGAACGACCTTGCAGAGGGCGTTGTTGACGTCGATCGCGGCCTGCAGGAGGACATTGGTGAAGTTGGCAAGCAGGATCGCCAAGAGAAGCCGCGGAAGGAGGATGCGGACCGAGTAGAGGGTCCGCATCCCATGCCCGAACATGATGTGGTAGGAGCCCCAGATGACCACCGCGGCCAGGGCGGCGTCGGCGAGGTAGACGGCCGAGGGCTGGAAGTGCTCGATGACCGAGTCCTCAGTGAAGGGGCGGCACTGGTCATCGAGCCTCCACCACAGCTGGGTGCAGCCGTCGAGGACGTCCTGGGTCGAAAACAGGAAGTGGGTGAAGATCTCGGTGACCTGACCGGCGCTCCCCTGGACGGCCGCGGACACGAGCTCCCAGAGCCACTTCACCGGCTCCATCGACGGCAGAAGCGAGATCCCCACCGCTGCTAGCTCGGGAGGGAGCCCTTGAGGACGTCAACCAGGGTCGACGCCATCTCGACGCCGATGGTGCCCACCACGATCCGCTGGATCCACTGCTTGGCCTGCAAGACCGTCTTCGGCTCGACCGCCGTCATCTTCCAGAGAAAGGCAAGGACGAAAGCAAGGGCGCCGATCGACCCGACCAGCGCACGCGCCACTCCGGTCCAGGTGTCGATGATGGTCACCACCGGCTGGACATTGGACGGGACGGTCGCGACAAGAAGCTCCATGCCAAAACACCTCCAAATTTCCGAATTTCAGAGGCGAAGCGTGGGGCCTCGGCGTCGAAACCCAAACCACGGCTGTTAAGGCGGCCGGGCGCCTCCTCAGGCGGGCCGCACGCCGATCGCGAAGATGAAGGCGAAGTGGTAGCGAAAGGCGTCGCTGCCGAGTGCCCCCATGCCCTCCGCCAGGCTGGTCTCGAACTCGGTTCTCAGCCTGGGTCCCAGGACGCGTAGGAGCGTATTCGGAAGCGGGCCCGAGCCGGCCATCAGCTCGGTCCACTCGCGCGGGGTGCGCACGCGGCCCCCGGTCACCGTCTCGGTTACCCGCAGCTTCTCGAACCCGAACTCGTCGAGCAGCCGGGGCAGGTTCTCGGGCTCGCCGTACACCGATCTCTCCGGTGAGTGCTCGGGAACCCGCAGGTGGTGGCGGACCGCCAGGTCGCCGAGGACCTGGTAGAAGAGGTCCTGGGCTTCGGTCTGAAGGCTTCGGCGATGGAGGGAGAGGGCAACCCGGCCACCCTGCCGGAGCAGCCTGACCGCTTCCTCCAGGCTGGCTACCGGGTCGAACAGGTAGGGCAGCGACTGGCCGTAGGTTATGAGGTCGAAGCTGCGGGCGCGAAAGACCAGGTGCTCGGCCGCCATCGCCATGAATTTCGTATTCGGCCGGGCCCGTGCCCGTGCCAGCTCGAGCATCCGGGCGCTGAGGTCGATGCCGACCACGCTTCCCCTGGCGCCGACCCTATCGGCCAGCAGGTGGGTGACCAGGCCGGTCCCACAACCGACGTCCAAAATGGCGTCACCTCGCCGTGGCGCCGCCACATCGACGAGCTTGGCGGCTACTCTGCCGTGAAGCCCGCCGGCCCAGGCGTCGTATTCGGGAGCCACCCGGTCGTAGAACTCGACGAGGTGTTCGATGAGTTCGTCGGCGCCGGTCAGCTCCATGCCCGACGTTAGCTTAGGGCGAGGTTAGAATGGCCCTGCCCTATACGCAATTCAAGGAGCGCACCTATGGCACGTGGCGACAACAGTCATAACTCGATCACGCTCGGCCCGCGGGACAAGCTGATTGGTTCACTCACGTTCGATGGTGACCTGACGGTCGCCGGCAAGATGGAAGGCGACGTTCACGCCACAGGCGATGTGGCCGTCGAGACCGGATCCACCGTAAAGGCGAGCATCGAGGGCAACAACGTGAGCGTCCAGGGCACCGTCCACGGCAACGTGGCCGCCCGCGGCCGCCTCTCCCTGAGCGGTTCAGGCAGCCTTCACGGCGACGTGCGGGTCAGCAAGCTCACCGTCGAGGACGGGGCGACGCTCAACGGCAACGTCCAGATGGGCACCTCGGTGGGCGGCGGCAAGGGGTCCAACCCCGAGCCGGAGCAGCATGCTGGGAACGGCCACGAGGAGCAGCACGTCGAGCCGCAGCCGGAGGCCGTCGGCTAACAAGAGAAGCTTTCCTCCGTTGCGCGGCCGCGTTACGACCTCGTCGTCATCGGTGCGGGGGCGGCGGGGTCGGAGGCTGCGCTGAGCGTGGCCGATGGCGGCCGGACCTCGATCCTCCTCGTGGAGGCGAACCGATTCGGCGGGACGTACACCAACCACTGCTGCGTGCCGACCAAGGGAGGCGGCCGGCTAGCCGTCACCTTCCCGCCGTGTCACAGGAAGTTAGCGCGGCGGTGCTTAGACTTCGATGGTGCGCACGCGCCGGGCGGCGGCCATCCTCGGCCTCGCCCTCCTCCCGATCGTGGCTCTCGCCTGCTCCCTCGGCGGCGGACCCTCAGCCGACCCGGTCAAGGTCCTCGCGGACGCCGGACCCGCCCTCGGCCAGGTCAGGAGCGCTTCGATCGAGCTGAAGTTCGGCCCGGGTGCTACCTTCTTCGGCTTCACGGTGGTCTCCGCCTCGGGCAAGGTGAAACGTCCCACCGACAGCCAGGTGACGATCAAGGCGAAGCAGAGCTCGGACTCGCTGATCGAGATCGGGGTGACCACGGTGGGCACCCAGACCTGGGTCACGGTGCCGTTCCTCGGCGTCCAGGAGGTGACCGGCCCCCAGGCCGCCGCGGTGCCCTCGATGGGTCGCATCCTGGACCCGGTCAACGGTCTTCCCGGCGTGCTCGCCAAGGGCCGTAGCCCGCACCTGCTTGGATCGGAGACGGTCGACGGGGTGGACTCCTGGAAGGTCGAGGCGACGTACAGCGCCGACCAGGTCTCCCAGGCCGTGCAGCCGCTCAGCCCGACCGGGGACATCGACGCGACCACGTGGATTGGCAAGAGCGACCACCTGCTCCGCAAAGCGCTGCTGAAGGGCAAGCTCTTCAGCGCCGACAAGACGACGACGCTCGAGGTGCGCCTCCACGACTTCAACGCGGACGTCAACATCGCCAAGCCCGTCTAGGCCGAGATTGGCCATCCCCGGCAGATGGGGCAGGCCGCTCCTCCTCGGCTCAGCTGCGGCCGGGCTCCTGATCGCCGCCCTCGACGCCTACGTCGTCGTCACCCTGCTGCCCGCGATGCTCTACGACCTCGACCTCTCGGTCGATCGGATCGAGCAGGCCACGCCGATCGTCACCGGCTTCCTGGCCGGCTACATCGTGGTGATGCCGCTCCTCGGCCTCGCCTCAGACGTGCACGGCCGCACGGCGGTCTACCTCGCAGCGCTGGCCATCTTTGCGGCGGGCTCGGTCCTGACCGCGACCGCCGGCTACACCGGCGAGCCACCCTACGGCTGGATCGGCCTCCCCTGGCTGGTCGCCGGCCGGGTGCTTCAGGGCCTCGGCGGCGGGGCGACCGTGCCGGTGGCGCTCGCGCTGGCGGCCGACCTCTTTCCCGCCGGGCGGCGCACGGCAGTGATCGGCGCGGTGGCGGCGGTCCAGGAGACGGGGAGCGTCCTCGGGCCGCTCTACGGCGCGGGCCTCGCCGCGCTGGCCGGCCAGGTCGGTGGCTGGCGACTGGTGTTCTGGCTCAACCTGCCGCTCGCCGCACTCTGCGGGTTGGGCTTCGTGGTCGCTTCCCGGCGGACCGGGATCGGGGCAGCCAGGAACTCGCCGGGGGTCGCGGTTCGGGCCGACTGGCTGGGCGCCATCCTGCTCGGCGCGGGCCTCGCCCTGCTCGTCCTCGCCCTTTACCCGGACGACCCGCGGCACGACCCGGTCGGCCGCTACTTCGTCCCCGCCGGGATCGGAGCGCTGCTGGCGCTGGCCGCGTGGGGCTACCGGCAGGTCGCCGACCTGAGCCCGCTGATCCCGCGCGAGCTGCTCCGCAGCCGGCAGTTCCTGGGCTCCTCGCTCGCCAACCTGCTGGTCGGCGGCGGGCTGATGGTAGCGCTGGTCGACATCCCGATCATGGGACGCGGGGTGTTCAATCTCGACCAGCTCGGCTCGGCCCTCCTGCTGGCGCGCTTCATGATCGCGGTTCCGATCGGCGCGGCGGCGGGCGGCCTGCTCGCCGCGCGCTTCGGCGGCCGCTGGACAGCCGTCCTGGGCTTGGCCGCGGCCGCCGCCGGCTTCCTCCTCCTCTCCCGCTGGGACGCGAACGAGCTGAGCCGCCACCTGGGCCCGCTGCGCGACGCAGACGCGGTTCTCGTGCTCGGGGGCCTGGGCTTCGGGATCGTGATCGCGCCCCTCGCCGCCGCGGTGCTCGACGTCGCTCGCAGCGAACGCCACGGGCTCGCCGCGAGCATGGTGGTGCTGGTCCGGACGCTGGGCATGCTCGTCGGCCTGAGCGCGCTCTCGGCCTACGGGCTGCACCGCTTCTACGATCTCTTCAATCAGGGCCCCACCCTGCGGCTGATCCCCGGCTCGCCCGACTTCGCCGTCCAGAAAGCGGCCTTCGACTCCCGGGTGACCTCGGCCCTGGTGGCCGAATATCACGGCATCTTCCTGATCGCGGCGGGGCTCTGCGGGCTGGCGGCGCTGGTCGCGCTGTTGACCCTCTCGGCGCGCCGGACGGCGGGCAGCACGACCGTCTCCAGGTAAGCCCGGCAGGCGTGCACGATGCGCACCAGCAGCGCGCTCTCGGACCGTTCGAGATCGGCCTGGTCGTGGTTCAGCCGGCCGAGGTCGATCGGGAACGACGTGGCGGGACGGACCCCACCAGGCGAGGCCGTCGGGCTGGGCCTGAGCGAAAGCGGTGGCGGGCTCGGGAGGGCCGGGCGGGCGGCGGGCGCAAGCGCGGTGGGGGGTGCCGCGCCGGCGCTCGCCACCGGTCGGTGTGCCTCGTAGACCCGCCACGAGACGACGAAGAGGGCGAACATCACGACGACTTCGCAGATGACGATCCAGAACATCGGCTGGCGCAGGCGTGCCTTCACGCCGGGCAGGCTAGCGACCGCCCCGTCGAACCGGAATAAGGGCGGTTAAGAAGTCCTGGCGGAGAGCGCGCGGAGCGCGTCGAGGCCGCGGTTCAGCGTTTCCATCCGCTTCGGAAAGCTGAAGCGCACCTGGCTCCGGCCCAGCTCGGGGTCGTGGAAGAAGCTGGAGGCCGGCACCGTCGCCACGGCGACCGACTCGATCAGGTGGTGGGCGAAGGCGACGTCGTCGGCGAAGCCGAAGCGCTCGATCCCGGCCATCAGGTAGTACGCCCCGTCCGGCGGGCAGACGGCGAAACCGACCTCGAGCAGACCGGCGGTGATCGCGTCGCGACGTTCCCGGTACTCCTCGAGGAGCGAGTCGTAGAAGGCGTCGGGAAAGCCGAGGGCCGTCGCCACCGCGACCTGGAGAGGGTGGGCGGCGCCCACGGTGAGGAAGTCGTGGACCTTCCGGATGCCGGCGGACAGGGCTGGCGGCGCGATCAGCCAGCCGACCCGCCAGCCGGTGACGCTGTAGGTCTTGGAGGCGCCGCTGATGGTGATCGTGCGGTCCTCCATGCCGGGCAGCGTCGCCATCGAGATGTGCTCACCGCGGTAGACGAGGTGCTCGTAGATCTCGTCCGTGATGGCGATCGCCCCGTACGCCTGGCAGAGGCCGGCGATCAGCGACAGCTCCTCCCGGGAGAAGACCTTGCCGGTCGGGTTGTGGGGGGTGTTGACGACGATCGCGCGGGTCCGTGGACCGAACGCCGCCCGCAGCTCGTCCTCGTCGAAGGACCAGTCGGGCGCCCGCAGGGCGACGAAGCGAGGCATCGCGCCGCTCAGGATGCAGTCGGGGCCGTAGTTCTCATAGAAGGGCTCGAAGACGACGACTTCGTCGCCGGGGTCGACGGCGGCGAGCATGGCGGCGATCATCGCCTCCGTGGCGCCGCAGGCGACGGTCACCTCCGTCTCCGGGTCGACGGGGCGGTTCCACGAGCGGGACTGCTTGGTGGCGATCGCCTGTCGCAGCCGGGGCGCACCCCAGGTCGTCGCGTACTGGTTGTAGCCCTCGTCGAGGGCGAGCTTGGCGGCTTCGATGATCTCGGCGCTGGCTGGGAAATCGGGGAAGCCCTGGGCGAAGTTGACCGCGCGGTCAGGTCCGTTGAGGGCCAGGTTGAGCCGCGTCATCTCGCGGATGACGCTCTCTGTGAAGCTCTCGGCCTTGCGGCTCAGGATCGGCGCCGGCACCTCGGTTAGGTGCCGGGGGCGAGCGTGCCGCGCTCGAGCCGGAAGTCGTGGCCGGAGCAGAAGTCGCAGGTGGCCGGGGCCTCGAGGCCTCGATAGCCCTGCCCGCAGGCCTGGCAGGTCCAGACGCTATGGGCGAAGAACTCGAGGATGTCAGAGCGGCTGATCAGGCCCACCATGCGGCCCTGTGCCATCACCGGCAGCCGCCGGATCCGCTGGTCGGCCAGCAGCCGCGCGGCCTCCTCGATGCCGGTGTCCTCCCCGATCGAGATGACGTGCCGGCTCATGATGTCGGCGACCTTCTTGCCCTTCTTGGTGAAGACGTCGACCTCGCTGACGATGCCGACGACGTGACCGTCGGGGTCGGTCACCGGCGCGCCGGTGATGTGCGACCGGGCGAGTCGCTCGGCCACCTCGCCGACGTCGAGGTCCTGGTCGACGGTGATCACCTTCGTGTTCATGATGTCCTTGACCGGGATCACCGCAATAGCCTAGCCACCAGGGCCGGATCCGCGTTCCCGCCGCTGAGCACGAGCCCGATCCGCCCGGCGGCGGGCAGCTTGCCCGCGAGGAAGGCGGCGAGCGTCAGGGCCCCGGTCGGCTCGAGCGCCAGCTTGCAGCGCAGCCAGGCCGTTAACAGGGCTTCTTCGATCTCCGCCTCGGTCACCGTCACGATGTCGTCCATGAGCCCGTTGCCCACCAGGACCTCGAAGTTCCTGGGCCCGATGCTGAGCGTCTTCACCCCGTCCGCGATCGTGTCGGGCGGGGCCGCCAGGCGCTGCAGGCTGCCCGAGCGGAAGGTGCGGAAGGCGTCGTCGGCCGCCGCCGGTTCGACGCCGATCACCTGGATCGAGGGCTGCTTCGCCTTGATCGCGAGGGCCCAGCCACTGATCTGGCCACCGCCACCGACCGGGCAGGCGACCGCGGCCAGGTCGGGCGCGTCCGCCAGCAGCTCGAGGGCGCCGGTTCCCTGGCCGTGGATGACGTCCCAATCGTCGTACGGGTGGACCAGCGCATACCCCGACCGCCGCACCGCCTCGACCAGCTTCTGGTCGCGGTTGGCGAAGGTGATGCCCTCGCTGACGACCTCGGCCCCGTACGCCCGGGTCGCGGCGACCTTGGTCGGGTTCGCGCCCTCGGGGATGAGGATCAGGGCGGGGATGCCGGCCGTCCGCGCCGCCAGGGCAACCGCCTGGGCGTGGTTGCCGGAGCTCGCTGTAACCACGCCGGGCGTGCCCGGCGGCAGCTTGAGGACCGCGTTGAAGGCGCCCCGTGCTTTGAAGGAGCCGGTCACCTGGAGGCATTCCGGCTTCAGGACCAGGCGCTGGTCGAGGTCGGTCGGCAATGCCGGGGTGTGGCGGACGTGGGGCCGGACGCGCTCGGCGGCCTCCAGGACCTCGGGAAGGTGGCTCCGGGCGAATTCCAGGTTGGCGGTCACCGGGACAGGCTATCGCTGTCGATCAGGACCGTGAACGGTCCGTGGTTGACGAGCTCCACGTCCATCTCGGCTCCGAACCTGCCCGTCTTGACGGTGATGCCCCGGTCCGCGAGGTTGACCGCGAAGTGAAGGTAGAGACGCTCGGCGAGCGGCGGCTCGGCGGCGCCGGTGAAGCCCGGCCGGCGGCCCCGGCTGACGTCGGCGTAGAGGGTGAACTGGGAGACCACCAGGGCTTCGCCGATCACGTCCAGGAGTGAGCGATTGGTCTTTCCCTCCTCGTCCTCGAAGATGCGCAGCTGGGCGATCTTCTCCGCCATCCGGCTTGCGATCGCCTCGTCGTCGGCGGGACCGACGCCGACCAGGATGACCAGCCCCAGACCGATCTCCTCGCGTCCCGAATCCCAGCGGACCGAGGCGCGAGTGACGCGCTGGAGGACGACCCGCATCTCCCTGCCCTCCCTGGTTTAGTTCGTCAGCCAGGAGGCGCCCGGGTAGACGATGAGCTTGTGGCCGGGCACCGTTGCGCGCCGGTCGAGCTCCTCGGTCGCTGCGGAGTCGATGATCCGGTCGCCGCTCCCGTGGGTCGCGAGGAAGGGCACCTTGATCCCGGCGGCATGGGCGAGGATCTCCTCGTTGGCCGACTGCCACTCGGTGTAGAAGCGGGCCGACATCTTGCTGTGGACGAGAGGGTCGGAGATGTAGGAGGCGACCACGAGCGGGTCGCGCGAGATGTGGCGGGGGTCGAGCTCGGTGTCCAAGGCAAGCGTCGGAAGCAGCTTCGAGGCGACGTTTCCGAGGGTCAGCTTCCAGCCCGGTACGGAGGCCTTGACGCGGAGAGCCGGGCTCGACACCACGAAGCGGCGTGGCTTCAGCCGGCCGCGGACGACTGCGCTGAGGACGATCGACCCGCCCACCGAGTGGCCGAGCGGCACCCCCTCGACACCCGCTGAAGTGCCGACCATCGAGTGGAACGCGACGGCGTCGCCGATCAGCAAGTCCCAGCTGCCGGCGTGCCCGCGCGCGCCGCCGCTGGCCCCATGACCGCGGACGTCCAGGGCATAGGTCGCGATCCCGTGCTCCGCCATCGCAGCGGCCAGGCCGGCATAGCGCCCGCCATGCTCGCCATGGCCGTGAATGACCGCCAGGGCCAGCTTCGTCCCGGGCGGCGACCACGCCTGCCAGCGGAGCTTGGTGCCGTCGGCGGCGGCGATCTCGCCGCGGCGTTCCGCGACCGGCTCAGCCGAGATGGCGGAGCCCTCGCAGGATCTTCAGCGCCTCCTGCTCCGCCTCGAGCAGGCTCGGCGCGTACGCCCGGAGGCCGTGCAGCGAGTAGCCCCAGCGGTCGCTCGCCGCCCCCCGCGAGTGGACCCGGTAGCCGGGCGGGTAGAAGTGGATCGCCTGGCCCGCCACCTTCTTGATGATGAGCCGCTTGGCGAAGTGGTCCTCGAGGGTCTGGCCGGTCGGCAGGAGCCCGTGCCGGAACTCGAGGAAGCGAAGCTTGAGAAGAGGATTCTCCTCGTCCTTCCAGACCGCCCGGACGCCGTACTCGGCGCTCAGGTCGCGGAGGAAGAAGAGCAGGACCAGTGCGTCGGTCTCGTCGCCCTGCATCCTGAGGAAGCCGCCGGCGGCGACCTCTTTGCCCTCGGCCGCGACCAGGTGCCGGTAGTACTCCGACCGGAAGAGGTCGCGCGTCTGCGAGGTGGCCATCCAGACCGGCTCGCTCCGCCACTGACGGACGGCCGCCAGCGCGTCGACCTGCTCGCCCAGTCGCTCGAGTCGTTCAGCCGGGACGCCGTGGAGACGGTGATGGATGACTCGGGCCAGGCGCTTAGCCTACCCCGTCAACTCGATTTCCGATCGTTCAGCGGAAGGCTTTCATGATCTCCTCCTGCCAGGGTTCGGCGGCCACCTGGATCTCAAGCCGGCGGTGCCCGGCCGCGAGCAGGAACTCGCCCCGGTGCGCACCTTCCAGGCCCTGGCGCTGGGCGTCGCTGAGCTGGAAGGCCCGCTGCAGCTTCTGGGCCTCCCCCGGTCGCTGCGCCCCGAAAAAGCGCAGCGCCGGGTTGGTGGCGACCACCAGCCCGGCCTCGCTCCCCAGCAGGTCGCCCGCGTTCTGGGTCGCGAAGACGAGCGAGCCATCGTACTTGCGGATCCGGCGGGCGAGCCGGACCACGAAGCGGCGCATCACCGCGTCCTCGAACAGCAGGCCCAGCTCGTCGACGATGAGAAGCCGTCTCCGGGAGCGATCGCGGAATCGCCGCCAGAGCGCCTCGGCGAGGAGGAAGTGAACCGGTCCGACCATCTCCTCCCGGAGCTCGCGCATCCCGAAGACCACGAAGGGCAGATCGAGGTCGACGTTGGTCGGCGCGCTGAACATCGCACCGAGGCTGCCGTGAACCCAGCGCGCGAGTATCCGGGCCGACCGAGTCGAAGGTGGCAGCCGCTCGGCGACGTGTCCGAGCAAGGGCGTCGGCTCCTCCTCGTAAGTGGCTCTGATCGCGACTTCTAAGGCCGCCTTCTCGGCCTCGTCGAGTCCCGCGCAGATCGCGTCCACGAGGTCCACCGTGTCGGCCACCGCCGGTCCCAGCTCGGCCTCCTCGCGCGCGACCCCGCGCAGGTCCATCACGTTGATCGCGCGGCCGCTGCCGAGCGCGAGCTGGACGTCGGCGCCGCCCGCCTGGGTGGCGACCGGGCCGTACTCATGCTCCGGGTCGATGACGAAGACCTGGCAACCGGCCCGCGTCGCGGCCAGGGCGAGCGTCTTGAGCAGGTAAGTCTTACCGGCTCCGGAGTGGCCGAAGACCGCGATGTTGGCGTTCTCGTGGTGGCGGTCGGCGAACGGGTCGACCACCACCGGCATCGAGGTGGCCCGGCTCCGGCCGAGCCGCAGTCCACCCGGGTCGGCAACCTCGACGTCGAGCCAGGGCAGCAGCGTAAGCAGGGCCGAGGTGTCGACGAAGTGACGGCGGCGAAGCCGGTCGACGCCATGCGGGAGCGTCGCGAGCCGGCCGTCGAACTGCCGGAAGGTGGCCTCGCGGAGGGTGCAGAGGGCTGCCCGGGCCGCCTCCACAATGCGCTCGGTACCGCCGCGAAGGTCGGCGGAGCTCGCGGCCGTGAGCGTCAAGTAGAAGCCCAGCCGGAAGGCCCGCTCCTGCCCGGAAGAGAGCTTCCGCTGGAGCTCCGCCGCGGCAGGCAGGGCGGCGCCAATGTTCACGTCGGGAATCCCGCGCCGCTCGCCGTCGAGGTGCGAGGCGCGCAGGTGGGCCAGCTGCCGCTGCAGATACTCGGCGGCCAGGCCGCTGCCGACCGGTTCGGCGTGCCAGCTGACGTCGACGTCGAGGCCGAAAGGAACCAGGCGCAGCAGCCAGCCGGGCTCGAGCTCGCCGCCCGGGAAGTGGTCGACGTACCAGCTGCGATGCCAGCCGAAGCGGTCGCGGAAGGACCGCGCCAACTCGTCGCCGAAGGTGCGCGAGCGGCCGGGCGGCGGCGCGTCGACGACGGTGAGCCCGAGGCCGGCGAGTGCAGCACGGAGGCCGGCGGCCGACTCGGTTTCAACCGCCAGGAGCACGTGCCGCCGCTGTGCCGCAACACCGCCCCGCTCCTCGCGGCGGAAGCGGAGGACGACCTGGAGCGGCCCGCCGAGCGCGTCTAGCAGCCGCCGGAAGCCGGCGCTCCAGCGCGCCTGGTCGTCAGCGACGGCGCCGACGAAGCCGATGCCCTTGGTGCGGAAGACGGTCATCGCCGGCGGCTGCGCCAGGAGCTGGCGTGCCGGCGCGGCGCGGACCTGGACGTACCTCACTTCGCAGGCCGCTCTTTTCTGCGGCCCATCCTGGGGAGTCCTTGGGCAAGCACCTCCCAATCGACGACGATCCGGTAACGGGCAATTACGTGCCGCACCAGGTCCTCGGCCCAGGCGTCGAGGTGCCGCCCGCCATGGCGCAGCCACCCCATGGCCACGGCGGCGACGAGGAGGACGATGGCGGCGGCGAAGCGCAGCGGACCCCAGGCAGAGTGCCGCCAGCACCAGGTGGCGAGCACGGCGAGGCCGGCGACATAACCAAGCCGGGCCGGTGAAAGCCCGTAGAGCAGTCGATCCTCCAGATCGATCCCAGCCGGAATCCGAGCCCGCATGCCGGGCAGGCTAAGCTCTCTGCCACCCTCCAGCCAACAGCGGCTGTTAACGCCCGAGGCTAGAATCGAAGGTCGCTACGCCCGCGTAGCTCAATTGGCAGAGCAGGGGACTCTTAATCCCAAGGTTCACGGTTCGATTCCGTGCGCGGGCACCACATATAGGGTCACCCTGACTTACGAGCCCAATATCCAGGGCCTCACGAGTTATCGCCCTAGCCACCCCTCAATTTTGACAACAGTTTGACAACAGTTGGCTCGAATTCAGGCGCATGAGCCGTCGATGATGGTCTTCGGCGGCGCCGCCTCGACTGACGTCCAGGCAATGGGTGGTGGGGGTCCTAGTGGTCGAGGCCCCTTCGGCCACGCCGGGCCGGAGCCTTGCAGATGGCCGGTTGACCCGAGACCCATACTGATCGGCGAAGTGGACTCGACAAAGACCGAGGACTTGGTTGTCCACCTGGTCAACGTGCCCAACTTCTGGAGGGGTCGGACGAATACGCGGCTTCTAATGCCCGGCATGGTCGGCGCCTTTGTCGTTGTTGCGGCCGCAATCATACGCACGGCCAATGGTG
>WNFM01259829.1_pt2 | contig 36776 bp, 63 predicted proteins | sample 5400271 | NCBI WGS metagenome assembly WNFM01 (sample SAMN13153352, study PRJNA577476) | soil metagenome | isolation source: 60 cm saprolite on Douglas fir-dominated hillslope | place: USA:California | collected 2013-09-17 | reverse complement strand
CAACTCGACCGCCACGATTCTCGCCTACTGGAGCGATGCGGTCGGTGCCAACATGCGCAGCAATTGGCTCGCCTACCTCCCCGCAGACAGCCAGCTCCTGGTCGCCCAGCTCAATAACGTGGGCAACAACATGTCCGCATCACAACTGTGGTTTTACTGGGACGCGCTTTCCCTGAGCGGTCCCGCGGCTCTGGGGTTCACTGCTACGAACAACGTCATCGACGGTTTCATGTTGCCAAAAGCAAATGTGGCCACCGCGATGACGGCGCCAACAAGCATTGCGGCGCAAAACGTCACCAATGTGAGTGATGCGTTCATGCAGCTTGACCCGACGCTGAATACGCCGAACAGCACGGGGGTGAACCAGTTTCTGGCGATTGTCGCTGACCAACTGGGCACTATCTACCCCGCAGGGGTCGAGATCATCTACTCTCCCCGCTATTTGTGGCCGTTGTGAGGGGGTGAGAGATGGCGCTCCAGACCCTCGCGCTCAAAGCCTATAACCTGGCGACAGGGACCGTCATCGACTACTCGGATCTCGTGGAGGACCTCTCGTTCACCACGACGGGGCCTGGCGGCTACGGCGATTTGTCCTGCAAACTGCGCGTGCCGAATGGGCGCCTGCTCGCACAGCGGCCCGAACTGGCGCTCATGGCGCGTGTCGCCGTAATGGATGGCCCCATCCCCGCCTACCTCGGCCGCTGGTCGGAGCCCGCCGTCGTGCTGCCGGACAACGATGGAGACCTCGTCGAGTTGACCGCTCAAGGGTGCGGGGACGCGCTCAAGGACGACTCCACCGAGGCGTCCTACTCGGCGCAGACCGCGCTGCAGATCCTCATCGACCAGCTCACGAGTACGGCCCTCGGACGCGACAAGACGCTCTCAGGCACGGGCAACTGGTTCGATGCCGACACTAGCGGCATCCTGCCTGATAACCCTGCTGCAGTATTCTCCGAAGCCTACAACGGCAAATCCTGCCACGACGTGCTCAACGACCTCCTGGCCGTCTTGGGAGACTATACCTGGGCGGCGTGGGGGCACAGCGGGTATAACCTCGCGAACGTGAACCACGCTGACGCCTTGGGCTTCCCCACCTGGCAGCTCAACGCGCACGTCCGCGACACCAGCACCGTGGCGTACATCGCCTACAACGTCGATGAGATCAGCCACAACATTCGCCCGTCCACGGAGTATACCTACAACGCCTTCACGGTGCTCTACCGCGATAGCGCAACGGGTCTCTCCGCCAGTGTGACGGTGACGGATAGCCGCCTCAACGTCAACAAGAGCCAAGGTACTGCGCCATTCCCCTGGCGCCGGCTGCGGAAGGACCACACTGGCCTGCAACTCACCTCCGCCGAGGCCACGAACATCGCGAACCAGTTAGCCATGGATTATAAGAACGGCGGGGCGAAGATCGAGGTGGTGTTGGGCAGCGTGCACGACGCCAATGGGGCCTTTCTCCCACTTTGGCGGGTACGCGCCGACAGCAATATCTTCTTGCCGGAACTCGCACCCATCGCGACCCAGATACCGACCAGTCCCAGCACGTACACCTGGTACACGGGTGGCACGGTCTTCTACATCAGCGAGACCCGCTACGAAGAGTCGAGCGGCCAGACTCCGAAACTGGTGATCACCGCCAACGCCTTCGCCGACAACACGAGTTTCCAGATCGCGCAGTTGGAAGCCACCCAGCAGGCGCAGTTACTCGACCGCAAGCACCACACGCCCGTGCAGGCCAGTGGTGAGGTGCTCAATGGCAGCTTTGGCTGGACCGAGGCCCCGCCGAGCAACGGTGTGTCGTACAGCCGCACGATTAACTTCAGTCCCATGCTGACGGCCGCGCCCAGCAGCGTCGTGTTGAACACGACGACCACGGTCAACGCCACGGGCATCACCGCGGGCGCCTACACCCAGACCGGATTCTCCATCACGTGGACCGCCACAACAGGCGGCACGGCCAGCACGATTGCGGGCACCTGGAAGACCGTCGGGAACTGACCTACTAGGAGTCGCCGCGATGCCGATTATCGCTTTCCGTGACACCGGGCATATTGACCACCGCTGCACCGAGTGCGGCCTGGTGCGCACCCTCGCGCTCGACCCCGCCAAGGGCGATCTGCGCGTCAACGCCGAGAAGCGTAGCCTGACGATCTCGTCCTGCCCCGACTGCCGCGCCAGGGGGGTGCACGTCAGTGAGCATCCCAACCTGGCGGTGCTCGCGCATGAGGCCGGAGAAGGCCCCGCGGGCGCGCCCGATTCGCTGGTCGGCACGGAGTTCCCCGAGTTCGGCACCATCGTGACTGAGCATGTCGTGGGCACTCACCTGACCCCGGAGCGCGTGGCCATGGTCGCGCTCACCCGCCAGGCGCTGCGCCACCCCCATCTCGCCGCGCACGCCCCGCTCGAAGAGGACTACCGCGCGCGCATGGCAGCCTGGGCTGCGACCAAAGAGGCCCAGGCGCAGTTTGACGCCCTGGACGGCATGGCGAAGCCATAGCCTCATCACACGTCCATGGCGCTGGTGCGTACGACCCGCACCTGCTGGCGGGTCAGGTGGTTCGATTCCACCCCTGGACACCCTCAGATTGGAGCCGCCCCACGCCCGCCACGCCGGCGGCATCGCTCACAACCGTTGTCCCCCGACGCGCTACCAGCAGGAGATGCGCCGATCATGCAACCCTACGACAACGAGCGCCGCGTGGCCTCTGGACGGGACGACGTGCGTGGCGCGCTGGGGCTCTTGGAGCGCTCCTTCGCCACACACGCTGCCACCGTCAATGAGCAAATCAGAACGACGGCTGAAAATGTTGCCAAACTCACGGAACAAATGCAGCAATTCGTCACCATCGTGACCAAAGTTGAGGCGAGCGTCCCCACGCGCCTCGAGATGCAAGTGGGTGATGATCAGCGGCTCGGCGTCAAGCTCTACGAGGTCTCGCACCGCGCCCTGGAGGAGCAGGTCCACAGCAACAAACGGGACATGGAGCTCGCGCGTCGGGACATCGACGCGCTGCAGCGTCAGATCGGCCAGGCGCAGACCGTCGCGCTCGCCGCGACCGGGCAGGTCCAGCAGCAGGCGCAGCAGGGCATCCTCACGGTGAGCAATCGCGCGAACGACATGATCAACAAGGCGCTGTTTGCGCTGCTGGGTATGCTGGGAACCGGGTTTGTCTACCTGCTCATTTTCGCCCTCCAGCATGCTGGAGCACGGTGAGGAGCCTCCTATGTCCACGCATCCGACACCTCCGCCCGTCTGGCGTCCCTCGCAGACCCGCTTCAGCCGCCTCCTCATGCGTGGGTTTTCCGCGCTGGACGTGTGGCTGGGCGTCGTCACGTGCGCCTACGACTTCGCTGAGCGCCATCTCCGACAGGGTCAGGCGCACCTGCGGCGTCACGCCCAGGTCGCGCTCGCGCGTCGTCCGGTAGCACCCGTGCACGGCAAGCGCGCCCACATCCACGCGCCAGCGACGTTAGGCGAGCGCGTCGCCGATGTGGTGACCGGTGAGATGGGGTCCTGGCGCTTCATCGGCATCCAGACAGCCATCGTCACGCTGTGGATCATCTGCAACGTGATCGGGTGGCGGCTGCACTGGGACGTGTATCCGTTCATCTTGCTCAACCTCGTGTTCAGTACCCAAGCGGCCTACGCCTCGCCGCTGATCCTGATGGCGGGCAACCGCGCGGCGGCGCGTGACCGGGCCCGTGACGATCTGGAGGCGCACGAGGTGGACGAGTTGTGGCAACTCAATCAGCAGCAGTTGACCATCCTCAAGCAGCAGAGTGAGATCCTCGAACTGCTGCGCAGCCTCCAGGACCCCGCTCCCTCCACCGCGGCTACCGCCCTCCCAGACACCCCGACGCAGCCCGTGGAGCGCAAGTCCCGCGCGCACCCGCAGAGCGCCACATGAGCCCATCGCGGGTCACACGCATCGGCCAACGGGCGCTGCATGCGGCCAGGACGCGGACGCGGCGCGGGGTCACCTGGCTTGACGACCTCTTGGACAACCACATCGTGCCGCGGGTGGTGGCCCTCTCCATTCACCGCTACCAGTTGCTCGGCAGCCTCGTGCTGTGGGCAGGCGCAGTGGTGTTCTGGCGCAGTGGCGCCCTCTACGCCATCAGCAACCAGTACCTCTCAGGGCTGGGGACGCTGGTGGCGATCGTGGTGTTGCGGCAGACGCTGGCGCACCGCAGTGAGAACGGCGAGCTGCACGCGCGCCACCGCGACGACATCCAATCTCTCCGCGACCATCACGAGGAGGAGATGGCGGCCATGCAGGCGCAGATGGCCGAACTCCTGGGACGCCTGAGCGCCGTCGAGGCGCCTCATACAACTGAGCAGCCCGTGCAACGGGCACGGCGTCGCCGGCGGCGCACGCCCACGACCGAGAAGGAGTGACGCATGCTAGTGCAAGTGCCCTTGCGCGATCAACTCAACGAGCCCACCACGGACGGCCAAGCGGACGAGAACGCCACGGCGAACTGCGTGCCTGCATCGCTCTCTGCGGCGCTCAGTTATTACACGGGCCAGACGTGGTACGGCGACCAACTCAAAGACGCCGTTTATGGCCAGGGCTACACGGGCGCTACCGACCCCGAGGCCTACATTCCCTGGCTGGCCGACCACGGCGTGCGCATGTGGAAGTACGTCGGGAGCCAAGACCAGCTCGTCCAGACGATCATCGAGCAGGTGCGGCTGGGGCATGCCGTGAGCGGCGCCATCCCGTCCCAGTGGGGCGCTGCGCCGCAGGCAGACCCGGTGCATCAGACGGGCGGCACACATCAAGTCACGTTCTGTGACTACGACGCGACGCAGCAGACCCTGACGGCCATGAACCCCTGGCCGATCAATGGCGTGGCGACGGGCTTCTATCAGACGATGCCGGTTAGTTGGTGGGTGCCGAGGATCGTCTATGGACGTATCTTCCCCCTCATGAGGAGCGCAAGCATGTGGACGCAGCAGGCAGATGGATGGTTCCTGGATAGCCAGGGCCACCGCGCGGGACCGGGCGCCGTGGGCTGGATCGAGAGCAATGGATTCGGCGACGTCGATGCGCTGGCGGACGAATCGCGCTACAGCGGCGACGGCACGACGGAGTACGCGAACCTCGCGCTGGCGAATGGCAGGCTCGTGACCATCAAGCGCGTGATGGAGAACGGCGTGGAGGTGTACAGCTACTCAACCGAGCTGGCAGCCTGGGTCTACATCGGCGAGGAGGCAGCGCACACCGCGCTGCAGAAGCAGGTGGCGGACCTGACACAGCAAGAGGCGCAGGCACAACAGGCCGCGCAGAGCGCGCAGCAGCAGGCGACTCAGGCGCAGGCGGATGCGCACACCGCACAGGCGCAGGCCACGTCCTTGCAGGGTCAGTTGAGCGCCGCTGAGCAGCACGCGACGCAACTGCAGACCGAGGCCGACGCGCAAGCCCACGCCGCGCAGGACGCCGAGGCGGCGCTGACGAAGGCACAGGCGGACGCCACCGCACAGGAGGCGACCCTGCAGGCGCAAATCACCTCGCTCCAGCAGCAGCTCGCGAGCGTCCCCACCGCCATTCCCGTATCACCATCCCCAGTCGCAGCGCCGAGTTCTGGCTTCCTCGCCGCGCTCTGGCGTGCCCTGCGACAGATATTCGGGATCGGGAGCCGCCCACCCAGCGCGCCCGTCCGCGCTCTGTCGTTCGTTTCAGCAGGAGGACCCATGCACAGGAATCCATGGAAGCGCTCTGCGCTCCATCTGAATCTCAATCCTGACCAGCGGGCGCTCTTGCGCCTGCTCAAGAACGCGGCCTATTCCGGGATCCTCACCGCTGGACTGGCTGCCTGGCAATTCGTGTCCAGCACCGCCTACCGCAACGGCGTCGTCTCCTGGGGTTCGGTGAACTGGGGCGCGACGGCGCTGATTTTCGTGGGTGGCATCGCGCTCACGGTCGCCACGACGGTGGACAAGTATTTCACCGCACACAAGGAGCCGCTGCTGAGCGCTGCCACGCAGACCGTGGAACAGGCGATTCAGCAGGCGATGCCGGTCGCCCCTGTAGCTCCCACGCCTGCCGCCGCCTGAACCGTACGAGGATTGCGTGCAGTTGAGCGGCGTGGTATCCTTTCATTGCCGGTGCTGCTAGCGGCTCAAAGGGCGTTCTAGACAACCCCGCCGGCTCCGCGCCTATCCCTCAAGAGATAAACGCCCCCTGACTCATTATCAGGGGGCGTTCTTTTTTTGTATACCTGTGCTCTGCTATGCTCTAGCGCGAAACCCAACCGTTCTCCGAGACTAATCCGCAGTGGCAAGCCACTCGGTGCCCGGTTCCTGCTTCACTGCGGGCAGTTTCGTGTCGGCCGTTTGCGCACCGATACCAGCGCTCCCCACTCCACAGGCGTTTTAACTGTCCGGCGAACTGCCGGCCAGCATACACGAGATAGATCACCGTATTCAAGCCACGACGGTCACGAGCTTGGTTTTCGCCCATGTTTGTCGTGACCTGATGCTATTCCATACTCACCCTCCTTCTTCCTCCGCCACCTCCTCTCCCTCTTCCTCATCCTCAGCGGCCTCCAGCCTTTCGGCTTCTGCCGCCTCGTCCTCGTCCACAGTCTCCTCGGGATCGCCTGCCATGTGTCTCTCCCCTTCGCCTCGCTACCGGCTCAACCCAGTCGTCAAGCCGATTCCTGCTCACGCCGCTTTTGCCGCGCCGCCTCGATGCGTTCGGCCTTTATTCGCCGCTCGCATCCGTCGATGAACGCCTGCACGAAGTCCATCCCGTAGTCGAGATCACGCGCGAGGATACGCAGTGGATCGCAGGGGTCCAACCTCCCTACGTGCCATTCGCGAAAAGCCTCGCTGAGCTGCTCCATCACCGCGAGCAGCTTCTGGTCAGCCTCCAAGGCTTCCTCGTCACTCATCGCGTCTCCCCTTCGCCTATGCAGCGCAGCCTACCTGGCGCGCTGCTCCCCTCAGTCGCAGCCTTCCCCGTACTTGCACTCCCCGCGCGACAGGGAGTCGTCCTTCGCGCGCGCCATGCGGCAGGAGCGGCACAACGTCTCGCTCCACTCCTCGCCGTGCCAGTAGGTATGCGGGTAACACACGAAGGCCCCACAGCCATGGCAGACGTTGAGCTGGTGGAAGGGCAACTCCTCCGCATCAGTGCGCCCCTTGCGCTGCGCCTGCGCACGACAGGTGATACACCGGCGCATGGGGATGGTGGCGTCGATTGGATCTTCGCGCCAGTCGGGTGGTTTCAAGGTGTCACGGCGCCAGGTGTGGCCACAGATTTCACACGCGCTGAAACGAGGGTCAATGCTGCGCACCTCTCGGTGCACGCTACAGGGCACGAAGTAGGCTTCTCCGGGAGCCCACCCCCAGAAGTCCTCACGTCTGACGCCAGGACGCAGGCCCATCAGGCGCTCCACAGGCTTGACGTTAACTGAGGTTGGTCGCCGTAATGTGAGTGCTTCCATCGGCTTACTCTCCCTTCAGATCCGCGCCAAGACTAACCTCCACGAGCTGCCTGTAGGCGGCGCTCACCTCCGCAGGCGGTTCCGTCAACGCGCCACAGTAGATACAGTGTCGCCACAGGTGGCCGTCGTGGACCACGAGCGCCGAGACGTGTTGTCCATCGGCGCACGGCTTCTTGTGGCACACGCACTGCGTGCAGTTGCTGTCCATCGGCTCGCTGGTCGTCGTGGGGCAGCCGCAGCGGGCACAGGTGGTCATGTCGCCTTCTCTCTGGGATGCACGTACCCCCAATGATCGCCTTCGATGTTGAGGTCGAACTCGGCTTGCAGTCGTGCCAGCGCAGCATCATCCTCCCACGTGACCATCACCTGCGCGCGGTATGGCGCGGGACCGCCTTCACCGAGCGTCCCCTGACAACTTGCATGCGTCCGCACGCCTGGAATGGAGTTGAGGGAGCGCACACAGTCTGCGATGCCAACATCGACATCAACCCACACCTGCATTGGAGCCGTCTGGTGAATCACGCTATTCCTCCCTCCACGTGATGAGCGCAACATGGCTCATGGGCACGAACACCGGAATGCTCTCCAGCGTATCGCGTAAGAGCACGCCGACCACCTCATCCGCTTCTAGGAGCATGCCGCTCAGGCGCGTGCGCGGGTCTGGGTTGAACTTCGAGTCGGTGGTGACGGCGCTGGTGAGGTAGACCGTCACCTCGCGCCCGAACGCGAACGCGCTCTCGAACGACTCGTGGGAGACTGCCCAGGGGTCTTCCGTGTCTTTGTCGTGGTCGTCACCCATCCTCGCCCTCCTGCGCCGCGCTCGCCTCATCATCCGGCACGGGCGCCACATGCAGAACGCCACACGGGCATCTATGCCAGCCTTCTTCCCAGTCGCAGTTGTCGCACTCGTGATAGTTACCCTGCTCGTCCATCACTCCCCGCCCTCCTGCTCCGCGCTCGCCTCGCCGTGTTGCCCGTTGCATATGCACCAACCACAATTGCCGCATGGCTGATGTTCAATGTATCGGCGCTGTCGCATGTGGCAGTGTTGGCAAGTGACATCCTCTCCAACAATCAGGCGAATGCTCGCCTGCGCGTCACTCATCCCCGCTCTCCTGCGCTCCGCTCGCCCGCGCCGCTGCTGCCTTGTGGCATGAGCACTCGCAGGGGAGCCAGACTTTTATGCCATCGGGCATCTCTGGGCCTCCCAAGTCGTAGGCAGTGCCGCCTTTGCACGCTCTATGCATGCCGAAGCTACAGGCCCCGCTCCATTGCGGCGTGCGCTTGGCATGCTTCCCCGCGCGGGCAAGTCGCCGCTGGCTCTTCACGAAGTGCTCACCGTCCATCACGCGCTCGCCTTCCTACGCAACGAAGGTCACGATAGCAGTCATGCCCCCCATACTCATCTGGATGTTCCCGTTGCCATTCGGCGTGTTGCCTGCGTAGGCGGCCGCTATCCACCCAGAGCACTGGAGCCCAAGCCCATGGTTGCCGATACCGACGGGCGCGGTGATCGTCATAGCGACCATGCGGTCGATGGGGAGGGTATGCCAGCTACGGACGAAGGCGTCAATATCGTTGCCGTCGAGCTTGAGCTCACAGACCAGTTGGGCGATGTTGGCGGTACTCCCCACGTTGCCATAGCTGGCGGCCTCGATCTCCAGGTCATTCATCGTCGTCACCTGGATCTGCCCATTGCTCCCACTCACGGTGAAAGGGAGCCCCGCGATCGTGACGACCGACTTGCCGTCGATCGGCACATTCTGCTGCACGAACACCCCGTTGTAGCCAAGCGCGTTGAGCGTTTGCACGTGCAGCGTGGGCGTAGCGCCACGTGCCTGAGAGAGTGAAGCCCCACGTACACCAGCCACCAAAAACAACACCACCAGCAGCAACGCCGCCGCTGAGGCAACAAGGGTCTCTCGACGCATCGTGTGTGTCCTTTTCTCTACTGGTTGCATAACCTCGGCACATATCTCTATCTGCCGAGGTTATGCAACCGTTTGTGCGCTCGCTTTCGCGTCGCGTTGTGCCCGATACTCGCCGCTGAGCGTGATGATGACGTTACGCGCCTGGCTGTAGGTGAAGACATCGTCCGTCTCGGGCTTGCCGAGGTGGAGGCGCAGCTTGCGGATACTCTCCATCTGCTGCTCAGTGGCGAGCTCGTCGGCCGCGCTGGACGCTATGGGGCGAGGCGCAGCGACGGGCTGACGTGGCACAGGTTGCGCCGAGCGCTCTGCGGTCTGGCCCCCCTCGGGATCATCCAGCCCCGCCGTGTCGATGCGCTGGCGCTCCTTGCTCCCCGGTCGCGGGAGCCGCCTACGCAGGTCTGCTAGTTCTTGGGGAGAGAGGTACTTGCCGGCCATGGTGATCCAGAGCTGCGGCAGATCGTAGAGGTAGCGCGCGATGCCCCAATGGACGGCTGCCCGCTTAAAGCAGTGGGAGACCGCTCCGAGCGATTGCTCGAAGTTGCTGGCAGAGCCAGCGTCCGCCTTGGACACTCCGTACACCGTGAGCACGCCCTTCGCCACCATCACTTCGCCGTTGTCGATCACCAGTGGTGTCCAGTCAAAGGACCAATTCCCGGCGCCGATCACCTCGTCCAATCGGTCTTGTACGGCGCGGGCGTCAATGTAGGCGACGATCTGGACCTTGCCGGTACGCTCGCTCTTCTTCTCACTCTGCACACGGAAATCAATTTGTGTCGGGTCGAATGGGTCCCGCAACTTGCGGTTGATTTCTTCCCACTGCTCGTTCGTCAGTTCGCTCATGACGGCACCTCCGCATGACACAGCGCGATATAGACGCCATCTGCTGGCGCGCGCGCGGGCGCGTTGATGCCCGCGCGCAGATCAGAGAGGATGCGCGCATGACCGAACTCGGCCTCGGCACGTGTCACATACTTCTCCGTGTAGTAGCTATGGCCATCGTCGCCGCCGTCCGCGTCTGAGAGAAAGATCATCGTCTCGAACGGCGCAGGCGCTGGATACTCCAAGGCGACATGCGCGAGCAGATCAAGCATCTGCACCCATGGCGCCGTAGGCACCTCGATGGTGGACACATACCACCAGCGATCATGGACCTCGATCTGGTCTTTCGCGACCCGTCGAGGGCCCGTCTCATCCACGGGCAGTGGGGGTGGTGTACTCATCAAGCTCCTACAATTCGCCCGCGCGCTTCAGGGTCTCAATCCTGTCGATGGCCTCTTGCAGCGCTTGGAACTCGGGGTCGGCGTGGAGCGCGACGTATTCCGCCTGGCGCTCGTCCCACAGACGCCTGATCGTCGTGGACAACTCGTTGATGCGCTGGATGCGCGTCTGGAAGTTCGGCGCGGCGGTGGCGGGCTCGACGCTTCCTGTGTGAAACAGCGCGACTGCTGGCACCCTCAACCGCCTCTATAGGCGTCGGATAGGTGCGCCTGGCGACGTACGCGCCATTGACGTCATCAACGACAATTCCAGGGACACGTCCGAGTCGTGCGCTGGTGGCGAGATTGTAGAGGCTTTGCGCCGAAATACCCACTGGCTGCCCGATCTCGCGCGCTGTTGGATGATCACGATCTGCGCCAGCAGGCGGATAGAACGCGAGTATCAGTTCCTGCTTGGTCTCCAACGGGAGATCACTGTAACTCACCTGCTCAGCAGTTGGCGCGAATCCGTTGTTTGTCACGATAGCTTCTCCTGGGTATTTACCCCGAACAGCGGCAACTCGGCCGCCATGATGCTGTATCGTTAGCCCACCCGTGATCGTCGTTTTGCGGTCTCGGGGCTGCAGAGATCGGCCAACCGTCGCGGGCAGCGAGCGCCGTGTACGAAGTCGCCGTCACTCCCGTCTTCGTTTTGGGCAAATGAGCCGCCGCAGTCAAAGACGCAGTTCCCGTAGTGGTCCACCACAGCGCTGTCGTCCATGGACGCTATCTCAACAGCCATGCGGACGTACATCTCGAAGTAGTCCCGCCGAATCGCCACCTTGTCCTCATCCATCGCCCTAGCCCTCCCTACCTCCCCGATGTTGGAGCCACTGCGAACGGCAACAGCAACGGGATGGTCTCCTGCCCAGCGATGTCCTCGCCGTCCACTGCATAAAGCCAGGCACCAAGGTGCTTACACCCGCGCAGACTGAAGCGCCCGGACATGCAATCGCACTGCAGGGCCCGCACGACCTCCTGGGTCGCCACCAGGCACGCCTGCGCGACGGTCACGTGGTAGGCGGCGGGCCCGTTATCGTCCCCACCCTGGCGGGTCACGTCGTAGATGTGGATGGTGCAGGTGCCGTCGCCGTTGCTTAGGAAACGGAACGAGCCGACGATCTCCATGGCGGCGATGACGCCCGTGTAGAACGTGCCCCGCTTGTCACTATTCTGGGCCAACTCGCGGCAGTGCTCCAGCCATGCCGGGCTGTACTGCGGCGGAGTTAGTGGCTGCATGGTTCGCCTCCTCGCTAGCGCACGATGAAACGGAGGAGGTCCTCCAGGCGATCAAGCAATGGACGGAGCACTTGGCCCAGCACGGCCAGCATGGCGATGGAGACCACCGCGACGAGAGCAAGGAACAGGGCATACTCCACGAGGCCCTGCCCGCGGTTGCGCTTCATGGTGCTACCTCCCCGACGCCTGAACAGGCGCGAAGTGGCCAGTGACGAAGAGCAGCACCAGCACGACCAGCAACACGGTGACGATGCCGTAAGAGAGCGCGGCGATAGCGAGGGTGCGGGCCAGCGACTCGCTGAACGTGCGCACCCGTCGCATGCGACGGTGCATGATGGGTCGATCCTCTCGTTGGTGGTGGGATATTCAGTATCCCCGATGCGACGCAGTTCCCCCTACGTCGGACCGGGAGCCGTGGAGCGGGTTAGGCTCGGCGGCGGGTCTTCTCCTCCTGTTGGCGCTCGAGACGTGCGAGTTCCGCGCAGACCAGACGGTGGACCACGTCGAGATAGGTCTCATCGGTGTAGACGCTGATCTGCTGGATGGCCTTGCGGGTGCTCGCGCGAATGCGGAGCGAGGCGTATGGTTCAGGTGTCTTCATGTGTAGAATTGTATACATCGAAGGGCGCGCCGTCAAGCCCCGCTCCGTACCCAAGGCAACCAGGCTAGCCCATTCGTGCTATAGTAGCCAGCTTGGGGGAGGATCCCAGCGGCACATCTCGGAACGCAGTATCATGGGCGTCACAGCGTTCACGCCTACCGCACAGACACCGGCGTTGGGAGCCGGAGCGCGGCAGGTGGTCACCAGCGCACAGGTGGAGGCAGAGCGCGGCAGCAGGTGCGAGGGCTGATCGTTTGACCCTCATGGGGAGCACCTGGACGGGCAGGCGTAGCGTCCTACAGAATGCGGACGTGCTGGCGGCAAGAGGGAACTCGCCACCAGCACTAAGCGCCCACGATCACCGCCCCCGACAACGGATGTTCACCAAACATCCCATCAGCCAGGCGTTGAGTAGCCAGCTTGGGAGCGGCTACCCAACCAGTGGATTGAGGATCGTCCCTGGCTGGTGTTTGTTGTCGAAATCACGGTGACGTGTTTGCCTGGGCACAAGTGTACCATATCGGCGAAAACGTGCAAGTTCCAGTTTGGTCCCCTACTCTCTGCTGCCCGCTCTTCCTTGCCTCTATGCTGCGCCCCGGTGACCATTGAGCGCGCAGGGAAGGACTGTTAGTGGTTATGGACTACGTTGCTCGGGAGGCGTCGGGCACGCCTCCCACCCGCACTTCACGCGGCCAGCTCTGGCGCGGATTGCTGCGTCAATACGGCCTCTTGGGAGCCGGACGGGCGCTCGTTCTCGGCCCCCCGAAAACGAAGCTCTTGCGCCCTACCGGACATAGCGCGCTCATCGAGCGGGGCAGAACGCCCGCCATCATCCTGGGGACCCTCGTGATGACCGCGGGCGCTGTCTACGTCCTCGGCAAATTGCCCTTCACGGTCGCCGTCGCTTCGTGGGCCCGGCATGATTGGCCGCTGTTCGGCGTCGCCGCGCTCGGACTCGCTATCGTGATTGGTGGCGGCATTCTGCTGGACCTGACGGCGATTACATCGTTCACGCGCTTTCAGATGCATGCCCGGCGTGGCGAATGGGCCTGGGCGCTGGGTGCGCTGCTCGTCGGGTTGGTCCTCATCGCCACGGAGACGATCACGCTGACCAGCGTGTTTCTCGAGCTGGACCCGCTCGCGATACCAGGTGGACCCGCGCTCGTGCTGCACCTGGCGATGCCGCTCTTCATTGCGCGGGCCATCGACGTGCCCTTCTGCGTCGGCTATCTCGTCATCGGCGTGCTGCCGCTCATCACGCAGCGGCAGGACCTCAAACATGAGACCGCGGCGTTCGCGGGCGGCGTCGTACAGGCGATGAATCAGGACCTACTGACCGTCCAGGAGGTGCCCGACCGCGCCACCGCGGTGGCCGTGCGGCGCACGTTCAGCGGGATCTTCCGCTGGGCCACGGGCGACACTGATCCCAAGGCCGAGGAAGAGGATGCGAAACTGGACAGCCTCCTGCGCGAGCTGCACGGCACGGTCGCGCAGGTGACGTTGCCGCCAGCACGCATTGTGCAGGCCGACGCGCTCCCTGCGCCCGCTCCAGCGCAATGGCTCCCGGGTCCAGCGTCGCGCGGCTTGACCAAGGAAGTCATACCTAACAAGCCCTCACACCCAGGCGAAGAGGTGGAGGAGTGGGAAGACTCGCCAGCAGGGCGCAACTTCTACATGCCGGCGATGCCCGCCCTCAATGGGAGGACCCCGCAGAACGCTGTGACTACCACCACCCCGCGCCCGACCACATGGGAGCGTCACCAACCCGCAACGCGCGGTAACCTGGCACTCATCGAGGACGTGGAAGAGGAGCCAACGCAGGTCCCCGCGGAATTGCGGCGGAAGCAGCGCACCAAGATCCCACACGGTCGCGCGCACGCGCATCAAGGTGAAACAGTAGAAGCCAAGCAGCGGCGCCTGGAGAAGAGCATGGAGATCGGGCTGAAGCTCCTCAAGGCAGGGAATGCTCCTCTCGCACCGACTCGGCTCGCCAAGGAGATCGCACGGATACTCCGTGAACGTGGGGAGTTCCGCGGCTGCTCGTCCCAGACAGCGACCTGGGTCATCGCGCAGTATCGCCAGGAGGAACAGCATCGAAGGGATAAGGCGAATGGCATTCTTGACGGGACGCGCATCGCGCGCCCACTCGCGCCATTGACGCCGGAGCAACTGGATGATCTCGAGCCTCCAACGCGCTACGACACGAGCATCTTGGACCGTGATGCCGCCGCGCACGAAGCCCAGCACCAGTGGGAACAACTACAAACCGAGTGAGCCCTGGAAAACGCTCAAAAAACGATGCTAAAAAGTCTCTAAAAGAGCGGCCTTCACGAGTGTGAAGGCCGCTCTCGCGTCCACCTCCATCGCCTATTCCACGATGGTGTGCGTGGGGTCGCCTTCGACAAGATCCGAGAGGGAGAGGCCCAACGCCTTCGCGAGGGCTCCCATGGAGCGCACAGTCGCTGGCCGGCCATGCTCGATGCGCCGTACCGACTCAACCGACAATCCTGACTGCTGCGCGAGCTGGCCCTGCGTCATGCCACGAAGCGCGCGCCAGCTCCGCAGGTAGGGGAGGGGAGCGTACGACGGGATGTTGCCAGCCACGGCCTCGTCCGTTCTAACAGTAACCAATATCGTAGTGGGAGGCATACACCGCGCCAGCATAGAGCGTAACATGGCGCAAGCGGTCTGTATAGCGTGCGCCACCGGGCACGATCGGTCGTCACTGTGGCGTGGCTGTGAGGCGGGTAGGACGCAGATGACTTGACAGGCGACGATCTTAAGGCTATACTCAGCATATTCTCAGGAACCGCTTCTTCATACCGTGGGTGCAGGCGTAGGTGTATGCGTTTGGATTGCTGATTCCCCCCAAGCTCGACAAGGAGACGCCTGCACTCCAGTGTTGTTGTGTAGCCCCCGCCTGGTGGTAGGTGCGATGGCGCTCCCGGTGGCACGCGGCCACTCTACGCCACTGCGCCCACATAGGGACCCAGGCGGTGGCGCGCCCCGGAGCGAACCTGCGATCCGTAGACCATCCATTGTCTATCCATAGCGCATCTGTACGCACTCCATAGGGCATGCATGCCCTATGGATCAGCAATCCACAGGCCATCCTTGAGGAAATCCTTAACCCATCCTTTGTACCTCCATGTGCGCATCCTTGGTCAATCCATGGGGCGAGTGTTGCCCATCCTTAGCAATCCATGCACTACCTCTGGATGCCCTTCCGTGGCCTGTTTGTCTCAAAGCACGCCCCACACGGTGTCCGCCAGGTATACTCGCAACGGGCAGAGTGCGCGGCGTCAGCCGCGCCATAGGGAGCGCGCGCTGCACGACGAGGAGGCTCGATCGTGCGCTACGAGACGCTCACGCATGTCTCTCTGGCTGACGCCGCCCGGGTCGTGGCGCGTCAGGACCAGACGCTGCTGCACTGGATCGCGGCGGGCGAGTTCAGCGATGAGGAGGCGGTACGGCTCCCGGCCCGCCGCGGTCGCGGTCAGGCGTGGCGCATCGCGCTCGACGCCTTGCAGCGCGTCAACACCGCCCATGGTGGCTATAGCTGGCATCCAGAGGCCATCCGTGAGGCGGCCGTGCCCCCCGAGCTGGCCCAGACCCTGACGCGCCAGGAGCGGGAGATACGCGCGCTGAAAGCCGAGCTGGAGCACCTGCGGGGGCGAGAGGTGCGGGTGCCACAGGAGGCCAATCTGCTGCGGGTGCCTGTGGACATCCGGCGTGCGCACCACGCACCAGCGCCGACCCGTGAGGAGGACTGGCTACCTGCGGACTGGGTGACCCTGGCAGCCTGGAGCCGCAGCCACGGTCTGTATCACCGCTCCGTGCGGCGCTGTATCGCCGACGGGCGGCTGCCGAGGCCGGAGCTGCGGGGGAAGGGGCACGGCTGGCGCGAGCGGCGTCCGCATCCGACTGTGCCCGGTCAGTGGATCGCGGGACCCAATGAGATCCTCGCCGCCTACAGCCCAGAGCTACACCAGCAGGCGTGTCTGCATGCCGCGATCCTCTGGCCCGCCGCCTACCTCTCCATCTGGTGTGGGCCGGGGTGCCCAGAGCCAGCCCGGGCGAAGGCAGGCACTATTCCTTTAGCCGAGATTTGAGCGCGCTGCGGGGGACTTGTTGGTATCCGAGTTTCCTGATAAAGCGCTTGCCGCGACAGCCCGGGCATGGTTCGTTCTCGACCACGCCCCGGCCCTGGCAGGCGACGCAGGGCTCCCGTGTGACGACGATCACGTTGGTGAAGCCCCACTTGTTGTCACTCTCCGGTGACGTCTCGTCGGGTATCTCGGCCACGGTTTAGCTCCTACTCGCTGGCAATAGGATAAACCTGCGCAATGGCGCCGTACAGGAGAAAGACCTGATCCCCCGCGAGGGGCGCGAGTCCAGAGAGCGGTTGGTGTCCTGCCTGGCTGGGAATGACCTGCAAGAGGATGCCGTGCGCATTCATGGCCACGACTTTCCCTGACCAATGCGGTCCGTACACGCAGAGCACATACACCCTCGGCTGGAGAATCACCGCGTAGATCGCCTCGTCGTTCCCGTCCTTGGCATAAGGACCAGCCACTTTATCCCCTGAGTCCCACTGCCAGCCATCTGGCGTGCCCTTCAACTTCAGCTCAGACATCGCTCACACGCTCTCTTTCTCACTAGGGAGCGCAGGCGTCTCGCGCCCCCGAAGCCGTATCCAGTGTCGGCGGGAATGTACCAAGCGTACCGTGGTGATGGCGGCCACATAGACACAGGCGACGCCCCACTGCTGATCAAAGGCGAAGGGGCCGCCTTGCACGCGCCCGACGGACCGCACCGCCCACTCCGGCGTCGCCTCGATCTCCTGCGCCAGCGCGCACGCCTCAGCCAGCGTCATGGCATCCCCCTACCGCTTGCGCCGATGCCGCAGGTGGCGTGTCTCATCGAGTCCATCTGGGGTCGGGTCTTCCGCCTGGTCATCGACCACTTTGACGGTGTCGATGTCCGCCATGTCTGCCATGGGCGTGAGGAGGTTGGTGGGAGCAGACGACGCCATCCACTGGCGGCAATCCGTATCGAGGAGGCTCTCCACCTCCCCATCCCATTCCATCAGTGGCGGCAGTTCCTGCTCATGTGCCGGCTCGGCGTGCTCGTCGTCGTCGTCCTGGGTAAACTCGCCGAGCGTCCGACGCAACTGGCGAATCTTCTTCCCGGCGAACGAGGGCTGGAGCTCGTCGGAAGGGTGATCGGCGGCCTGCACGATTGGCACCTCACGAGCACGGTCGTCGAAGGAGGCCGGATACAGCGGGCGTGGGGTCTCTCTGTGCAGTGGCGTCATCTGGAGGGCCACCTGCTCACCACCCCGCAGTTCTGGCTGACTCGGCCGGCTAGGCTGTGCGGTGGCGCCCGCGTCCGCCATCCAGGACGGTGGATCTGGGTGGTTGTCAAATTGCCCGGTGGCCTCGCTGTGATAGATCGGTCGGGTGTTCAGCAGCGCCTCGGTCGCTGGACAGGAACACCCGATACATCCTGAACCCGTCCCGCACTGCAGCCACCAAGGACCCTCCGTGTGCAAGAGCTGGCGCGCATACACATGCAGCAGTGGCGTGATACCGGTGTCGCCCCTGGGATTGGGGAGCACTTTGAGATCGCCAGGGTGGCCGGGGCCGGAGAACAGCCAGGGCATGAGATGGTAAAGCCCAAGGAGGCAGGCCACCTCGAAGCCAGCGATGCGCTGCAGCTCGTACTCCTTCGGCCCCGTGCCTACTGGGTAGACCAGGAGTTGCGTACGCCGCCTGACTCCACTGCTCGGTGGGACGTACAGCCACGCGAAGACCGCACGCGGCCGCGGCGGCTGCTCACGCCGATAGTGGCTAGCCACCCACTGCGCGTGATCCTGATCGGCCCAGAGGAACTCAAGACCCGCGCGCTCCGTCGCCGCACGGATGTAGTGCGCCAGACTGAAGCTCGCCCGTTCCCCCGGGCGCACACTCTCGTACTCGATCCACGGTCGGTACGGGTCGGGCTGGATGAACACGCGCTCATCCTGCGGCGTGTCCGGCTCATTACTCCAGACATCCCAGAGATGATTGAGCGTGACTTCGCGGTGCCGTAACCCTACGTGACGCATCTCCGTGTACTTGAGCGTGTAGCTCTTCGCGCGCAGGTAGGCGGCCAATTCCTGGTGGTTCGGGGTCTGATCCATGCGGGCAGCGGTAAGCACCTTCGCCAGCTCGTGGTGATAGTCGAGCGCCTCTGAGACGACCGGTGGACGCGGTGGGCCGGGGCGCCACTCATCGGGATCGCTCCGCATGATCTGGCGGGCCATGTGCCGCGCCTTCTGGACGGCGTGGTCCCCAACCTGCTGCGCTCCAGCGACGGCCCGTTCAGTCATCTCACGCGCCTGGCGCAGCATCTGATCCATTGCTACAGCTTGTCCATAGGAAATGCGGCGGCCGCCATAGCCAGCAGACATAGCACGATCCTCTCGGTGGTAGGGAGCTTCCTGCGCGTCCAGACGGGTGTCTGGTTCCCTCGCGCTGGTGATGCCCATTGTACGCAGCTCTGCAGGCTGCGTCAAGCGACAGACTGGTGCTAGCAGCCCTCCTGTGCTACCTGCTGGGCGTACGCCATGAGCTGCTCGGCGACGGCGCGCTCGCGTGCGGGCAGAGCGGCGGGGTCGCCATAGCGCTGCATCAAGGCGAGCAGCGCCTGAGCATCCGCAATGAACGGCGGGCCTACTGGCGGCAGCGCTGCGCGCTAAGGCTTGCCGCCACCTTGGCCACGACCTCCTCAGCCGGCACCGCCGCCATACGCGCCAGTTGGAGCTGATGCTGTGCGTTGGGAGCGAGCACGTGCCCGCGGAGCCACTCCCGCACCGTGTGCTCCTGGCACCCCAGCGCGCGCGCGATCATGGGTGTGGTCCACTCGTGCCGATCGGACTGCGCCTCGAGCCACGCCGCAAACGGCGTCAGGCGAAACGTAGGATCGAGCCGCCAGGTGGGCAGGCCGTACGCATAGGGGTAGGGGATGTCGGTGGGTCGGCGTAGCGCCATGCGCTCCTCCTCATGCTGTGCACCATACCATACGTTGGTGCACAACGCAAATGCGGCCCCGAAACAGGCCGCCAGCATGGGACTTCTGGCGGCCTGGCGTATCCATTCGGGCTACCTGGCGCGCCATCCCTTGACAAGGCCGGCGCACCATAGTATGCTACTCTTGACGAGGCGGAGGGGAAGCCGCAGCGTCACCCACCACCGAGAGGATCACGCTATGTCTCTGCCTGCGCGCCACACCCCCGACTATTCCCTGCCCTACAGCACCGCAGTATGGGAGCCTCCCGCTAGCCGGCGCCTGGAGTATCTGCGCACCCAGTACGCGCTCGACTACGCCACCTATGAGGCGTTCGTGCTCCAGGTGGAGGCGCGAGCACGACGGTACAACCACGCCAAGGTGCTCTTTAGCGATGTCGCCCTCGTGGCCTTCTTGTACCAGCGCGGGTGGGCCAGGGCACTCACCAATCTCACGCTCGACGCGCAGATGTGGGCGCAGATCGACGCCGGCGGCCTGGGATTCCGGTTGCCGCTCGCGCTCGATACCTGGGAGGGGAGCGAGTGAGCCATGAGCAAGCGCCACCAGCCGATCTCTCTGCACGAGTCAATGCGCCGTGCGAAGCAGTCCAAACGCGCGCGCATTGACTCCATGACGCCCAGTGAGCGGGCCATTCACGAGTTTGAGCGCGAGGTGCGGCGCCAGGTGCTGCTGCGCCGCCTGGGGCTTGAGGGCATCTCTCGACCATGGCTGCCACAACGGTGGCTGCGCGAAGGCGGTGAGTGGTGATGGCCACTCGTACCTTCACCGTGACCGACGCTTACAGCGCCCGAATACTCGACGCCAACGATCGCGAGTTCGCCTGTCTCTCTCTGGGCATCTGGGGGACCTCGTTGCGCATCTACATGCCACTGGTCGAGTACACGTATCAGCCAGGTGATCGCATCACCCTGGAGTGGGGCGCAGACGGCTACGTGACCCACTACCGCATCAACGACGCCCCGTGGATCCCCATCCCCCAAGACCTGCAACACAACGACGCGGGAGAGCGGCAGCACCGCATGGACGTGTGGCTCACGGAAGGAGCCGCGTCATGCCAGTGATTAAGCGGGGTACGCGCGTCCAGCACAAGGCGCAGCGCGTCTTCGGGCAGTTGATTGAAGGCGAGGTGGTTGTGGTCAACCGCACCAGCTACACCGTGCGCTGGTCGTTGCCTAATCGCCACGGGAAGACGGAGACCATCGAGCAGCGGGTGCCCCGCTCAGATGTGCGCGTGATCGAGGTGCTGCCCGACGTCGGGTAGCTGTCGTGGCGGCCAGGTCGGTCTTGAGGGGGTTGCTTCAAGTATGGAGCCGGCCTGGTTCGCCACCTGTGAAGGATGGTTCACCCATGCGCCTGAGCATCACCAGCACGTTCGAGATCGCCGCCGGGCACCATCTTCCCTATCACCAGGGAAAATGTCATCGACCTCACGGCCACAATTATCGCCTAGAGTTCACCCGGTACGGCGAGCCCCAGGAGGGGACGGGGCCGCGCGCAGGCATGGTGGAGGACTTCGCGGACTTTGACGGCGCGATCAAAGCCGTGCTGGGCCTCATTGACGACGATGGCCTGGATCATCGCTCCCTCAACGACTTTCTGCCCAATCCGACCGCCGAACTCCTCGCGCTCTGGCTTCTGGAGAAGCTATCGGGCGTGGACAAGGTCGTGGTGTGGGAGACGGGGCGCCATTGCGCCACGGCGGAGCGGACACATGCGGATCAGTGAGCTATTCGGCCCCGTTCGCCAGGGTGAGGGCGTGCTGCTCGGCGAGGCTATGCCCTTCGTGCGTGTGGCGGGCTGCAACCTCTCCTGCTCCTGGTGCGACAGCTCCTACACCTGGAAGCCGGGCTACGCCTACACCGACATGACGCCGGCAACGATCATGGATGCGCTCGAAGCGGTGCTCACTGGCTGCCGCTGGGTGAGCGTCACGGGCGGGGAGCCGACGCTCTACGCCAGTGACCTCGACAAGCTCGTGCATCTCCTGGGCCAGCGCAGGCTCAACGTGATCGTGGAAACCAACGGCCTGCGCGCGAACCTGTCCGCGCTCTATCGCGCCAACGTCTTTGTCTCCTGCTCTCCCAAGCTCCCCGGCAGCGGGCAGGACACGCCACTGCGGCGCCGGAAGGTGGCGGCATTCGTGGCCAGTCGCTTCAACGTTCCCACCGACACGCAGTACAAGTTCGTGATCGCCAGCGAGGCCGACCTGAAGGAACTGCCGCGCTACTGCGCCGACGTCGGCATTGCGCTGGAGGGCCTCGAACCCTACGTCTACGTCCAGCCCGACGGCTACCTGCCGCTGGACCGCTATCTCGAAATGCTGGGCTGGCTGCAGGAGTACGCGCCGCGCGGCGTGCGCGTGACGCCACAGGTACACCGGTTAGTGCATGGCCGCGATGCGAGGGGTGTGTAGATGTTGTACCTCGGCGCCAGTCCGCGCTGCCGTTCTGGGTATGAGTGCAACAGAGGAGGGGATCATGAGACCGAGTATCAGAAGTTGGCTGCAGGCGCTGGGCGTCCTGCTCGCGTTGGCGACGGCAGTGGCCGGCGTCATGTGGGTGTTGTTCAACGCACCAGCCATCCTCCTCGTGTGCCTGGTGGTGCTGGCGCTCGGCCTCTGCGGGTATCTCTTCGCCGTGATCTTTGAGGCGATGCAGGACGTGCGCGATATGAGCAGAGCGCGCCTGCCGCGCACCTGGCGCGATGGGGATGGGGTGAGCTGATGTGGTGGGTGTGTCGAGCTGGTCGGCATGTCTGGCGCGAGCGCCTGGACGCCTTCCGCTGCTGCAACGGCTACGATCGGCTCGTCAGCATCGACTACATGGAGGCACAAGAACATTATTACTGGTGGTTCGACCCCGATCAGCGCCACAACCTCGCCTACGAGCCCCCTCGCTATTATCCCGTGGAGTTGTCGCCTCAGCCCGCCTGAGACTGGAGCACGCTATTGTCGCCACTCCCTCCGCAGATCCTCGCCCCGGCGTTCCTGCTGCTGGCCGCCATCACGCTCTGTGGACTCGTCAATGCCCCATGGCGCGAGGTGGAGGCCTGGATGCGGGCACGGTGGCCACACCAGGAGCCCGCACTGGTCCCTGCCCCAGACGCCCTCGCGGCCGACTGCGGCCTCCCTCCCCTCTCATTCTGCCCGCTCTGCCCCGCGTATGACCTGCTGGACCACGCCGGGCTGACACGCTTCCCGTGCCCAACACACTTCACACTGTACGTGCAGCTCTACGGACTCTCGCGCGCGCAGATGGAGGCGGCGTTGGCCCCATATCCTGAACTGGTGCCAGCGCGGAACTGAGGAGAATCCCATGCCGCTAAGAAAAGGGCAGCTAGCACATACCAAGAACCCGAATTGGAAGGGCGGGCGCACTGTCGCCTCCAATGGGTATGTCTTAGTGAAGATGCCAGGACATCCAATGGCAGACTGCCGTGGCTATGTCTACGAGCACCGGCTTGTTGCGAGCCAGATACTTGGTCGCCAACTCTTACCAGGCGAGGAAGTCCACCACAAGGATGGGAACAAGCAGAACAATTCCCCTAATAACCTTGAGGTTGCAGCATCCCACCATCATCACCAAGTGAATCACCGCCGGAGCAATTTTGACCTGCGTATGCCCGCCGAGTCCAACACCCTGATCTCATGCGCCTGTGGCTGCGGTACATGCTTCCCTAAGTATGACGGGGATGGTCGTCCACGACGATATGTGTCAGGCCACAACGGCAGGAAGGGGCGGGAAGATGTCGGGTAAAACAGGTATCGCTTGGACGGACGCTACGTGGAACCCGGTATCGGGCTGCACTAGAGTAAGCAGTGGGTGTAATAATTGTTATGCGTTCCAGTTGCACGACCAGCGACACGTGGCCTGGAAGCGCGGACGCTGGGACGCAGCGCCAGCGCAGTATCATCTGCCGTTCTCGAAGGTGCAACTGCTTCCCGAACGGCTCGACGATCCGTTTCACTGGCGCAAGCCACGGCGGGTCTTCGTCAACTCCATGTCAGACCTGTGTCACGAGCAGGTAGACGGCGGCTACATCACGCGCGTCTTCGAGGTGATGCGCCTCGCCAAGCAACACACCTTCCAGGTGCTCACGAAGCGCCCGGAACGGATGCTCGATTTCTGCCGAACCTACTACGCGCGCTCACCTGAGCCGCTCCCCAATGTCTGGCTCGGCAGCAGCGTCGAGGACCAGGCCGCAGCCAACGAGCGTATCCCCTACCTGCTCCAGACGCCAGCGGCTGTGCGGTTTCTGTCCTGTGAGCCCCTATTGAGCGCTGTAGACCTCTGGCCGTTCTTTGCGGTCGCAGATAACTGGGGCGAACTAAGCGGCCCACGGTGCGATCCAGATGGTAGCCCTGCCATGAAGTGGGTGATTCTCGGTGGCGAGAGCGGTCCGCACGCGCGCCCGATGAACCTGGACTGGGTGCGTCTCTTGATCGAGCAGTGCCGCGAGGCTGGTGCCAAGCCGTTTGTGAAGCAGCTCGGGACTGTGTGGGCCAGGGAGCACGGCGCGAAGGATCACCACGGCGGCAATCCTGACGAATGGCCCGAGGACTTGCGGGTGCGCGAGTACCCATCATTCTTGGAGCCAGCGCGGCCCTAAGGAGTTGACCATGGCGCTTCCCGCGTCCGCAGTGGACGCTTTCCCGGTGCGCTTCTTCGTGGCGGGCAAGCCCATCTCGACCAACGCCCGCCGGCGCACCTCGCCCCACGGGCACCGCTACACCACGAACGAGACCCACGCCTGGGAGCGCCTTGTCGCCGCTGCGGCGCTGGCAGAGGCACGCCAGGAGGTCCGCAGTTGGGACAGCGCCATCCACGTGTTCTGCAGGTTCATCGGGGTCCGCGGCGACGCCGATAACTATCTCAAAAGCACCCTCGATGGCTTGGCTGGTGGATTGCTCATTGACGATAAACACTTCAATCCCGTCACGGCCGCACGAGAGCCTAAACGGAAACGCCAGCAGGGCGTCTGGATTGAGATCGGGAGAAGCCCCTATGCGTCTACAGCCCGAGATCGAGCAGCGCGTCAGCGAACTGTGGGAGACGATCTACGACCACCTCGCCGAAGCCGAGTACAGCCGCCGGCTGAGCAACTGGCCGCTGGCCCGCGACTACGAGCGCCGGGCCGAGGAGGAGCTGCGCAACCTGCGCATGCTCTCGTGGGTGCTCAAGCGCCCACCTCAACTCCCAAGCTGGCGCGAGGTGGAACGGCGCGCCGCGAAAAAGTCGCTCGCCGTGCAGACCAGGGTCGTCCTGGCAAAAGTGAGCGCGACGCATGAACCTTAACCGCCTGAATCTCATCGTCATGAGCGGCGTGGTGGCGTTCAACTTCGGCATGACCTGGGAGGATTTCCAGGCGGAGTGGGAGAAGCGCGCAGACAATCCCCATATGCAGCGACTCCTCGCCGGTCCCGTAGAACCGCGGCTCTTCTCCGATGAGGAGAAGCTGGCCATCAACGAACACGCTGAGCGCGAGACGCGGTTAGTCGATGCGCTGATGGGGCTTGATGATGCCGACTTCTCTGCGTGGATCAAACGCCAACGAGACGCCCGCGACGAAGCTCTCACTCACTACAGCCGCCCCGGGGTGATGCATGAATGACGAGACTGCGACACGGACGCATACTGGCGAGATCTGGGATCTCGGTGACTGGTGCGTCCTCTTCACCTCGCCCGAACGTGAACGTGCTGATCTGGCTGCCGCCTACCAAGCCATGCACAAGTCAATCACCACACACGTACACCCACCCAGCGCTGATGTGTGGCTGGCACGTACCGAAAGCTACAAAGGCATCACTGCTCGTCTCGTGTACCGCGTCCCCTAAGTAGGAGCCTTGCCCGATGTCAACCGCCACTCGACCACTCGCCGATCTGCCCACGATCACCATGGACCTCGCCGCGCTGCTGACCTATCAGCCCGACGTGCCCACCCTCGACCATGTTACCCACACGGGTAATATGGTCCCCAACCCACTCAACCTGCCTATCCTGCGCATCTGGGCGCCCTGGCTCGACACCCAGCTCGCCGCCAGCACCGCCGAGCGCTACAGGCGTGATCTGGTGCAGTTTGCGCGCTGGGTGCAGGTGACCTACCTCGTGGCCAACCCCGAGGAGCTCACCTGTGGCATTGTCGGGCGCTGGTATCTGGCGCTGGACGCCGAGCGCGACGCGGGCACGCTGAGCGACGCAGGACTGGCGCGCAAGGTCGTGACGCTGCAGCGAGCACTGCGGCGGGCTGAGCGGGAGCACGTGGTGCGCGCGGGGCTGAGCGCGGTGGAGGCGCCGATCGCGGCGCCAGGTGTGGTCGTGGAGCACGTCGGTGGCAATGAATGGATGAACTGATGGGCAACGACGACCGCATCCCCGCCATCATCTGCGACCTCGACGGTACGCTGGCGCTCTTCAACGGGCGCGGGCCCTTCGAGATGGAGAAGTGCGGAGACGACCTACTGAACGGTCCCGTCTCTGAAACCGTGGACGCCCTCAACCGGCGGGGCTGGCAGGTTCTGCTGGTTACCGGGCGGTTTGAGCAGTTCCGGTCGCAGACAGAGGAGTGGCTCTTCAAGCATAAGGTGCGGTTCCATGCGCTCTGGATGCGCGCCGACGGTGACTTCCGCAAGGACGCTATTGTGAAGCGCGAACTGTACGAGCGCGAGATCGCCCCGCACTATGACGTCCTGCTGGCCCTCGATGACCGCAACCAATCGGTCCAGTGCTGGCGCGACCTTGGGCTCACCTGTTTCCAGGTGGCGCCAGGAGATTTCTGAGGTGGCACGATGACCAACGAGGAACTGTTCGCCTGGCGCGACCAATGGATGGCAGAGCATCCCTGGTTTGAGGAAGCGCTAGCCGCCGTCGCCGAGTATGAGCGGGCCATGCGCGCGCTGAAACCTCCTGTGATCATCGTCACGCTGCGATGGCGCGATGGCAAGTTCGTTGAGGAGCGCCGTGAGGTGCAGTCGTGACACAGCGACGAACCACTGGACCACGCCGCCCGAGCTGGCACGACATTCCCCAGGGCAGCGAGGCGCTGCTCGCGAAAGCACACGCGCCGCTCCAGGCGGCACTCTGCGAGCTCTCGCTGGAGCAGCAGAAACAGTTACTCCTCGCGCGATGGCAGACCGCAGCACCAGCCTACGAAGACGGCTTGAATCGAGGCACGCAATGGCCTACCACGGATTCCTTCCCCCAGGGGCGCGACCCCTGCCTGTCGAGCCTGCCTGCCACTGGTGCGGCGAGCCAGTCGGTTCACCCACTGCAGATATCTGTCCAGTCTGCTGGCGACGCGGAAAGTTCGCGCGCTGGCTGATCGAGCACGGCCACCTGAGCGAGTTCTCACGCGATGTCGTAGTGCTGCGAGAGCACTAGAGGGAGAGGGGTATGCCAGGGCTACTCAGCAGGTTCAGGCCACGCCAGCAGGCGGTGAGTGCGCCACAGGTCACCTTGTGGCCGGCGCTCTCCTGCCCACGCTGTGGGGCGGCGTGGAAGCGGGACGAGGCGCAGCGTGGGGTCTGCGAGGCGTGCCTGGGAGTCCTGCGTAGTGAGGCGCAGGCGACCAACGAGCGCGTCTTCCTCGCCAACTGGCTCTTTGATCGCCGCGAGGACGAGCGACCCGACGCCAACACGCTGCGCTTGCGCCAGCACGCCGTGAAGGCGGGGGTGAGTTGGCTGCAAGAGCAGCCCACACTTACCATCGAGAAGCGCCTGCGCGCCCTGCTGGCCCCGTATACGAGCAGTGACGTTGAGGTGAGCGTGGAGGAGGAGTCATGATCACACGTCTCATGCGCCTATGGCCCTGGCTGCGCCGGCGCCAGGCTCGCCTGCATATCCAGGCGAGCCTGGCGCACGCCCGCGCCTTCGCGCTGGAGCGTGCGCAGACCACACGTCGCCGGATCATTCTGGAGCAACACGGCGACTCGTGGTGGGTACGGGAAACTTAGGCGCTCTTGGCACGGCGTGAGCGCGGAATCCCCTCGCGCTTCACGCGGTCCACCTCGGAGAGCAGTATCTCATAGCGTCGTGGGCGTGCGCTCCATGTTGGATAGGGCAACGGGATGAGAGCGCCGCGCTGAATCCAGTCTCGCACAGTCTGCGTGCCCACGAGCAATAACTCCGCGGCCTCTTCGACAGTCAACACAGGGTCAGCCGTTTCAGCAGTCATCTCTGCCATCTCCATATCGCGACCTCCGCAGTGCAGATTCCCCGCTGCCTGCCGGGCTACCGTCCTCGTCGTCACCCTAAAGTATACCACGCAATAGTACCACTTGACAAACGGTAGCAATATCGGCTATAGATGTCTACACGGAATACCGAGCCCAGGCACACGCGAGGAAGGGGAACCTCGCGCTTGCCACCAGTCGAAAGGCACACGCACCACCCGTCACCAACGAGAGGATCACGCACCATGTCTGCGTCTGCGCACCCCGTGGCGCTCTGGGAGTTTGACGACCCGTCAGACCCACTCCCCGCGCGCCCTATCCCCGATTCCCCACCCACGCTCACCGTGGTCCCCAGGTTGCGCCCCACGGCGGCCCAGGCTCCACGTATCACCCGCATCAGCCCGCCACCAGCCCCCAGCGAGACGCCTCAGACCGAGATGACCACGGAGGAGCGCGCTGACGACCCGTACGGGGCCTATTTCCAGGAACTCCATCTTCTGCCAGAATGTGGCCTCATCTCCGCCGACGAGGAAGTCAAACTGGCCCAGCGCATCGAGTTGGGCGACCAGGACGCGGCGCACGACCTCTGGACGCACAACATGCGCCTGGTGCCTCCTCTCGCCGCTGGCTACGCCCATCGTGGCCTCGAACCCCTCGACCTGATCCAGGAAGGCAACATCGGCCTGTGGAATGCCGTTCGGCACTTCGACTGGCGGCGAGGGTGGAAGTTCTCCACGATGGCCACGTGGTGGATCCGCCAGGCCATAGGGCGGGCCGTGGACAATCAGGCCACGGCCATCCGCTTCCCAGTGCATATGAGGCTCTGCATCCGCCACGCCATGCGCGTCCGCCGCGAGCTCAGCGACGAGATGATCTCGCAGGCCTCCAAGGACAACCCGCACGCCGAGGCACCAACGCCCAGCGACGCGCTCATCGCGCAGCACCTCTGCGCGCGATGGCCACTCATTCCCGCTACGGCGGAGCTGGTCCGTGAATGGCTGGACTACGCGGAGGTCCTGGGGGATGTGGACTCGCTCGATGAGCCGCTGCTACCGATCTCGACGGGTGGCAACGACGCCGCGGCCACACGTGCAGACTTCCTGCCCGCCGAGGATCCCGCGCACGACCCAGAGACGCGCATCGAGGCGCTCGACGAGCAGGCCCTGGCCCGCAGGCTGTTGTTCGCTCCGGGTCTTACGATCCGCGAACGCGATGTCCTCGTGTTGCGCTTCGGGTTTTGGGACTTGTGGCGACATCCTGAGCACAAGAGCATCCACGACCGCGGGAGCCTCGAGTGGTGCGCGGACCAACTCGGCGTGCAAGATGGGCGCCGTATCACCCGTGAGCGGGTGCGCCAGATCGAAACGAAGGCGCTGGCGAAACTGAAGCACGCCGCCAAGAAGTGGGGGAGCGCATGACGTCGGAGACGAGCGCCCAGCGCGCCGTGGGCATGAGCCAGTTTCTATGGCACGTCGAGCAGGAGTTGGCCCACGCACGCCTCAAGCACGGCGCGGAGCCGTTCCACAGCCTGCACGAGGCGTATGCGGTCCTGCTGGAGGAAGTCGATGAGGTCTGGGACCTCGTGCGCACCTCCCCGCCAGAGCGTGAGCGCGACCAAGGGGTCTACAACCGTCAGGCGCTCTACGACGAGCTGGTGCAGGTGGCGGCGATGGCGCTGCGCATGGCGACGGAGGTATGCGCATGAGCGCCGCCCAGGACTATCCGCAGGCCGATGCGCCGCGCAATGTCGTCCTCGAGGGCGACGCCCTGGCCACGCTGCGCACGCTGCCCGACGAGTGCGTGCAGATGTGCGTGACCAGTCCACCCTACTGGGGCTTGAGATCGTACAACACCGCGCCCCAGGTCTGGGGAGGCAGCCCGCTCTGCGCCCACGAGTGGAACACCGAGCGCTACTACCGTGAAGGCGGCAACTCGACCTCATCCACGCTGGCGTTCAGTGCGCCAGGGCCCGCCAATGCCGCACGACTCAAGGAGACGCGCTGGCGCAAGGATACCCGTTGCGCCCTCTGTGGCGCGTGGCGTGGCGAGCTGGGCGGCGAGCCAGACCCCGACCTGTTCGTGGCGCACCTCGTCGAGGTGTTCCGTGAGGTCCGTCGTGTGCTCCGCTCGGACGGCGTGTGCTTCCTGAACATGGGCGACAGCTACGCGGGCAGTTGGGGGAACTACGCGCCCGGTGGCATCAAGGGCACACAGCGCGAGCGGCACGATGGTGGAGAGCGCTGGGAGCGCAAAGCCTACGGGGATACCCAGTGGAAGCCGCCAGCGGCCGCGCTCGAGCGTAAAGGCGCACACGCGAGCATCAAGAACAAGGACCTCTGCCTCGTTCCATTTCGCCTCGCGCTCGCGCTCCAAGGGCATGTTGTGCTGCCAGTTGCGGAGATTGCACTGCTCGATGCGGCGATCGCTCGTCGGGACTGGGCATGGTTGGATACCTGGCGCGCCGCGAAAGCCTTTTGGGCAGAGATGGCGGCGCAGGGCTGGTGGGTGCGCAATGACCTCATCTGGTCAAAGCCTGCCCCTATGCCGGAAAGTATCACCGACCGCTGCTCGCGCTCGCACGAATATCTGTTTCACCTCGCCAAGTCTGAGCGCTACTTCTGGGACGCCGATGCGATCCGTGAGCCGTTCGCGGACGAGCGCATGGGACGCGATGGCTCGCAGCTCGGCCGTGTACGAAATCGTGGCGGTCGTCAGGATGGCTTCGCGAAGCCGAACGGCATAGACCCATCGGCGAATGGCGGCCGCAACGCGCGCACCGTCTGGACGATCGCGACTGAGCCATACCCGGCCGCACACTTCGCCGTGTTTCCTGAAGCCCTCGCAGAGCGCTGTCTTCGAGCGGGCAGCAGCCCCCATGCGTGCGAGCACTGCGGCGCCCCGTGGCAGCGCCTGACAACGCACACCACGACTTTCGAGGGCGGTTCGGGTCGCACGGGGCGCAGCGCGGAGAGCATGAACGCCGCCGGCAAGTGGCGTAACGGTGGCGCGCTCGGCAACAAGAACCTGAAACGTGGCCCCACGCTCCACAGCGTCACCGTTGGCTGGGAGCCGACCTGCGCATGCCCGTACAACACTGGCGCAGGCCACTGCCTCGTCCTGGATCCCTTCGGGGGTAGCGGCACTGTCGGCGTGGTGGCGCAGCGCTTAGAGCGGGACTACCTGCTGATCGAGCTGCAACCCAAGTATGCGCGGATGGCACGCCGGCGCATCCTCACAGCAGGCTGCGCGCACACCACGATCGAGACGCCTGATGACGGCCCAGAGCAGGCCGCACTGTTCGCCGACCCCACCATCAGGACACCGCGCACGCTGTCTGCTATACTGTGGGATGCGTCGGCAGACGCAACGAAACGGCCCGTGCCAGACCCCCATCTGGAACGAGCCATCGAAGCTGATTATTCTGTTCACCAACCGCTGGGAGCGTTAGGAGACGCTGACCAGCCAAAGAAAGGAGCGTTGCCTATTCAGCAACCGGACAACTGACCGAGACATCAAGCACGCCTTCGGGACGGGCCGGGCATCTCTCACGCCTGATGATAGCACGGCTGAGACCCCTCGTCAAGTCCCCCCAGGCGCCAGACCAGAAGTGATCCACATGTGAGACCTGGAGGAGGACGTGATGTGGCTGATACGACGGAAGAGGGCGACGCCATGAGCGCAGCGCCGTTACTGTTCACCGAGGGTGAGGCGCCATCAGCGCAGATCATCCCGCTTCGTAGGCCGTACACCCAGGTGGACAACGCCGCCTTTGACGAGGCGATGGCTGAGTTAAGCGGCGCCGCCTGGAAGTGCTTGTGCTACCTGGTCCGCCGCACCACGGGGTATCGCCAGGAAGAGGTACGGGTCAGTCTCGCTCAGATATGCTCAGGGCGCACAAACCAGGATGGCGTGCAGTACGAGAAGGGGACTGGACTCTCACGCAAGGCCGTCACACTTGCGCTGCACGAGCTCCATGTGGTGGGAATCATCACCTCGGACGCCGCCACCGTGAGCCAGACATCCGTGCGCACCTATCGCCTGATGCCTCAGGAATCATGGAACTTCTCCCCATGCAACAGCACAACTCGCGTAAAAAAGACGCGAGTGCATGATGCAAACAAGACTCGCGTACAAACTACACGAGATGATGCCACAACTCGCGTAAAAAAGACGCTAGACGGTGTGAAAACTCGCGTAAAAACTACACCCTTAGTAAAGAAAGAGGATCAAAGAAAAGAAGAGAAAGAAAATGGCGCGGCTTCGCCTGCGCCGCCTGCTCCTTCACCAAGACATGGCGCGGTTTCTCATAGCCACGAGGCTACAGGAAGCACGGCCCCTCCTGGTCATCTGGACGCGCCCTCACCTCCAAGTTCCGCGCCACCCCCTGCCCCCGTCACACGACGTCCAGTCAATCCGATCTGGGATGCGCTGGTCGCGGTGTTGGGCTACGAGCCAGACGCCAAGGCGAAAAGCGAACGCTCAAACTGGGGTGGCTGCGTCAAGCAACTCAAAGACCTTGAGGCAACGCCTACCCAGATCGTCGCCCGGGGTACAGCATGGGCGCGGCGCTATCCGGGCGCGACGTTCACCGTCAACGCGCTGGTCAAACATTGGTCCGAGTTAGGCGCTGAGGTGGCGCGACCTTCCAATGGCCATAAGCCGCCGGGCCCTTCAGGGGGGCGCTCCTTCCGTGAGGTGTTGGCCGACCGTCAAGCGACGATGGATTAGGGGAGGCACGCCATGGAAACAGATCGCCTCCTCCCGACCAGCATCGAGAGTGAGATGAGCACGCTGGGCAGTCTGCTCATTGACCCCGAGGCGCTCCAATGCGTCATGGAGTTCCTGCAGCCTGAGGACCTGTACGCCCGCGACGCGCACCGGGTGATCTACCAAACCATCCTAGACCTGTGGCGCAGCGGGATACCCGCCGACTTGATCACGCTGGTGGATGAGATCGGGCGGCGTGGCAAGCTCGAAGAGGTCGGTGGCGCGAGCTACATCTCGTCGCTCGCCAACGCCGTGCCGACCAGCGCCAACGTGGAATACTACGCACGGATCGTGCACCGCAATGCGGTCCTGCGCCACGTCATCCACTTCGCGGGCGACGTCGCTGGGCAAGCGTATCAACAGGCTGACGACCTCGACACCACCCTGGAGGAGGTCCGGCGCGCATGGCACGTCGTGGAGCAGCACGCCGAGCGCGGCAACACCCGCGGTCGCAGCGAGCTCGTGCACGCTGGCGTGGCGCTCGACGAGCTGCATGGGGACATCCTGGCGCGCATGACCAGCGAGCGCCGGGACGGCATCACGACGGGCTACCGTGACCTCGATACGCACATCACCACGTTCGAGCCCGGCGACCTGATCTATCTCTGTGGGCGCCCGGGCACCGGCAAGAGCACGACCGTACAAGGCATCATCCAACACAACGTGGAGACGTGCGAGGAGCAAGGCCGCGGGGTGGTCGCGCTCTTCTCGCTCGAGATGCGCCGCCAGCAGGTGATGAACCGCTTTGTCTGTGCGCACGCTGGCGTCAACACGCAGCTCTGGCGCTCCGGCTTCCGTCGCCCCGATGGGCAGGTCGCGCGGGCCAGCTATGAGCGCTGGAAGGAAAGCTACGATCAGGTGTACCCCATGCTGGACCGGCGGCTGGTCATCCAGGACACCTCCTGCACGGTGCAGCAGATCCACGCGCGCCTGACGCGGGCAGTAGACGAACAAGGCTGCCGCTTCGCGGTCATTGACTACTTGGGGCTCATCCGCCCGGAGGACCGCCGGCAGGAGCGCGTACGCCAGATCGGCGATATCTCCATCGCGCTCAAGCAGATGGCGGTCGAGCTCGGTATCCCTCTGCTGGCCATCGTGCAGATGAGCCGGTCGAGCGAGGGCCGCGAGAACAAGCGCCCCAGCATGGCTGACCTGCGCGACAGTGGTCAGCAGGAGCAGGACGCTGATTGGATCTTCGGCCTCTACCGCGGAGCCTACTACGACCACGAGCGCGCCGCCGAGGACGAGGTCTTCCGCCGCTTCACGGAGCTGCTGGTGCTCAAAGCCCGCGACGGCGTGGGCGATCAGACCATGATCCCGCTGCGTGCGGAGTTGGAGTACAGCCGCTTTAGCTCGTGGCCCGAGCACGTGGATTGGCCCGAGGACAAGGGGCGCAGCGCACGCGAGCGCGCGACGGGCGCCGTAGCAGAGAACGACGAGAGGTGGTGGAGCGATGAATAGGTTGGCACGTCGAGCGGGACCGCAGCCCGGCACCCCAGAGTATCGCGCGCTCTTGGCGGCGCGTGAGCAGGCGCTCCAGGCGTCATGGCGCACGGTCCCTGAGCGCCTGGAGCAGCAGATGGCCGACGCCTGGGAGGCGTGGGACGCCATCGAGCATCGGAACGAGCACCAGCCAACCCACGAGGAAATCGCGGCGGCACGCGCCTACTGGGACGCGCTGGCAGAGTATGAGGCGGCGATGCAGAAAGAGGTGCGCGCATGACGCGCGTTCAAGGACGCATGACGCTGAGACAATGGGACGTGTGGGCGCATCGACCGCTTTGCAACTGGAAGCTCGCGCTGGTGAGCGCCCAGACAGAGCAAGGGGCGTGGAACATTGTCGATGTCTACGTGGTGAACGCCGCACTGCGTGCGGATATTCAATCTGGTCGCGTGCAGGTGACCATGCGCGAGGTGGTGACGCCATGAGCAAAGCACGAACTGGTCTCTATTGCACTTCCCAGCACGGAGGAGGCTGCGGCTTTCAGTGCGCGGCGTGCAGAGCATTCGTGATAACGCACGCGGCGCTAGGCGCGGTCATACGCTGTTGGGGGTGTGCCCTGCGGTACACGATCGCTGAGGTCTGTGATCGCTTCGAGCGCACCCATCGTGAAGCCAGGCTTGGCGGAGGGAAATTGCCTGTGGACGCTCGCGAAATCTACATCGCCCTGCGCGCGCGACACCCAGCACCGGAGTGGGTGTATCTGCCGCAGGTGCGCACGAAGACGGGATACTCGCGAACCAGTGGTACAGACATGGACAGCGAACGGTATCTCGACGCCTTCGCCATCCACTGCCACCCCAGCCATGGCTTCCGCCGCGTGGGCTACGAGATCAAGGTGAGCCGCAGCGATTGGCTGCGCGAGCTTGAAGACCCGCGCAAGCGCGCACAAGGCTATTTCCTGACCCATCAGTTCTACTACGCCTTCGCGCCAGGAGTCTACAAGCCCGGGGATGGCTCAGTGGTCACCGTGCGCGGGAAGCATTGGCATGATCCTCTGGATGGGTGCGGCGTCTTGGTGGTGCAGGAAGGCGGCACGATCACCGAAGAGCGCCACGCGACACGCCGGGAAGCATGGCCCATGCCGGACACCTTTGTGGCCTCACTACTCCGATCCTATGTGGCCGCCCATCGCGACGACTACCTGCCAACCATGGAGGCCGAGGTGCTGCAGCAAGGCAGCCTGCCGATCGAGGTGGCGGGATGAGCGCAGCGATTGCCGAGCGAAAAGAAGTACACTGGTGGCGGTCGTCCCGCGCTGAGGTGCTCGCGTGGGCCCGGCAGCGCGACTGGCCTGCGGGGGTGCTCCTGCGGCCAGCGACACGCATCATGGGAGGCACAGAGCAGATGTGGACGCGGTTTGCCAAGGGAGCCGGCGCGCAGGACATGTCCGACGCGCTGGTGGCGATCCGTGCCCTCACCCACCAACGAGAGGATCACGCACATGCAGAGCAGGACCCCGCGGACCGATTGCCAGGTCGGGACGCCGCGTAGCATCCCATCCCCTGAACAGGACCACCGCGTCGAGGTCGGGCGTCTCCCGATCAACGCTATCGTCCGCATGGCCAACGGCGAGCTCGGCTTTGTCTCTGGCTGCCGCCCCGGCTCGCAGGGCCAGGAGTGGTACGTCGATGCCGCGCTGCGACAGTACGTGCTGAGCACGCGGGATCTCGTGCAGCTCGAAGCGACGCCGCGGGACCTCGTGCAGGCGCTCGTCTTTTGGGCACCGCTTTGGCAAGAATATCAGGCCCTGGTGGCGCGCATGGCGGCGCCTGAGGTGCACTAGCGCTTCAGAGGGAGGACTCGCGATGAAGACGTCGTCACACTCACAGATGGAAACCTGGACGCAATGCCCGCAGCGCTGGCACCTGGAGCGCATTGACCGTGCGCCCCGCGCACCCGCTACCGCGCTAATCCTGGGCGATGCCTTCCATCAGGCCATCGAGGCGGACGGGCAGGCATACCTAGACGGCAGGCCGCGACTCACACTGGGGGAACTGATCGAGATTGGTTCGTACGCGCTCGGTGAGCGGCAAGCACTGGACGACCAACAGGGCCTTATCACGAGAGCGGACACTGAGGATATGGTCCTGCGCCTCAACGCCATGCTGGACGCCTACGTGGCGCACATCCAGAGCGCCTATCAGCCAACGGCCGTTGAGCGCGAATTGACGGCGCCGCTGGCTGGCACGGACGGCTGGCAGTTCGTGGGCCGGGTGGATGCCCTAACCGAGCGCGGTATCGTGGACTTCAAGACGGCGAGCAAGCCTTGGCAAGTGGGAGCCGAGCACCACAAGCCGCAGGCGACCGCCTATTACTGGCTGTGCGCGGAAGTGGATAACGACGAGGGGTGGGAGTGGACGCCACAGCAGTGCACGTTCCTCGTGTTCAGCACGACGCGCGGCGAGGATGGGGCGTACACGTGCGCCGTCGAGCGGCGGGTGACGACGCGGACGCCAGAGCAGATAGTGGTGTGGGCCTACACAGCCGCCGCGACGGCTCGCGAGATGATGGACGCCGAGCAGACGGGCACCTATCCCGCGAAGCCGGGCCCGCTTTGCGGCTGGTGTGGAGTCTTGTGGAGTTGTGAGGTGGGTATGGCGTGGCTGAGGGAACGCGGGCGGACGCCTGCGGTGCCGGTGCTGCCTGCGTGAAGGGAGTGGTCATGCAGAAGATTATTAGCCTATTTCAGCGCAACTACGACGGCGACCGTCTCGTGCGGAATGAGATTGTGTCGGGTGCAGAGTGGGTGATCGCGGGCGAAGGCGTGGCGACGCGCAAG
>WNFM01267847.1_pt1 | contig 36868 bp, 39 predicted proteins | sample 5400271 | NCBI WGS metagenome assembly WNFM01 (sample SAMN13153352, study PRJNA577476) | soil metagenome | isolation source: 60 cm saprolite on Douglas fir-dominated hillslope | place: USA:California | collected 2013-09-17 | reverse complement strand
AACCTCCGCTAGACGACAGCTCCGACCTTCCGCTAGCTCGGTCACGTTGGGTGATCCAAGGCTGAATTACCCCCTCCCCGGCTTCGCCGGTACTCCCCGTGGGCCCCGCCGCCGAATAGGTGCGGGGTGGTCCCCCCCAAGCGGGGGGAGAGACTTGAAGTGTCTACAGATCTCCGGAGCTGTTCAAGCTAGACCCTGGGCGATCCGCCGGCGCATCGCCGAGCGATGAGGTGAAGACCGGGCGATCCGCCGGCGCATCACCGATTTACAGACGAATACGGGGTCGATCCGCCGGCGAACCGCCCGGGTGTCAGTCCGGCGGCTCTTTCCAGGTCACCTCGCCGATGGTCACGGCAAGGTGGGTCATCGTCGAGCCCGGCGCCGCGCCGTGCCAGTGCTCCTGGCCGGCCGACGCGGTGACGGTGTCGCCCGGCCGCAGCACCACGGCATCCGCGCCGCGCTCCTGGGCCCGGCCCTCGCCGTCGACGACGTGGAGGACCTGGCCGCCGCTGTGGGAGTGCCAGTGGGTCGTAGCTCCCGGCTGGAAGCGGACAAAGCTGACACGGACGGGCTCCGGGTCGAGCTGGGCGTGGATCAGGCGCTGGTCCGCGTCGCCTGTGAAGCCGCCCTGCGGCTTCAGGAGATCGCCGGTCATCGCCTCGCCGCGACGGATCAGCGCCATCAGAACGACAATACCGGTATGAAGATCGATGGTTCGGTTGCACTGGTTACCGGCGGCGCCTCGGGCCTCGGCCTGGCGACCGCCGAGCTGCTCGCTGCGAAAGGCGCCAAGGTCGTCGTCGTGGATCTGCCGCGTTCCGCCGGTGAAGAGGTGGCGGGACGGCTGCGCGGCCGGTTCGCGCCCGCCGACGTGACCAGCGAAGAGGACGTGAACCGGGCGCTCGACGTCGCGGCCGAGCTGGGTCAGCTTCGGATCGCCGTCAACTGCGCCGGGATCGGAAGCGGCGGCCGGGTCGCCGGCAAGGACGGGCCCTACCCGCTCGACCAGTTCCGCCGGGTGCTCGAGGTGAACCTCGTCGGGACCTTCAACGTGCTCAGCAAGGCCGCCTTCCGGATGGGCGCCGCCGAGCCAGTCGACGGCGAGCGCGGCGTGATCGTCAACACCGCCTCGATCGCCGCCTTCGAAGGGCAGATCGGCCAGGCGGCTTACACGGCTTCGAAGGCGGCCATCCACGGGCTGACCATTCAGACCGCCCGCGACCTCGCGTCGCTCCAGATCAGGGTCTGCACGATCGCGCCGGGCCTGATGGACACCCCGCTGTTGGCCGGTGTCCGGGACGACATCCTGCAGGAGCTGGCAACCTCGGTGCCCAACCCGCACCGGCTCGGCAAGCCGGCCGAGTACGCGATGCTCGCCGCCCAGATCATCGAAAACCCCTACCTCAACGGGGCGACGATCCGCCTCGACGGAGCGCTCCGGATGGCGCCCCGCTGACGACGCGTCCCGGCGGCTGAAAACAAAAAAGAGCGTGCCCGGCTCGGCACGCTCTTTTCTCCCTCGCCGGAGGAACTACGTTTGAGCTAGCGGAGCCCGAAGACCCCGCCCAGCGCGATGAGGACGATGACACCCGAGCCGGCAAGCCAGATGGCGCCCTCGAAGGCGGCCTGTGCGCGGGAGCGGCGACGGCGCCGCTGAAGCCTGGCTTTGCGTTCCTCGAGGCTCAGGACACGGCTTTCGGAAGCGGGTTGAGCGATCACGCCAACCTGGCTAGGGGACCCCCTCCACGCTCCCAACCTGACTGCCATTTCTCAGCCCTCGGAACCCGCTGACTTGCTGCGCTGATTGTATCACCAAAACGTGATAGTCCAATTAACACATAGTCGCTAAGTAGAAGTCAAGAGCAGCTGGCCACCGGACGGGTGCTCCGGGCCTTGTCAGCGAAGCTAACTCAAGTATTTACACACCTGTTGTTAGGTTGTGGGCAACTCTGGGCATGGTCTCCCTTCGAGGCCCACTTGCACATCCCCTGGTCCCGGTTACTGGCCTCCCCCTTCCGCCCCGCGGCGCTCCTCCTGATCCCTCTCCTGGTGTCCTTCAGCTTCCCGATGCCGGACCCCATGCCGCTGCCCTGGGTCAAGGCCGCGCCGGTCCACGCGACCACGCTGAGCTACCCGGCGCCGGCCACGGTGGGGACCAGCTTCAGCCCCCGCCACGCGACCTATCTCGGGCTCGACTGGCAGGAGTCCTACCGGCGGCTGGAGGCGATGCACTTCAAGGTCATCCGCCTGTCGGCCTACTGGGACCAGATCGACGCCGAAGGATATGACCAGCTCGACTGGCTCCTCAACGAGTCGCAGGCCTCGGGGCAGCCGGTCGTCCTCTCGGTCGGCATGAAGGGCCTCGGCTGGCCCGAGTTCTACATCCCGCGGCCGCTGCAGCCGCGAACCGAGGATGGAGGGGACGTCGGCCAGGACCCGCTGCTTCGCGCGGGCGTGATCGACTTCGTCCAGGAGACCGTCTGGCGCTATCGCGACAACCCCGTCCTGCTCGCCTGGCAGGTGGAGAACGAGCCGCTCAACCCAGCCGGCCCGCACCGCTGGACGATTGGCAGGGACACCCTCGTGCAGGAGGTCGCCGCCCTCAAGGCAATCGACTCGCGGCCGGTCATCATCAACGCCTTCGGCCACTTCAACATGCTCTTCGACCGCACCTCCAACCGCCACGGCTTCGACTTCGGGGCCCTCCTCGGTTTCGAATCCAACACCGCCGAGGCCCAGAGCCTCGGCGTGCTCGGGCGCGGCGACATCCTTGGCCTCGACGTCTACACCGAGATCGGCTACCGCTTCCTCGGGCAGGACGGAGTCAGCCACGCCGGCTCCGACTGGGCGGCGAAGGCCGGCCACTGGCGGAGTGTCGCTCTCGGGCAGGGCAAGCAGGCCTGGGTGACCGAGGCCCAGGCCGAGCCCTGGGAGGCGTCGATCAACACCTACGGCGATCCCAAGAGCACGGTGGCCGAGGAGATCCATACCCGCTTTGCAAGCATCCGGGCCAGGGGCTTCGGAACCATCCTGCTCTGGGGCTCCGAGTACTGGCTCTGGCGCGCCGACAACGGCGACAGCAGCTGGCTCGACGCGGTCAAGGGGATCCTCGCCTCGAACGCCGCTGCGCCGCCGCCGCTGGCTTGAGAAGGCCTTAACAATTTCGCATTCGCTTTAGGCTCGGCCGCGAGCACACTCCCCGCGCGGCGTGATCGAGCACTTGATCTGTTGGCTTCTCCACCGGCGGGAGCGCGAGGTGCTGGTTCCCGGCATCCTGCCCTATGGCTTCGACGCCGTCGTCTTCTGCTGGCGCTGCGACCATTTCCGCGGCCGCGGCCTCCAGGTCCTCGACCTCTCCCGCCCGCGCTCAGCCCTGTCAGCCCACTGACTCGGTTGCGCTAGCGGCCGACCACCCGGCCCAGCGCCGCACCGCGAGACGCACCACCGGTCCGTCCCCCGGCTCGAGGATTGCCGCATCCGCGTGGACCCGGACCCACCAGAGCTCCGCCCAGTCCTCGGCGTAGTGGTCTACGACGAGCTCGGCGACCGGCCTTGCCCGGAGATTGGCCAGGCGGCGCAGCCGGCGACTGGCTTTCGGCTTGTGGTCGACGGCCCAGTACACCCTCTCACCCTCGAGCACGAAGCAGACCGGGACCACATGGGGATCGCCGTCCGCACCGACCGTGGCAAGGTGGCCGATGCGCGCTTCGGCCAGGAGGTCGCGCAGCAGTTCGGGCTCCACTGGAAAGGAATTCCGTCCGTTCCCCAGAGTAACCTGCCAACGTATTAGGTCTGGCGCGTTTCTCACATGCGGGCCGCAGCAAATGAACAGAGCCCACCTGCCCGCCGGGACCGTGTCGCTGGTAACCGCCCGCGGTGGGAACTCGTGTTGACGCACGAGGAGGGCGGCGACCAGGCCGGCCTGGTCCACTTCCCGGCGGGACAGACCGACCCGGTCGAGATCGCGCTCGAGGAGCTGGAGATGGTCTACGCCTTCATCTTCAGCCGGGTGGGCAACCGGCCCGACGCCGAGGATCTCACCCAGCAGGTCGCGCTCAAAGCGATTCCCCGGCTACGCGCGGGCGCCAGCACCGCCTCCATCCGGGCCTACCTGTTTGCCACCGCGCGCTCGGTCCTCGCCGGCTTCTGGGCGGCCAAGTTCGGGATCGCCCAGGAGGAGCTGCGAGAGGGGAACCTCAGCACCCCGCCTCCGCTCACACCGTCGCTGGACGCGGCCGAAAGGGCCACCCGGATCCTGGCCCTGCTGCCGGACAACTACCGCCGGGTCCTCGAGCTGCGTTTCCTCCGTGGGTACTCAATCAAAGAGGTGGCCGCCGAGCTCAAGGCGACGCCGGGCAGCGTGAAGGTCATGCAGCTCCGCGCGCTGCGGGCGGCCGCAAAGGTGCGAATCGATGTTTGAAGACCTGGAAGGACGGATCGACCGGCTGGTCGAAGGCCTGCTCCGTGGCAAGCGGCTGCGGGCTCGGGTGGCCGATGCCGCGGAGCGCGAGGCGATCATGGCCGCGGCCGAGCTCGCCGCCGCCCGGGAAGGCTATCCCCGGATGAGCCCGGCCTTCCGTCGCAAGCTCACCGACACCCTCCGGTCGGGCCAGACCCCGGGAGTGGTCAGCCGCCGGACGGCCCTCGGCGCCGTCGCCGGGCTTGCTGCGGGCGCCGTCGGTGCGGCGGCGCTGAGCCGGCTGCCCGGCGGGACGGCCCCTCACCCGGCGCCGGGGGTGGCGAGCGGTGTCATGGAGCCGGCCGGCGGGCGCTGGATCGAGGTTGCCCTCCTCTCCCAGCTCAGCGAGACGGCGCCGACGCGGGTCGTCGCGGGCGACCAGGTCGCCTATCTGTTCCGGCAGGGCGACCAGGTGACCGGGGTCTCGGCCGTTTGCACCCACTGGCCCTGCGCCCTCGACTGGCAGGCGGCCAACTCCACGCTCAACTGCCCGTGCCACAACGTGAGCTTCGCGCCCGACGGCCACTCGACGAGTCCCAAATACGAGGTGCCTCCTCTGCCCCCCTTCCAGGTCAGGGTCAAGGCCGGCCGGGTTGCGATCTTCAGCCTGTGAACCAGGTCCTCGACCGCCGGCACCGCCTCCAGATCCTCGACCAGTGCCTGGTCCTCCTCGAGGAGGCGCTCGAGCGAGGTCAATCGCGAGTCGACGCGCCCCTCGGTCTCAAGCTCCGCAAGCTCCTCGGGCTGGCGGGGCTGATCCCCGACCACCGGCTCGAAGGGCGAAGGGTCGAGCGGGTGCTCGACGACATCTTCGCGCTCCAGGAGGCCGCCACCGGCGAAGCATCCTGATCGGGGACAGCGTCCCCCCTGCCGGCCGCTCGGCCAGCCTGCGCGGGGGCGTCCCCCCGGCCAAGGGGAGTTGCCCACGGTTGGCCGGTTCGGCCCGCGGGAGATAATTCGGCCCGGTCCCCTGATTGCACTTGGCTGAATCGATGCGCGTCTACGACACCCTGGCCCGGCGGACGGTGGCGCTGCCGCTCTCCCTGGACGAGCGCGGCCGCCCCCAGCTGAAGCTCTACGTCTGCGGCGTGACGCCCTATGAGTCGGGCCACCTCGGCCACGCCTTCACCTTCTGCGCCTTCGACATCCTGGTCCGCACCCTCGAGTCGCGTGGCGTCACCGTCCTCTACGTCCAGAACGTCACCGACGTCGACGACCCCCTCTTCGAGCGCGCCCGCCGCGACGGCGTCGACTGGAAAGTGTTGGCGGAACGGGAGGAGGCAAGCCTGGTGCGCGACATGGCCGAGCTCGGCTGGCGCCCACCCGACCTGATGCCGCGCGTCTCGGAGGAGATCCACGGGATCCTCGCCGCCGCCGAAGCGCTCGCCGCCAAGGGTTTCGCCTATCCCGCCGCCGACGGCAGCCTGTACTTCGACGCCTCCCGCTACCACGGCTTTGGTGAGCTCTCGCGCCGATCCCGCCGGTCGATGCTTGCCAAGCTCCGCGACGAGAATCTGCTCGGCGTCAAGGGACCAGGCGCGAAGCGCGACTGGCTCGACTTCCCCCTCTGGCGGCCCTCCGCTCCGGACGAGCCAAGCTGGCCCTCACCCTATGGAACCGGCCGGCCCGGCTGGCACATCGAATGCTCCGCGATGTCGACGCGCTACCTGGGCGACCAGGTCGACGTGCACGGCGGCGGCCGGGACCTCGTCTTCAGCCACCACGAGTCGGAGCGCGCCCAGAGCGAGTCGCTCACCGGCTGCGTGCCCTTCGCACGCGCCTGGCTGCACACCGGGATGGTCCGCTACCAGGGCACCAAGATGTCGAAGTCGCTCGGCAACCTGGTCAACGTCCGTCAATCGCTGGAGCGCGTCTCGCCGGCGGCCCTTCGGCTCTACCTGGCGTCCCACCACTACCGGCGGGACTGGAGCTTCAGCTGGGCGGGGCTCGAGGCTGCCGGGCGCCTCGCCGACCAGATCGCGGCGCTGCCTACCGGCGCGAAGCCGGGCGCGAAGCTGATGCTGGCGTTCACCGCGGCGCTGGACGACGACCTCGACACGCCCACCGCGGTCAAGGTCCTCCGCCAGGCGGTGAAAGCCAAGGACGCCGGTGCCGCCCGACGGATGCTCGAGGTTCTGGCCGGCACGGCTTCGCTCGACCGCGTCTGACGGCCCTGCCGTTCAAGCTAGCCTTCGACCTCGATCTCCTCCAGGAAGGCGCCGCAGTTCGGACACTCGAGGTCGCTCCCGATCACGACCAGCGATTCGCAGACCGGGCAGAGGATCTCCACCGCCGGCGGCGGCTCGTCCTCCTCCTGCTGGGCCCGGAGCTCCCCCGGCACCTCGCTGAGGTCGAGGGCCGGGCTGCCGCAGTTGAGGCAGATGTAGCTGGGCTGCAGGATGCGGTGGTGCTGGTATTCCCCACCCGAGTCGAGGTCCACCTCAGCGAAGAGCGCCCGGAAGAGCGCACCTCCGCAGCGGTTCGCGCACATCAGCAGCATCTTCGCCACTCAACTTAGCTGGCTCGGCGCGAAGCGGTGGCCGAACCGGAGCCGGGCGAAGACGACGGCCAGGCCCGCCACCGCCATCGCGCCCATCACCAGCCAGGCTGCGGCTCCACCGACGGCGGCGCCGAGCAGGGAGCCTGGACCGGCGCCTGCGGCAAAGCCGGCGAAGATGAGGCCGAAGGCGAAGTTGGGCGCGTCGGGCGCCGCTTCGGCGGCGAGCCGGCCGACGACCCCCGCGGGCGCGCCGAAGCCGATCCCCGCGAACAGAGAGGCGACGACCAGAGCGAAAGCGCCCGGGTGAAGGTGGAAGAGCACGGCCGCGACGAGGTCGAGAAGCAGGACGCCCACCATCACCCGGTCGACGCTGGTCCGGTCGGAGGCGGCTCCGGCTGCAACCCGGCCCAGGGCATTGCCGACGGCCACCGCGGTGACGGCAGCTGTCGCCACGATGGCGGCCAGCTGGAGCGCCCGGGCATAACCGGCCGAGTTCACGAACGCGTACGCGCCGAGTGGCGTGGCGGCCACCTCGAGAAGGACCGCCGAATAGAGGCGCGGACGCTTCAGTACGGCCAGCGCCGTGGGGTGCAGCCCATTCCCCGACGGGCGGTGTGACGGCCGCGGGATGGCGGGCATCGTCGTCATCGCCAGCGCGGCCAGCGCGAACATCGTCGCGGCCATCCCCCGCATCGTGGGAAGCCATCCGATCGAGCCGGCCAGGATGCTGGCGAGGGGGACTTGGAGGGGCGCGGCGAACGCGTATGCGCCGGTGACCAGCCCGCTCACGGTGCCGGCCCGCTCGGGCATCACGTAGCGGCCGGCGGCATTGCTGCCGGCCAGCGCCAGGCCGCCGCCCAGGCCGAGGCCGAGCATCGAGTAGAGGAGGACGAAGCTGGCTCCCCCGGGCAGGGCAAGGGCCACACCGCCGGCGATCGCGAACAGGCCCAGGCCGGTCCAGCAGAGAGGCCGCGGCGGAAACCTGTCGGCGAGGCGGCCGCCGACGACGATGCCGGTGCCGTAGCCGACCGGGGTCGCGCTGAACACGGCGCTCACCAGCAGGGCGGGCCAGTGGAGATCGCGCTGGACGTAGGGCGCCAGCGCGCCCCAGGTGTAGACGAGGCCGAAGGCGAACTGGAGCGGCAGCGCGGCAAACAGCATGCGAGCCGGGCTCCGGCCGGACGCGGCCGGAACCTCCTCCGGCTCTGCCACCTCCTCCACCTCCACCTGCCTTCCACAACTTAACCGGGTCGAAGGTGCTGCCGTCTTAACCGGCCCCGTTTGCGGCAGCCTTCCCGCGGGCTAGCCTCGCCCCTATGAGCGAGGCGATCCGGTTCCGATTCGACTTCGCCGACCTGCAGCAGCCGGTCGTCGACCTCAAGGTGCTGGAGGGCGGCGTGCCGGTGCCCGAGCAGGCGGTCTCGGTCGTTGCGCAGAGCCCGCCGCGCTGGCTGCATCCGCTGCTGCCGATCTTCGCCGAGGGACGGGCGCTCCGAGTCGAGGTCGCCCGGCCGGCGGCGCCGACGTTCGCCGGTATCCTCCTGGAGGGCCTGGCAGGCCTCTTCGCCGCCGCCGGCGCCGAGGGAGGCGTCTCGGTTCTCCGCTGGGAGCATGGCTTCCTCGTCGGTTCCCATGGCCTTGATCGGATGCCGGTCGAAGCCCATTTCACGCTGCTGGCGGCCGACCTCGTGCCGCACAGCCTGGAATTGGCGACGACCTACCTCGGCCTTCTTCCGCCGGAGCGGACGCTGCTGGTCGTCAACGGCGCACTGCCGCGTCTCGAACGCGCCCTCGGCCTGCCCGCCGCCACCGTGATCCGGCTGCCGCTGGTCGGCTCGCGCGAGCTGTCCACCGCGGTCCGCGGCCTTCCGGCCGGGCTCGGCTCGCGCCGCTTCGGGCGGGCCTGCCTGAGCCTCGCCGGCGAGCTCTGCCGGCGCTACCGGGAGGCGCTTCCTTGACCCGGACCGGGGGCGTCGGCTCGTCCCCGGCTGCGGGCGGAGGCCGCCCACCCCAGCTCGGCTGCTGGCTCGTCCTCCTTCCGTTCCTGCTGGTCGCCGGCGCTTGCGGACCCGCGGTCCTGATGCCACGCGCTCCGGTGCTCGACCGGGAGGCGGCCACCGCCCTCCTGGTCGCGGCTGAGGCCGCCCGAGCCGATGCCTACTCGAGCTCCGACCCGCGACCCCTTCGCGGGCTCTTCGCCGACTCCAGCATCGCCCGCCTGGTTCCCGAGCTGGCTCGGCTCCGACAGCGGGGCCTCCACGTCGAGGAGCGCGGCGTCAGCCGCCACCTGGTCCACTGGGCCGGTACTGCGGGGAGCGGCGAGGGCGTGCTCGAGGTGAGTGGCGAGCGGCGCCTTGCTCTCGCCACCGGACCGCCCCGTGCCTGGTCGCGGATCGTGCGCCAATGGTGGGCCGCCCTCGGCTGGAACGGCGGCCGCTGGCTGGTGCTGCGCTCGGCGGATCTACCTCCCGACCAGTGGTGGAAGAGCGGCTAGTGGTGCGTCTGGCAATTGGGTCGACCCAATGACCGCAGGCGACCCGGAGGGTCGCGGATCCGTCGTCGACCTTTTTGCCAGACACACCACTAGGCGAGGAGGGCGTCGAGGAGGTCGTTCGCTCTCGCCGGCAACGATGCGCTGAGCCGGTAGTAGACCCAGATGCCGCGTTTCTCGGATTCGACCAGGCCCGCTCCGCGAAGCTTGGCCATGTGATGGCTGATGGTCGGCTGGCTCAGGCTCAACGCGCCGGTGAAGTCGCAGATGCAGACCGGCTCGGCGGCATTGCGGAGCGCCGCGATCATCGTCAGCCGGGTGGGGTCGGCGAGCGCCTTCAGCAGGTCGGCCTGGCGGGTGGCCCAGACCAGGTCCACCGCCACCGGCAGCTCGCCGCAGGTGCCTCGTTCGCGAATCACCGGCAGTTCCTTGAGGGCCACGGTAGTCATGCTAGCAGGCCCATTCGCAAGCGTCGATGGGTTGTGCTATCGTGCAGCCATCGAAGTCCGTCGATGGTTCGGAGAAGATCATGAGCGAAGTCCAGAAGGCGGTTCGGGAACGCTACGCCGCCGCCGCAACGAGGCTGAGTGAAGGCGACGGCTCGAGCAGCGCCGACAGCGGCTGTTCCCCCGGCAGCGCGGGGAGCTGCTGCTCGCCCGGCGATGCGACGGCGATCAGCCTCTCGACGGGCTACAGCACGCAGGACCTGGTCCAGATCGGCTTGTCCGAGTCGGTCAGCCTGGGGTGTGGCAACCCGACGGGGCTGGCCGAGCTGAAGCCGGGCGAGACCGTGCTCGATCTGGGCAGCGGCGGGGGCATGGACGTCCTCCTCTCGGCCCGCCGCGTCGGTCCCGCAGGCCATGCCTTCGGCATCGACATGACCGACGAGATGCTCGGCCTCGCCGAGGCCAACAAGGTCAGGTCAGGCCTGGTCAACGCCACCTTCCTCAAGGGAACGATCGAGGCGCTGCCGCTTCCCGAGGCGACGGTGGACGTCGTCATCTCCAACTGCGTCATCAACCTGGCGGAGGACAAGGGTGCCGTCATCCGCGAGGCGTACCGCGTCCTCAAGCCGGGCGGCAGGCTGGCGGTCGCCGACATGGTCGAGGTGGAAGCGCTGGCACCGCATGTCAAGAGCGCGGCGGACGCGTGGGCCGGCTGTATCGCGGGGACCATCCCGGTCGCCGACTACCGGCGGCTGCTGGTCTCGGCCGGCTTCGCCGACCCCGACATCGAAGTCCACCAGGTCACCGAGCTACCGGAGGGCGGGCGGATCGGCAGCGCCTACATCCGGGCTGTCAAGCCGACCACCGCCTGAGGCAGAGGGCGATGGAGGCCGGGAAGCGGCCGGTGGTTCTCTTCGTCTGCGTCCACAACGCGGGCCGCAGCCAGATGGCGGCGGGGTTCCTGAGCCACCTGGCGCAGGGCGGCGTCGAGGTCATCTCGGCGGGGAGCGAGCCCGCCGAGCGGGTCAACCCGGTGGCGGTCGAGGCCATGGCCGAGGTTGGCATCGACGTCTCTCTTGAGAAGCCGAAGCTCCTCAGCGACGCCACCGTCCGCGAAGCCGACGTGGTGATCACGATGGGCTGCGGGGACGCCTGCCCGATCTACCCCGGCAAGCGTTACGAGGACTGGGATCTGCCCGACCCGGCGGGACAGCCGCTGGCTGAGGTGAGACCGATCCGGGACGAGATCGAGACAAGAATCAAAGAGCTGCTGGAGTCGCTGGAGGTCTCCAGCTGACCTGCTAACGCGCCCTCCTTGACTCCCGGGTTCGGGATGGAAGCAGCGCGGGCCCGGACGAAGCTTTGGCGCCGTAGCTGCCTGACGACCACGGGCCGGGCCCCCCTGAGCCCGATTTCGGCGTCCTGCGCGGATCCGTTGTCGACCTCTTTGCTAGACATACGACTCGTCCCGTAGACTCCTGGCCCGCGTGCTTTACCGGGCTTGTTGGTCACCGGAAATATTCACCTGATGATTCTGCCGAATGGGCAGATGGATCTTCCGGCTCCTCCTCTTGGCCGCGCTCGTCTTGGCGATGGCGCCTCGGCTCGCCCTGGCATCGCAGTGGGGTAGCGCCTATGGCGACCCGCCCGGTTTCTGCCCGGCACAGTCAGGGCTGCCCTGGACCTACCTCTCGCTGCCGCCCACCAACGATCCGACGGTCGCCAACAACCCCGAGCAGGACACCTTCTTCGGGTACCACAGCGATCCCGGCTACGACGATTGGTACGGCTCCTGGTATGGCGATTTTCGGGGCCGCCCGGGCGACGCCTCCGGCTGGCTGAAGATCGGCACCAGCCACTTCGGGGAACCGCCCCTTCACTGGAACTTCTCGACCTGGGGCTGGGCGGTCCACGGCCATGCCAAGCAATACATCGCGTACTACAACTGGACCTTCACCGGGGAATGCGGGATGGGCTGGGACCACTGGGGATCGCCCGCGCCCTACATGGCCGACGTCTGGCCCAACCCCGTCATCGACATCTACGTCGACGCCGTGCCGCCGGAGACACCGAAGCCGCGAATCGAGGCGGTGTCGCCGGGCTCGATCAGCTTCACCTGGGATCCCGTGGCCGACCGCGGGGATGGCGCCGGTGCCGACTACTTCGCCGTCGGGATGGGCGGCTACACCTCCTGGCTGACGATCAACGGCGGATCGCCGATGGGAAGGAGCGAGGGTCCCCAGCCGGTCGTTCGGACAATGACGGCGACCCCGGCCGACAACGTTTGCGTCTACGTGGTCGCCGCCGACAAGCTAGGCAATGCCACGGCCCCGCAGTCCCTCTGCGGGCGGCCCGCCGGGTCGCCGCCGCTGCCTCCGCCCCCGGCGGCGACCGGCATCGGCGTCAACCCGGTCGCGCCCGGGCTGGCCGGATTGCCCGCCTGGTTCTGGCTCGATCCGAAGCCCCTGCCCGTCACCAGCCAGCTGACCCTGGGGAGCGTCGAGTACCGGCTGGTCGCCCAGCCCGATTCGGTCGATTGGGACTTCGGCGACGGAGGCGCGCAGCGAAACGCCGGGTTTGGTGTCGCCTACCCGGCCGAGTCGACGATCCAGCATCGTTATGAGGCGCAATCCCAGACCGGGTACCGGGTCTCGGCCGGCGTTCGCTACGCCGTCAGCTGGTGGTGGCGATCGGGAAGCACCTGGCTGGGACCGTACCCGCTCGGCAGTCAGACCGTCTACGCACGCGAGCTTGGCTATGCCGTCCGGCAGGCGCAACCGGAGCTCGCGTCATCCCCGTGAGCCGACGGGTCCTGGGCGCGCCCGTCACCGCCTTACCGCGGACCACCCCTGGCCGCTGATCGGGGTCGCGCTCCGCATCGCCCCGCTCGCGAGCGCCGTGCTGGCGGCGGAGGCGTCGAGTCCGTTTTATGCTCCGGGAAGCCGGATGGACCATATGCCCCGCCGATATCTCGAGCCGCTTTCTCCTCTCCGCCTCGCGGGGCTCCTGTTGGCGATCCTGCTGCTGACCGCCATCGTCGTCTCCGCCAGCCGACCCGGCGAAACGGGTCCGGCGGCGCCACCGACCTCGGCCGAGACCGGGGCCGCCATTGTCCGGGCGGTGGTCATCCTGTTCGCAATCGGCGAGGCGGGCGTCGTGGGGCTGTTGATCTGGGCGCTTTGGCCTGGTGGCGGCGGGTGGCGCCGCATCCAGACCCGGCCCGGGGCGCTGGCCGTCGCTCTCGCGTCCTTCCTCCAGAGTGCCGGCGTCCTCGTCCTCTTCTGGTATTACCTCCACTACCGAGCCAGCGCCCGCGGCAAGGCCGCCGGCGTCTTCTCCAGCCTCGGTCCGCCCTCGGCTTTGCCCGGCATCGCGGACGCGGGCAGCGCGCTGGGAGCCGGTCAGCAATGGGTCACTGTGCTGATCGTTCTCGCGGCACTCGCCCTCGCCGCCGGCCTCCTCCTCCGCGGTGCGCGTTTCCGGAGGGCCCGGTCGCCGCTGGCGAAGCTGACGGGAAAGCTGCGGGATGCCGTCGAAGAAGGTCTCGCGGACCTCGAGTCGGAGGCGGATCCGCGCCGGGCCGTGATCGCCGCCTATGCGCGGATGGAGCGGGCTCTCGCGGGTGTTGGTCTGCCTCGCGCTCGGCACGAGACCGCCCTCGAATACGTCGACCGGCTCCTCGTGCGGCTCGGCGCCCACGGCCCCACCGCGCGCCGGCTGACCGAGCTCTTCCAAGTGGCGAAGTTCAGCGATCACGTGATCGACGCCGGGATGCAGCGAGAGGCGATCGGCGCGCTTGTCGAGCTGCGCGATGACCTGCGCGCGCGCGCCGCCGAGGAGCAGGCGGGAAGAGGGCCGGTACCGGCATGACCGAGCTGAAACGCCTCGCCCTGCCCGGCACCGTCCTCACCGGACTTCTCGGTCTCGATGTTCTCTTCCGGCCGATCCCCTTCGGGTTCGCCTACCGCGCCTGGCTCGTCGCGCTCGGCGGACTTACGGCTGCGGCGCTCGTCCGCGCGTCGCTCGCACCCTATCGTCGGGTCCTGGTCGAGGCGGTGCGGTTCGCGAGGCCGCGCCCGATCCTCCCCATCCGGCCGGCCGGCCTGGAGGAGGTGGAGCGCACCGTCGACTTCGCCGTCTGGAACGCGGCCGACCTGAACCGGCGGCTGCGTCCGCTGCTGCGGGAGGTGGCAGCCCACCGGCTGCAGACGAGGCGCGGCCTCGACCTCGAGCGCAACCCCGAAGCGGCGCGGCACCTGCTGGGCGAGGACGCGTGGGCCCTCCTCGGCCTGCAGCCGGGCCCGGGGTCGGAAGGGCGCCAGCCGGCTGCCAGCGAATCGGCGATCCGGGAGACGGTCAAGCGCCTCGAGGAGCTATGAAAGAGGAGATGGCGCAGCTGACGGACGTCCGGCGCGATGCGCAGCGGGTGCTGGCGGAGGTCGAGAAGGCGGTCGTCGGCAAGCGCGAGGCGCTGGAGCTGGTCCTCCTCGCGATCCTCGCCGACGGCCACGTGCTGATCGAGGACTTCCCGGGTCTCGCCAAGACCCTGATCGCGCGCTCCTTCGCGCAGGTGCTCGACCTCGATTTCAAACGGATCCAGTTCACCCCCGACCTGATGCCGAGCGACGTCACCGGCTCCTCGATCTTCAACCAGAAGGAGGGCCAGTTCGAGTTCCGGCCGGGGCCGATCTTCGCCAACCTCCTGCTCGCCGACGAGATCAACCGGGCGCCCGCCAAGACGCAGGCTGCGCTGCTCGAGGCGATGCAGGAACGCCAGGTCACGGCTGACGGCCACCGCCACCGGCTGGAGGCGCCCTTTCTCGTCCTCGCCACCCAGAACCCGCTCGAGTACGAGGGCACCTATCCGCTCCCCGAGGCACAGCTGGACCGCTTCCTGCTCCGCATCGCCCGCCGCACCGACGAGGTCGTCCTCGAGCGGGTTGTCGACCGCCCCCGGCTGCTGGCGCTCCAGGCCGCCCTCGAGCAGGTGCACGTCGGCTCCAGCGTCGGCCTCTACATGGTCGACCTGGTTACCGCCACGCGCCGCAACGGCCGCGTCCAGGTCGGGGCAAGCCCGCGGGGAACCCTCGCGCTGATGAAGCTCGCGCGCGGGCGCTCCGTTCTTGAGGGGCGCGACTTCGTGATCCCCGAGGACGTCAAGGCGGTGGCGGTGCCGGCGCTTTCCCACCGGCTCAGCCTCCGCCCCGAGCTCTGGGTCCAGAAGGTGCGCGCCGAGGACGTCGTTCGCGACTGCCTGGAGACCGTTCCAGCGCCGTCCGCCGAGGACTCCACCGCCGGCCGCCGATGACGCGCATCCTCACTCCCAAGCTGGGAGCCTATGCCGCCCTGGCCGCGGCCGGGCTCCTCGCCGGGTTGCTCTTCACGCGGGCCGAAGCCGCCGCGCTGGCGCTGCCCTTCGCCCTCATCGCGCTGCTCGGCATCGCCTCGGCCCGCGAACCGCAGCTGGAGCTGGAGCCGGTGCTCGATCGCGACCGCCTGCTCGAGGGTGAGCAGGCGGTTCTCCAGGTACGCCTGCGCGCTGCGGTCCCTGTCCGTCGCGTCGAGCTCATCCTCGCGCTTCCCCGCGGTCTGGCACTGGCCGACCGCGGGCCGACGCCCGAGATCAACCTCCGGGCGGGGGAGGAGAGGACGGTCGACCTGCGGATCGACGCTCAGCACTGGGGAGCCTATGACGCCGGCTCGATGCTCGTGCGGACGCGCGATCGCTTCGGGCTGCTGCTCTTCGAACGCGCCTTCGTCCGCAGCTTGCCACTCCGCGTCTACCCGCCTCCCGACGGGCTGCGGAGGATGTTGGCCCCCCTTGAGACGCAAGCGTTGGCAGGCAACTCGGTCTCCCGCGAGCGCGGGGATGGGATCGAGTTCGCCGACGTTCGCGAGTTCGTCGCCGGGGATCGGGTGCGCCACGTCAACTGGCGGGTGAGCGCACGGCGAGGCGACCTTCACGTCAACCAGCATCATCCGGAAAGGAACGCGGACGTCGTCATCTTCATCGACACCTTCGCCGAGGTGGGGGAGTCCCGCAGCAGGCCGGGAGGGTGGACCACGCTCGACCTCGCCATCCGGGGGGCGGCGGGCCTGGCCGCCCGCCACCTGGCCGGACGCGACCGGGTGGGGATGATCGGCTTCGGCGGCATCATCCGTTGGCTGCGCCCGGGGATGGGCTTGGTCCAGCTCTACCGCGTGATGGATTCGCTGCTCGACACACGGGTCGTCGCCAGCTACGCGTGGAAGGGCATCGACGTGATACCGGCTGGAACGCTTCCCCCCAAGGCGCTCCTGCTGGCACTCACGCCGCTGGTCGACGAGCGCACGATCGGCGCCCTGCTCGATGTCCGCGGCCGCGGGTTCGACGTGGCCGTTATCGAGCTCGACCCGGTGACCTTCGTTGCGCCGCGGCGGGACGAGCGGGGCGAGCTTGCCCACCGCCTCTGGCTCCTTCAGCGGGAAGCGCTGCGGGAGCGCATTCGCGCCGCCGGCATCCCGATCTCCACCTGGAGTGAGCGCCGCCCGCTGGAGAGCGCGCTGGAGGAGGTGCGGTCATCGCGAAGACACGGCGCGCGCGTACGCGCCTAGCGCTCGCCGCTGGCTCACTCGGAGTCGGCCTCGTGCTGGCCCTTGGGATCGCGGCGAGCTGGCCCTTCGCTCGGGGCGAGGGATACCTGGTGGCGCTCGCAGGCGCCGGCGTCGCTTGTCTCTGCCTCGGGCTCCTCGCTGTGTGGGTGCGCGGCCTCGCCTGGGGCATCGCGCTGCTCGCGGCGACCTTCCTGCTTCGCGTCCAGCTCGACCCGTCCACCGCGTCGGCCTGGTCTCCGCTGGTCGCCGGCGCGCTGCTGCTCCTGGCGGAACTCGGCTACTGGTCCTTCGAGCTGGACGGTTCGGCGGCCTCGGGCTCGGGCTGGGTCGCCCGCCGGCTGCTCGAGACGATCGCGCTGGTGGCTGGTGCGGCCGCCCTCTCGGAGCTGGTGCTCGACCTCGGCGCCGTCCTACCGGTGTCAGGCGGCTGGATCCTTGTCCTCGGGGTCGGAGCCGCGGTCGGACTGCTGGCGATGATGCCCCGACTCGCCCGCCGGGCCGAGGGCTAGCCCTCGACGAGGGCGCCCCGGCGGTTGGCTGGCGTGTGATAAAGAATGAGTCTGCTGATCTCATCTGTGTCATTAAATGTGGCACTGGTGTTGACAAAAGGAGCCCGGCCGGACAATAGTGATATCACTAATGTCACGTAACCCGATGGTGGGTTATGCCCGATCAATTCCGCAAGGAGATGAGCCCGATGTATCGAATTCACAAGCTTCCCGCGCCACTGGCGCTGGCAGTGGGCGCGTTGCTTGTCTTCTCCACCGGAGCGTTCGCTGACAACAGCGGCAAAAAGGGCGACGAAGCCCAGAGCGGTGGAGCAAAGACTACCCAGCAGACCCAGCCGACCAGCAGCCACAAGGTCATGGCCACAACCACCTCGACCCCGACGACGTCGGCGAAGCCGGGGGCGGACAATCCCAGCGGCAACGATCCGTCGAAGAAGGATCATGACAACGGCGTCGGCAACAACTGCGACCCGGGCTACGGCGAAGGCAACCAGGCGAAGATGCCGCCCGACGAGCCGACCCCGACCACCTGCGGCAGCAAGTCGCAGCAGGTGAAGCAGGAGACGAAGGAGACCAAGCAGGAGACCAAGGAAACCAAGAAGGAGACGAAGGAAACCACTCAGGAGAGCAAGGAAACCACTCAAGAGAGCAAGGAGCAGACCGAGCAGCAGAACGAGGAGCAGACCGAGCAGGAGAACGAGGAGCAGAACGAGTCCGAGACAGAGCAGAACGAGGAGCAGAGCGAGCAGGAGACCGAGGAGCAGAACGAGTCCGAGACAGAGGAGCAGAACGAGGAGCAGAACGAGCAGGAGACCGAGGTAGAGAACCAGGCCGAGATCACCATCGTGATCAACGAGAACGGTCAGTTTGTCATCAACAACAACGTGGTTGTCAACAACGTCATCACGATCGGTGGCGTGACCGTCACCGTCAACGGCAACAGCCTGGTCTTCAACCTGACCAGCAACATCACCATCCACCTCGGCGCGACGACAGTCGCGTTCTCGAACGGTGAGGTGCTGGTCAACGGGCAGGTGCTCACCGGCTCCATGACCGTCAACGGCATGACATTCAGCCTCAAGGGCGGCGTGCTCACCATCACCTTCGCCAGCACCACGCCCAGCTCAACCACCACCACTGCCCCTACGGCTTCGGGCACCGTCCTGGGTGAGATGGCCAACCGGACCGGAGCGAACGGCAATGGCGCCTCGGGCGGCGTCCTCGCCGAAACCGCGACCGCAGCCAGCGCGGCGTCGGGCGCGGTACTCGCCTCAACCGGGCTTCCGATCGCCGGAGGCGCCCTCGGCGGGCTCCTCGTCCTGATCGGAGCCGGCATGGCCGCGATCCGGCGCAGGAACAGCCGGGACTAGCGACCAGCCTTCAAAAGGCAAGGCAGAAGGGGCGGCCGGCGTGACGGCCGCCCCCTTCTTTGTGTCTAGCAGGCTGATGAAAAAGGGCGCCGAATCTTTGGCGCCCAGGCGCTCGATGCGCACGTCAGCTTCTGCGGTGCTCGCTTACGCAGCTCTGCTGCGCGCGCTGTGCTTCTCGGCGCTTCCTTCGCCTCGAACGCCTGGACGTCAAACGGCCGCGTCGCTTCGCGCCGGGCTGGCCTTCGGTCTTTCGCCGACCTCTTTCATCACCCTGCTAGGCGGGCGCCACCACGGGTGAGGTGCAGAAAGCGCAGCGCCTGGCTTCGATCGGTATCTCGCTCAGGCACTCCGTGCACTTCCGGGTCGTCGGGTCGGCGGGTGCCTCGTGGCGTGAGCGTTCGATCAGGTAGTTCACCGGCTTCACGACCAGGAAGAAGACCACCAACGCGATGACCAGGAAGGCGAGGAGCGCGTCGAGGAAGTCGCCGACCAGGAAGGTCGCCGCCCCGGCCTTGAATGTCATGCCGTTCTTCGAGGTCCCGAAGATGGCGGCGATCAAGGGCGTGATGAAGTCCCTCACGAGGGCGGTCACCAAGGCGCCGAACGCGGCGCCGATCACGATACCAACCGCCAGGTCGACGACGTTGCCGCGGAGCAGGAACTCCTTGAAATCCTTCATGGGTCGCTTCTCCTTTCTATGCCTTAGCGTTTGGCACCCAGGCAATGAATTTCGCCAAGCTGATCTTCGGACTTTTGCTGGGCCGTCGCTTGCCGGTCACCTCCGGCCAGCTCGCGGTGGCGGGCCTGCGGCGGCCGGTCCGCATCGATCGCGACAATTGGGGCATCCCGTCGATCACGGCCGAGAACGATCCCGACGCCTGGTTCGCACTCGGCTTCTGCCAGGGCCAGGACCGGGCCTTCCAGCTGGAGGGCATGCTGCGCGTCGTCCGCGGCACGCTCGCCGAGCTGGTCGGGCCGGAGGCGCTGGCCGTCGACCGGCTCTCCCGGCGGCTCGGCATGCACCGTGGCGCGGCAGCCCAGCTCGCCGCCCTCGACGCCGACGTTCGGGCCAACATGACCGCCTTCGCGGCCGGTGTGAGCGCTGGCGCCGGGGCCGGCAGCCGCAAGCCCGCCCACGAGTTCCGCCTGCTCGGCGCCCTGCCGACAGCGTGGACGGTCGAGGATGCGGTCGGGATCCTGAGGCTCCAGTCACTGGTCCTGGGCAACAACTGGGACTCCGAGCTGACCCGATTCAAGATCCTCTCCGAGGACGGCCCGGAAGCGCTGGCCGCCCTCGACCCCGCCTACCCCGAGTGGCAGGGCGTCTGCTCGCCGCCGGGCGCGAAAGCCGGCGCCGGTGTCGATCGGCTCGCGGACGAGCTGGCCGGGTTCCGGGCCGCTGTCGGGAGCGGCGGCTCCAACAACTGGGCCGTAAACGCCGCCCGCACCGCAGACGGCCATCCGCTGCTCGCCAATGACCCCCACCTCGACCCGACCCTTCCGCCGCACTGGTACCTGGCGCGGATCTCGACGCCGGGATGGACGGTGGCCGGGGCCTCCTTCGTTGGGGCCCCCGTCATACCGGCCGGCCACAACGGTTTCGCGGCCTGGGGCGTCACCGTCGGCTGCGTCGACAACACCGACCTCTTCATAGAAGAGATCGGGCCCGACGGGCGCAGCGTGCGGGAGGGCGAGCGCTGGCTGCCCTGCGAGGTCGTCTCCGAGCGGATCGAGGTCAAGGGTGGCGAGCCGGTGGTGGAAGAGGTGTTGGTGACAGCGCGGGGACCGATCATCGGCCCCGCCCTGGATGGCGACCCGGGCGCCATCTCGATCCGCGCCGTCTGGCTTGATCCAGCCCCCCTCCGGGGGCTGCTCGACGTGCACCGGTCGCGCAGCTTCGAGCAGTTCCGCAAGTGCTGGGAGAAGTGGCCGGCACTCTCCCTCAACATGATCTACGCCGACGCGGGCGACACCATCGGCTGGCAGCTGACCGGCGCCTCGCCGGTCCGCCGCAGGGGCTCCGGCGCGCTGCCCCAGGCCGGTTGGGACCTCGACGCCGGCTGGCTGCCCGACCTCGTGCCCTTCGCCGAGATGCCCGTGATGCAGAACCCGAAGCTGGAGTTGATCGTGACCGCCAACGCCAAGCCGGCCACCGCCACTGAGCCCTTCCTCGGCCTCGACTGGATCGAGGGCTTCCGGCAGGACCGGGCCGTCGAGGTGCTGCGGGAGCGTCGGGACTGGGACGCGGCGGGTTTCCGCGCGCTCCAGGCGGACGTCCTCTCGCTGCCCTGGCGCGAGATGCGCGACGCGCTGCTGGCGGTACCGGCCAGCGACCCCGACTCCGAGCGCGCGCTCGAGCTGCTGCGCGGCTGGGATGGCCGGGTGGCGGCCGACTCACCGGCCGCGGCTGTCTTCGAGCTTTTCCTGGCCGAGATGTACGGGCGCACCGCCCGAGCCAAGTCGCCTCGAAGCTGGGAGTGGGCGCTCGGCAAGGGTTACACCGCGGTCGCTCCCCACAACCTCTTCCACCATCGCCGCGCCGGGCACCTCGTCAACCTCGTGAGACACCAGCCGGCGGGTTGGTTCGAGCGACCCTGGCCGGCGGAGCTCGACGACGCCCTCGGGGCAGCGGTCCGCCGGCTGGCGGCCAAGCACGGGAAGGATCCGGCTGGCTGGGCCTGGGGCAAGGTCCGGCCGCTGACCCTCCTCCACCCGGTCGGTGCTCGTAAGCCGCTCGACCGCATCTTCAACCTCGGGCCCTTTCCCTGGGGCGGCGACCAGAACACCGTGGCGCAATGCGGCGCCGACCCGCTCGACCCGGAGGCGAACCCGCCGGTCATCCAGTCGCTCCGGATGATCGTCGACCTGGGCCGCTTCGAGGAGTCACGCTGGGTGCTGCCCGGCGGCCAATCGGGCAACCCGTTGTCCCCCCACTACGCCGACCAGCTGCCACTCTGGCAGCGCGGCGAAGGGGTTCCGATCCCCTTCAGCGAAGCCCAGGTCAGCGCCGCGAGCAGGCGCCGACTGTCGCTGCTGCCGGCCCGGTAGCGACTCTCCCCCACTTGGTGGGGGAGTCCGGCCGCAGGCCGGGGTCAGGGAAGCAATCAGCCACGCGGATGGCCGCTCCGATTCCCCCTCCCTGGCTTCGGCCGCAGGCCGGGAGGGGGTCCGACTGAGCTAGCTGGCCGGAGTGCGTCGGCCTCGATCTCGACCAGCCACTCCGGGCGCAGCAGCCCTTTGACGACGACCATCGTCGAGGCCGGCGGGTGGGAGGCGAACATTTCGCCATGTGCCCGGCCGACCGCCTCCGAGACGGCCATCTCGGTGATGTACATCCGGGTTCGGTAGACGTCGGCGGGCGAGCAGCCGGCACTCTCCAGGGCTGAGCGGATCACCGCGAGGCATGCCTTCGCCTGGAGGTAGGGATCGTTTCCTCCGGCGCTCGAGCCGTCCGGGTTGGTGGGCGCACAACCGGAGACGGCGACCAGCGCGCCCGCGACCACGACCCGGCAGAAGCCGATCTGGCGTTCGAGCGGACGGCCGCTCCCGATGCGTTCCATTGGTTCCACTAGTCTGAGAAATCCAGCATGCGAGCCGCCGAATGAGCCTGAAACCGCCGCGTACCTACACGGTCGAGGAGGCGAACGCCGCCCTTCCCCAGGTGCGCCGGCTGGTCGAGCGGATCGTCGAGCGCTTCCAACTTCTCCCGGAGCTCCAGGAGCAGACCCGGGTCGCCGACTACAAGACATCCCGCCCCACCGCCGGGGTCGCGGCCGAGCAGGAGTACGAGGCGGCGCGGCGGGCGATGCACGACGCCGAGCTCGAGCTGGCCGAGGACGCGCTCCGGCTGGAGCGCCTCGGCGTGGCCCTGAAGGACGCCCAGACCGGCCTGATCGATTTCTACTCCTACCGCGAGGGCGAGCTGGTCGAGCTCTGCTGGAAGCTGGGCGAGGACGCCGTCGCGAACTGGCACCGGATCGGCGAGGGCTTCGCCGGCCGCCGGCCGCTTTGAAAGACTTCCTCCGCAACGGCAAGCTGCTGACCCTGATGCTGGGCCACCTGACGGTGGACAGCTACGTGGGGGTGCTGCCCGTCTTCTACCCGCTGTTGATCGGCCGCTTCCACCTGAGCCTGGCCACCGTCGGCCTGGTGAGCCTCGCCTACGGCGGTACGGCGGCGATCTCGCAGCCACTCTTCGGCGTCATCGCCGACCGCTACGGAACCCGCCTGACCGGCGTCGCGCTCGGCTGGACGGCGCTCACCTTCTCCCTGGCAGGCTTCGTCCCGACCTTCCCGCTCTTACTGGTCCTGGCCTGCGCCTCGGGTCTCGGCTCGGGCGCCTTCCATCCCCTCGGGGCGCTCGACGTGCGCGCCCTGCTACCCGAGCGAAGGCGCAGCTCGGGCATGTCGATCTACGTGACCGCCGGCACCATCGGGGTCGCCATCGGACCGCTGATCGGCATCCTGGTCTTCTACCTGCTGGGAATCCACGGCACCATCCTGCTGGTCGTGCCCGGACTCGCCGGTGGCGGTTACCTGCTCTGGCGGATGCGGGGCAGCCAGGGGACGGCGGCGGACGGCAGGGCTCAAGGTGCGGCCGGGGGCGCGATCCCCCTTCTGGCGATGGCGGTGGTGATCGGCGTGATGATGTCCCGTGCCTGGACGGTGAACGTCTTCCAGGCTTTCACCCCGACCTGGTATCGCGAGCTCGGCTACGGTCCCGCCTTCTACGGACCGCTGGCCACCACCCTGGTCCTCGCGAGCGCGGTCGGCACCATCGGCTGTGGGACACTCGCCGACCGCTACGGCCGCCGCGCCGTGATCATCGGGACGCTGGTGTTGAGCGTCCCGGCGATCCTCCTCTACACGAGGTTCCCGGGGCCCTGGGCGTTCGGCAGCGCGATCCTGATCGGCTTCCTCGCCGCCTCGACCGCACCGCTTCTACTGCTCATGGCGCAGCAGCTGATGGCGCGGCGCGCCGGCCTTGCGTCAGGGCTGGTCATGGGGCTCGGGTTCATAACCGGGGCTGTCGGCATCCCGATCACGGGCGCCATCGGTGACGCGATCGGCCTCCAGAACGCGCTCATGACGCAGGCCCTCCTCGCCGCCGGGACGATCGTCCTGGCCTGGTTCCTGCCCAGCGAGAAGAACGTCGATCGACTGGCGGCGGCGGGTGACGCGCCGGCATCCGACCGGCTGGCTCTTCAGCTCCGGGAGGACCCGCTCAGCCAGTAGGTTCGCGCTCAGCCTGCCGCCTTGGCGGCTCGCGGGCGGGCCCGCTGGCCGACCTCGGCGCGGATCCGATCGGCCAGGCCGGCGGCATTGAGCCCGTGCTCGGCCAGGATGTCGGCGCCCTTGCCGTGGGGGAGGAAGCTGTCGGGGAGGGCGGCCAGCCGGACCTTCCCCGCACCACCTGACGGCGCCAGCGCCTCGAGGACGGCGGCGCCCAGTCCACCCGAGGCGACGCCGTCCTCGGCGGTCAGCAGGAGCGGGTAACGCTTCCCCCACTCGTCGACCAGGCGGGGATCGATCGGTTTGAGCCAGCGGGCGTTGATCACGCCGATGTCGACGCCCTCCGCGGCGAGCAGCTCGGCGGCCTCGCGCGCCTCGCCGACCATCCGGCCGATCGCCACGATGGCCGCATCGCTGCCCCGGCGGACCTCGTCCCAGCGGCCCAGGGGAAGGGGGGTGCCGGGCATCTCGGGCATCACCTTGGCTCCCGCCCGCGGATAGCGGATGGCGACCGGGCCGTCCGTCGCCAGCGCCGTCTCGAGGAGGCCGGAAAGCTCGCTCTCGTCCGCCGGCGAGGCGATGGCCAGGTTGGGCACCGCGCGCAGGTAGGAGAGGTCGAAGACGCCGTGGTGCGACGACCCGTCGGGGCCGGTGACACCGGCCCGGTCGAGCACGAAGACCACCGGGAGGCGGTGCATCGCGACATCCATGATCACCTGGTCGTAGGCGCGCTGGAGGAAGGTCGAGTAGATACAGACGACCGGGCGGTCGCCGGCCAGCGCCAGCCCGGCGGCGAAGGTCACCGCGTGCTGCTCGCAGATGCCGACGTCGTAGAAGCGGTCGGGAAACTCGCGGCTGAAGTCGAGCAGCCCCGTCGAGGACGCCATCGCCGCGGTCATCGCGACGACCTCGGGATGCCGGGTCGCGGCCGACATCAGCGCCTCGCCGAAGACGTCGGTGTAGCTGAGCTCAGAGTTCCGGGCCCGCCCGGTCTCGGGGTCGAAGGCGCTCACACCGTGGAGCTTGTCGATCTCGTCCTCGATCGCCGGACTGTAGCCACGGCCCTTCTCGGTCATGACGTGGAGGACGGCCGGCTCGCCGACGTCGCGGGCCCGGGCAAGGACCTGCTCCAGCGACTCCAGGTCGTGGCCGTTCACCGGGCCCGCGTACTTGAGGCCCAGGCTGTCGAAGACGGTCGACGGCTGGACCAGCTGCTTCAGGCCCTCCTTCAGCCGGTAGGCGGCCTGGTTGGCGGCCGGGCCGACCGCCGGCAGCTCCTTCAGGCGGTCGGAGATCTCGACCTTCAGCCGCTCGTAGCGAGGGTCGACGGCGAGGTTGGCGAGGTGGCGGGCGAGGCCACCGACCGTCGGCGCGTAGGAGCGGCCGTTGTCGTTGATCACGACGATCAGGTTGGGCGGCTGGAGGTGCGCGATCTGGTTCAGCGCCTCCCAGGCCATGCCGCCGGTGAGAGCCCCGTCACCGATCACCGCCACCACGTGGCCCGGCTCGCCCCTGCGCAGCCGGGACTGGGCGATCCCGAGCGCATAGCTCAGGGAGGTCGAGGCGTGGCTGTTCTCGGTCCAGTCGTGCTCACTCTCGGCGCGCGACGGGTAGCCGCTCATGCCGCCCGCCTTGCGGAGTGTCTTGAAGCGGCTCGCCCTCCCGGTGACCAGCTTGTGGACGTAGGCCTGGTGACCAGTGTCCCAGATGATCGCGTCGCGGGGGCTTTGGAACACGCGGTGGAGCGCCAGCGTCAGCTCGACCACACCGAGGTTGGGCGAGAGGTGCCCGCCCGTCTCGGAGATGTGCTCGATCAGGAACTCCCGGATCTCGGTCGCGAGAGCCTCCAGCTGGGTTGCCGACAGGCCGCGGAGGTCGGCCGGGGACTTGATGGTCTCTAGCAAGGACGCCTCTTCAACGTAGCCCTAACGCGACTCGGCGGCCATCAGTTCCGCCAGCTGAACGCAGATCCGGGTCCCGGCGCCGGTCGGCGCGCGGGGGATCGTGGTCAGGTCGCCCTTGTCGTTCCAGGAGCTGGCGGCGATGTCGAGGTGGACCCAGGGCTTGCCCTCCACGAACTGCTCGATGAACATGCCGCCGGTTATCGACCCGGCCTGCCCGTAGTCGGCATTCTTGAGATCCGCGTAGCGGCTCTGGAGGAGGACCGAGTAGTCAGCGTAGATGGGCAGCCGCCAGACCCGGTCACCGGCGCGGTCGGCCGCTTCCCAGACCCGCGCCCAGAGCGCGTCGTCGTTCGACACGGCGGCGGTCGCGGCGTGGCCGATGGCAACCACCGCGGCGCCGGTTAGGGTGGCCAGGTCGACGATGTGGGTCGCGCCGTGGCGGATTGCGTAGGTGATCGCGTCGGCGAGCACCAGGCGGCCCTCGGCATCGGTGTTGACGATCTCCACGGTCTTGCCGCCCGCCCCGCTGTAGACGTCCCCGGGCTTCATTGCGGTGCCGCTCGGCATGTTCTCGCAGGAGGCGATCACGGCCATCACGTCAATCGCCAGGCGCCGCGCCGCGATCACCTCGAAGGCGGCCAGGACCGCCGCCGCGCCACCCATGTCGCCCTTCATCCGGTGCATGCCCTCGGCCTTCTTGATCGAGATCCCGCCGGAGTCGAAGGTGATGCCCTTGCCGACCAGCGCCAGCGTCGGGCCGCCCTCGGCGCCGCGCCGGCGGAGGCAGATCAGTCGCGCCGGCACCGAAGAGCCCTGGGCCACCGCCAGGAGGAGGTTGTAGCCGCCGGCGCGGAGCTCCTCCGGACCGAGTACCTCGATCTCCAGCTCGTAGCGGCGTGCCATCCGGCGGGCCTCCTCGGCCAGGTACTCGGGCGTCTTCTGGTTGGCCGGCAGGTTGACCCACTCGCGGGCGCGGTTGGTCGCCTCGCCGAGCTGCTCGGCGGCGACCACCTCGCGCTCACGGTCGAGGCCGAAGCCGAGCAGGATCAGCTCTTCCAGCTTGACCCGGTCCTTCTGGCCCGTCTGCCGGCTGCGCTGCTCCCAGGTGCCCATGATCGAGCCCTCGACGACGGCGGCCAGGTTGCTCTCGTCAACCGGCGGCGCCTTGACCACGGCGAGGGTCCGGTAGCCATGGCTGCGGGCCACCCGGATCATCTCGTGGTGGGCGTAGCGCATCCGCTGGCCGTCCATGTCCCGGAGGCTCCCGAGGCCGTAGAGGAGGAGGCGGCGGCTGGGGACCTGGCCGGAGAGATGGACGGGCATGATCTCGAGCAGCCGGCCGCGGTGTTCGCCCCGGCTGACGATCTCGGCGATGATCCCGCCGAGCTGCCGGTCGAGCTCCGCCACCTCGTCCGGCACCCCCCTTCCGGCCACGATCGGGATCGCGATGGCGTCGGCCTGTACCTGTACGGCGCTGAGCGGCGAGAGGGTGATCTTCAAAGCTGGTTCAGGGTACTCAAAGCGGCGGAGCTAAACTCGCGCCATGGCAGATAAAGGCGGCGCGAAGGAATTCGGCTTCGACACCCTGGCGGTCCATGCGGGGCAGCGACCCGATCCCGTTACGGGCGCCCGGGCGGTGCCCATCTACCAGACCGGCGCATACGTCTTCGAGGACGCCGACCACGCCGCCAACCTGTTCGCGCTGCAGCGCTTCGGGAACATCTACTCGCGGATCATGAACCCGACCGTCGCCGTCTTCGAGGAGCGGATGGCGGCGCTCGAAAACGGCATCGGCGCCCTCGCCACGGCGTCGGGCCAGGCCGCCCAGTTCATCACCCTCTTCACGCTTATGCAGGCGGGCGACGAGTTCGTCTCCTCCTCGACCCTCTACGGTGGGTCGTTCCAGCAGTTCGACGTCTCCTTCCGCAAGCTGGGCATCAACGCCCGCTTCGTCGACGCTTCCGACCTCGACTCCTGGCGGAGCGCGATCACCGACAAGACCAAGTGCCTCTACGCCGAGATCATGGGCAACCCGAAGATCGACGTGCTCGACATCGAGGGCGTCGCCAAGATCGCCCACGAGGCTGGCGTTCCCCTGATCGTCGACAACACCTTCGCCTCGCCCTACCTCTGCCGGCCGCTCGACTGGGGCGCCGACATCGTCGTCCACTCGGCGACCAAGTTCATCTGCGGCCACGGCACGACAATCGCCGGCGTGATCGTGGACGGCGGCAAGTTCCCCTGGAACAACGGCAAGTTCCCCGGCATGACCGAGCCTTCGAAGGGCTACCACGACCTGCGCTTCTTCGAGTACTTCGGAGACTTCGGGTGGCTGATGAAGGCCCGCGCCGAGATGCTCCGCGACTACGGCCCGACCATGCAGCCCTTCGCGGCCTTCCTCCTGCTCCAGGGCCTGGAGACCCTCCACGTGCGGATGGATCGGCACGTCGCCAACGCCGAGAAGGTCGCCGAATTCTTGGAGCGGCACCCGGCCGTCGAGTACGTCAACTACCCCGGCCTGCCGTCCAACCGCTACCACCAGCTGGCCAAGAAGTACCTCCCCAAGGGGGCGGGCTCGATCTTCACCCTCGGCATCAAGGGCGGCCGGGAGGCGGGCAAGCGCTGCATCGAGGCGGTCCAGCTCTTCTCCCACGTCGCCAACGTCGGCGACGCCAAGTCGCTCATCATCCACCCCGGCTCGACCACCCACCAGCAGCTCAACGATGCGGAGCTGCGGGCGGCCGGGATCGGCCCCGAGATGATCCGGATCTCGATCGGGATCGAGGATATCGACGACATCCTCTGGGACCTCGAGCAGGCTCTCGCCAGGTCGCAGTCCGCCGCCCCCGTCCCGGCGGCCGTCGCGCCGAACGGGGATGCGAAGGCGGGTCACTCGATCCTCTCCAAGGCGTTCGGGGCGCCCTACCAAAAGTGAGCGCGGTTGGCGAGCGGAACGACCTCGGGCTAACCGCCTGGGACCGCTACCGGATCCTGACCACCTACCGGACGATCGCGATGGTCGGGCTCTCGACCAACTACTACAACGCGTCGTCCTTTGCGGCGATCTATCTCGACGCCAACGGCTACGACATCATTCCTGTCAACCCGGTCCAGGCCGGCAAGGCGGAGATCCTCGGCAAGACCGTCTACGCGTCATTGAAGGACGCTGCGAGCGAGCACGAGGTCGACATCGTGGACGTCTTCCGGCCGTCCCAGGAAGCGCCTGAGCTTGCCCGGCAGTCGGTCGACATCGGCGCCAAGGTCTTCTGGTGCCAGCTCGGCGTGATCTCCGAGGAGGCCGCCGGGATCGCCCGCGAGATGGGCCTCGAGGTCGTCATGGATCGCTGCTGCAAGATCGAGCACGCCCGCTTCTTCGGCGGCCTGCGGACGATCGGCCTGAACACCGGCGTGATCACCAGCCGGCTCGCCATGAAGATCCCCGAGGGCTGATTAGATGGAAAAGGTGAAGGTCGCGGCCGTCCAAGCAGCGCCGGTCTTCCTCGACACCGATGCGACGGTCGACAAGATCGACCGGCTGAGCGCCGAAGCCGCCGCGGCCGGCGCCGGGCTGATCGTGTTCCCGGAGACGTTCGTCCCGACCTATCCCGACTGGATCTGGCGTGCCAAGCCCTGGAAGGATTCGGGAGAGTACTACGGCCGCCTGCTCCAGGAGTCCGTCGTCGTACCCGGTCGGGTCACCGACGAGCTCGGCCGGATTGCCCGGAAGGCGGCTGCCTACCTGGCGATCGGCGTGAACGAGCGGGAGCCTCAGGGCAGCACGATCTACAACACGCTGCTCTATTTCGACGACACGGGCCGCCTTCTGGGCAAGCACCGCAAGCTGGTCCCGACGGGCCCCGAGCGGCTGGTCTGGGGCTATGGCGACGGTTCGACGCTGACTGTCGTCGACACGCCCTTCGGGCGCCTGGGCGGGCTCATCTGCTGGGAGAACTACATGCCGCTGACGCGCGCCGCGATGTACGCCCAGGGCGTCGACATCTGGGTGGCGCCGACCTGGGACACCGGCGACGTCTGGGTGTCAACGCTCCGCCACATCGCCAAGGAAGGGGGCGTACATGTCATCGGCTGCGCCGCCTGCCAGCACGGCCGCGACGTCCCACCAAGCATGCCGCAGCGCGACGAGATGTACACCGGGGCCGAGGACGACTGGCTCTGCGAGGGCTATTCGACGATCGTCAAGGCCGACGGCAGCATCCTGGCCGGGCCGCTCGTCAAGGAGACGGGGATCATCTACGCGGAGCTGAACGCGGCGAGCGCCCGCTCCGCCCGGCGTGGCCTCGACACGGTGGGCCATTACTCGCGGCCCGAGGTGTTCCGGTTGTCGGTCAACACCGTGGCGACGGCTGCGGTCGCCTTCGCCGAGCAGCCGGCCCCCCTACTTGCTCCCCCGTTCCTCGCGGGACGCGTAAGTGACCGCGACCACGATTCCGACCACGACCAGCACCACGAGCACCGCGCCGACGCCGAGGATCGGTAAAAAGGCGATCGTCGTCATGACGCGATGAGTCTAGGTCGAACCGAAGTCGATCGGGTCCTGGATCGCCGTCACCATCCAGTCCACCGTCTGGCGGGCGGGTAGAGCGGCGCCGCAGTAGCGGCAGGTCGGGCCGGCGCCGGCCGCGATCGGTCCGCCGCAGTTCGGGCAGGCCGGTCGCGCTGCAGGCGTGGCCGAAGCAACGCCGGCGGTTCGGGTGAAGGTCCAGTACTCGATGAAGGGCTCGATCGTCCGGCTGCCGAAGATGAGATGCTCCGTCACCTCGTCGACCGCGTACTGGGCGGCGCGGGCGTCAAAACGGACGACGACGTCGTCGAACTCGGCGGTGTGCATTGCCCGGGCGATCGCCATCCCGTCGATTCCCAGGTCGTCGATGTGGTGCACCGCGTGCTGCGCGATGAGCCGATCGACCTGGCCCCGCAGCGTGGAGAGAACGCCCGGGCCCAGCTCGCCTGCAACCGGCGCCAGGTCCCGCGCCGCGACTGCCTGGTTCACGGCGCTGAAGGCGGCGCGCGCTTGATCGAGGAACATGTCGCGATCGAAGCTGCCGTCGACGGCCGCGATGTCGGCCAGCCCGGCGACGGCGTCGTTCACGGCAGGAGGCTGTTTCCGCACTCGGGGCAGAACTTGGTGCCCGGCGCGTTCAGGTGCCCGCACCTGGCGCAGGCCTGGGGCGCCGGTGCCGCGAGCGAGTGGCCGCACGCCGAACAGAACTTGGAGCCGGCGGGGTTGACCGATCCGCACGCCGCGCACTGGACCTGGACGGTCGCCACGGCCGGTGCCGCGGCCACCTGGCCGCCGCCCATCAGCCCGCCCATGCCGAGGCCGACACCGAGGACGGCCGGTCCCGCCGCCCCACCACCGGCGGCCGCCCCTTCGCCGATGCCCTCCAGGGCTTCCCCGGCGGCCGCCTGCTGGAAGCTGCCGGCCAGCTTGGTGTACTGCACGTCGCGGCGGAACTTCTTGAGCGACTCCTCGTCCTCCGGCTTGATCGAGATCGTGAAGTTGCCCATCCGGACCACCGCCAGGCCGTAGCCGGCGAGGAGGGGCTGCACCCGCGCCATCACCTCCTGCTCGATCTGATCGTTGTGTGCCGCGATGCCGAGGATCGGCCAGCCCGTCGCGCTGATATGGGTGACGACGTCCTCCCGGAGGACCTTGAGCAGCATGTCCCGCATCCAGTTGGTCACCTGTTCGTTGGTCTCGACGTTCTGGGTGCCGACCAGGTTGACGATCAGCGCCTGCGGCTCGACCACCCGCAACGAGTAGTCGCCATAGACCCGTAGGCCCACCGCCAGGTTGGTCTCGGGGTCGACCACGTTGTCGACCATCCCGCCGAATGGTAGCCCCGCGAACTCCCGGGTGGCGATGAAGTAGAGCTCGGTCTTGAAGTAGTTCCCGCCCGTCTCGGCGTCGACCAGGCTGCCGAGGAAGGGGATCTCGCTCGAGCTGAGCGTGGAGACGCCTGCGCCGATCGTGCCCACGATCTTGCCGTCCCGGAAGAAGACCGCCGCCTCATCCTGCTCGACGGTCAGCTGGGAGAGGTTGCGGATGTTGCCGTCCGGCCACTTGTAGACCAGTTGGTCCTTGTACTGGTCGGGCATGGCGATGAACTCGCGCTCGACGTCCCGGTGGAAGATATTCACGGGCGACGGTATATCACGCAATCGACGTGCAGGTCGTCGAGGCCTGGTAGCCGGCCGCGGTTGCGCCGCCGCAGGCCCACGCTCGGCCGCCCCAGAGTGCCAACTGGATACCGTGACGCGGTGACAGCATCGGCTCGTCGGTCCAGGCCGAGCCCCCCCTGAAGCGGAAGACGTGGTCGACCAGGGTCGACTCGGCTGCGTTCTCACCGCCGGCGACCAACACCTGCCCGTCCAGTGCCGCGGCTCCGGCACCGGAAGTTGGGACAGGCAGATCAGGAAGCCGCGTCCAGGCTGAGGAGACCGGGTCGTAGCAATCGACCCGGGCGGTGGTCGGCGAGCGGCCGCCGGCGACGCAGGCCTGGCCCCGCCAGGTGAACCCGGCGAGGTGGTCGCGCGGTTGTGGCAGGGTCGCGACGTCGCTCCAGCGGTCCGCAACAGGGTCGTACGCCTCGACGGCGGCGACCTCGCCGCCGCCTCCGATGCCGCCGATGGCGTAGAAGTGGTTGCCGATCGCGACCAGACCGAACGCGGCCCGCGGGTGGCCCATCGGGCGGAGCCGAGTCCAGCCCGCCTCTTCGAGTCGGAAGACGGAGCCCAGGGCCTGGCCGCCGCTATTGCCGCCGGCGACGTAAAGGGTTCCCTCGTAGGTTGCGGCGGAGGGGTGGTCGACTGCGACCGGCAGGTCGGGACCTCGCCCCCACGAGCCGCTGCTGTAGACGAAGACCAAGCTGCTGTCGCGACGGCTTGCATCGAAGCCACCGATGACGAAGAGGGGCAGGCCGGTCGAGGCCGAGGCCACCTCCTGCCGGGGCAGCGGCAGCGATGCTTCGGCCTGCTGGGGAACCGGCGCCGACGTCGGCGACGGTGACGGCACCGCGGTTGCGTAGGGCGACGGGCTGGGGCTGGCCGAATCAGCCACCGGCCCCGCGGACGTGCAGGAGGCGCAGAGAACAGCGATCGACAAGATCAAAAGGATCACCCTCCCCGCTGTGCGGTCCGCTGTGCGGGGAGGGAAGGGTGGGGACGCACCGAGGCCAACGACCGCCCTCACCCGGGCAGCTTTACGCGTCAGTGTTTGTCCCCACCCTGCCCTCCCCACAAGTGGGGAGGGGGAAAAGTTGGAGGGGGTATCTAGACAAGCCGTTCCGCGACGAGCTCCAGCACGTGTGCGACCCGTAGCTCCAGACCCCGGTTGCGCGCCCCGCCGCCGATGTGCATCAGGCAGCCCGGGTTGTCCGAGGCCAGGATCGCGCTGCCGGTGTTCCCGACGGCCTCCAGCTTCCAGTCCAGGATCCGGCCCGCGACCTCCGGCCACTCGATCGAGAAGGTGCCCCCGAAGCCGCAGCAGTTGGCGATGTCGGGGAGATCGACGACCTCGTAGCCGGCCAGTTCGAGCACCCGCCGCGGCTCTGCCTTGAGCCCCAGCTGGCGGAGCGACTGGCAGGAGTCGTGGTAGGCCACCCGCGTCCTCGGCAGGTCGTGGTTGACCAGCTCCGGCCGCCCCTCCAGCAGCTCGAGCACGAAGCGGGTCGAGTCGCGCATCCGGGACGCCACCGCTTCGCGACCCTCGGTGTCGACGCCCCATTCGGCGGCGTCCATGGTGAAAGCGCCGAAGCAGGAGGCCGAGGGCGTGATGATCGGCCCCGTCGAATCCTCCAGCGCCGCGTGCAGTTGGCGGCTGAGCTTGGCGCCCAGCTCGAACTTGCCGGCATTCGCGCAGATCAGGCCGCAGCACCACTGGTCGGGCGGGAAGGCCACCCGGTAGCCGGCAGCGCGGAGGATCCGTTCCAGCGCCTCACCCTCGCCGGGCAGGATCCGATCGACGAGGCAGGAGGCGAAGATCGTCGCCGTCGGTCCCAGGCTGTCGGCGGCCGCGGTCGGTTCCACACGGTCGCGATAGGGTTTCGTCGTGAGCGCTGCCGGCGCGCCCGGCACCAGCCCGCTGAAGGGCGCCGCCAGGCGGAGGGCGGGGTCCGCCAGGGTCGACGCCCAGAGGTCGAGCAGGGCCGTCTTCCAGGCCGGCTTGCGAGCCGAGCGGCGGTGCTCCAGGATCTGCCGCGGCAGCGGGATGTCGACCGGGCAGATCTCCTGGCAGGCGTTGCACTGAACGCAGAGCGAGTTGGGGAAGTCGTCCACCTTGTGACCGTGGTGGAAGGGCGTCAGCACCAGTCCGATGGGCCCGTTGTAGATGTGGCCGAACTGGTGGCCGCTGACCGCCATGAAGGGCGGGCAGGCGTTCGAGCAGGCGCCGCAGCGGATGCAGGTCAGCGCGTCGCGCATGACCGGGTCCTCGCGCATCGTCATCCGCCCGTTGTCGAGGACGACGCAGTGCATCTCGCGCGGGCCGTGGACGCCGATCGTCAGCGACTGCTCGATATCGGCGCTGCGCGATGGGCCGGTGACGAAGTTGACGTAGGAGCTCATCCGCTGGCCGGTGCCGGAGCGCGGCAGCATCCGCAGCATCGAGGTCGCGTCATCGAGGGTGGCGACAATCTTGTCGATCCCGAACAGAGCGATGTGCACGGGAGGCAGGGTGACGGTGAGGTCGGCATTGCCCTCGTTGGTGACGATCATCACGGTGCCGGTCTCGGCGATGGCCGCGTTGGCGCCGGAGATGCCGACGCTGGCGCCGATGAACTTCTCCCGCAGCGAGCGGCGCGCCTCGGCCTGGATTGCCTCGACGGTCGGCTCGACCCCGAACACCTCAGCCGCGTCCTCCTTGGTCAGGTGGATGGCGGGCGCGATCAGGTGGGAGGGGTGGCTGTGCTTCAGCTGCACCATCCGCTCGCCGAGGTCGGTCTCGACCACCTCCATGCCGAGCGACTCGAGGTAGGGGTTGAGGAGGATCTCCTCGGTCGCCATCGACTTCGACTTGGTGACGATGCCCGCGCCCGCCCGGGTGCAGATCGCGCCGATGACCTGCCGCGCCTCCTCGGCGTCTCGGACGTAGTGGAACTGGCCGCCGACCTCCTCCAACCGCTCTTTGAACTCTTCCAGGAGCTCGGGGAGCCGCTCCAGGTTGGCGAGCCGGCGCTGCTTCAGGTCGGCCCGGCCGGTCTCGAAGTCATAGCTCTGGAAGCCGCGGTTGCGCCGCTCGCGGAGGCCGACCAGCGCCTGCCGGAGTGCTCGCTGGAGGCTGGGGTCGTTGAGCGCCTTGCGGACGCGCTTGCGGAAGTGGCGCCGGCTCTCGTTCGCTGAGGTCGTCCCGGCATGGTCAGCCATTTCCCGTGCGAATCCTAATCGGGAAGTGTGCTAACACATCCTAGGAATGGAAACCCGGGTGGCGATCATCGGGGCGGGCAACATGGGCGGCCGGATGGGGCGCCGGCTGCTGGCCGCGGGCTACCCGCTGATTGCGGTCGACCCGCGCAAGGAGCTGGTCGACGTCCTCGTCGTCGAGGGCGCGAGTGCCGCCGTGTCCGGCGCCGAGGCGGCCCGCGACGCGGACGTGGTCATCCTCAGCCTGCCGACCCCGGCGATCGTCGAGTCGGTGGTGACGGGCGAGGACGGCGTCCTCAGGACCGCCCGGCCGGGCACCACCGTCATCGACATGAGCACCGGCGATCCAGGGACGGCCCGGCGGGTCGAGGCCGTCTGCCGCGCCGCCGGCGTCAACTTCCTCGACGCGCCCGTAACCCGTGGCGTGATGGGAGCCGAGAAGGGCACCCTGCTGATCATGGTCGGCGGCGACGAGGAGGTCCTCGAGGCTGCCCGGCCGGTGCTCTCGGTCCTCGGCAGCGAGATCGTCCACGTCGGCGGGCCGGGCAGTGGCCAGGTGGTGAAGCTCTGCAACAACATGCTCTCCGCGATCAACATGCAGGCGCTCGGCGAGGTGCTGGTGACCGGCGTCAAGGCGGGCGTCGAGCTCGATGTGCTGAAGAGCGTCCTCAGCGGCGGCACGGGCGGCAGCTGGGGGCTCAGCAACCACCTGCCGGTCACCGTCTTCGCGGGCGACGACACGACCCGCTTCGCCCTCGATTTGATGCACAAGGACGTCTGGCTCTTCACCCGGGCGGCCGAGGAGCTGGGCCTCGCCACCCCCCTGGCCTCGGTCGCGGCCCAGACCCTGCGGATGGCCAAGAGCGAGGGCTTCGGTCCGCGCGACTACAGCGCCATCGTCCATTACTTCGAGCACCTCGCCCACACCTCATTGATCTCCGAGAAGGAGGCGTCGCTTTGATCCAGGTAGAGCAGACGGTAGGCAAGATGTTGATCGGCGGGGACTGGGCCGAGAGCGCCGACGGCCGCTCCATCGACGTCGAGAGCCCGGCCAACCGAACCGCCATCGGCTCGGCTCCTCGGGGCGGGGCGGAGGACGTCGACCGCGCCGTGCGCGCCGCCCACGCCGCGTTCAGGCCCTGGCGGAAGCTGGCGCCCCGCGAGCGGGGCAAGCTGCTCTCCCGGATCGGGGAGGAGCTTCAGGCCGACCTGGAGCCGATGGCCCGGCTGGTGGCGAGCGAGACCGGCAACGCGATCCGCACCCAGTCGCGGCCGGAGGCCAACGGCAGCGCCGACGTGTTCCGCTACTTCGGTGGGCTCGCCTCGGAGATGAAGGGCGAGACGATCCCCCTCGGCGAGACGATCCTCAACTACAACCTGCGCGAGCCGATCGGCGTCGTGGGCGCGATCATCCCCTGGAACTCTCCCATCCTGATCGCCTCGCTCAAGATCGCGATGGCGCTGGTGACCGGCAACACGCTGGTCCTCAAGGCCGCCGAGGATGCCCCGCTCGGCGTGCTCCGGATCGCCGAGGTCTGCAACCGGCACCTGCCGCCGGGCGTCCTCAACGTCATCACCGGTTACGGCGAGGAGGCGGGCGCCGCCCTCGCCCGCCACCCGCTGGTGATGAAGCTGTCCTTCACCGGCTCGACCGAGGTCGGTAAGGACGTGATGCGCGCCGCCGGCGAGCGGATCGTCCCGGTTTCGCTCGAGCTGGGCGGGAAATCCCCGGCGCTCGTGTTTCCCGACTCGGACAGCGACAAGGTCGCCGACGGCGTCATCAGCGGGATGCGCTTCACCCGCCAGGGCCAGTCCTGCACCGCCGGTTCGCGCCTCTTCCTTCACTCGTCGATCTATGACTCCTTCATGGGCCGGCTCACCGGCAAGCTGGCCAGGATGAAGGTCGGCGACCCGCTCGACGAGGAGACCGACATGGGCGCCATCATCAACCGCAAGCAGTTCGACCGCGTCTGCTCCTACAT
>WNFM01244192.1_pt2 | contig 36868 bp, 38 predicted proteins | sample 5400271 | NCBI WGS metagenome assembly WNFM01 (sample SAMN13153352, study PRJNA577476) | soil metagenome | isolation source: 60 cm saprolite on Douglas fir-dominated hillslope | place: USA:California | collected 2013-09-17 | reverse complement strand
GTGTTTATCGCTTTTATACTGATGGGGGTTAATTTTGCTGCCCAGTTTCCGGGTAGTTTTTACCAGGGTGGGTTAATGGGCCTGCAAAAACAGGTTTCTCTCAATATTATTCTCAGTATCATTGCCACTGCGAAAGCCATTGGTGCGATCCTGATACTTTGGCTAATATCTCCTACTATTATTGCATTTCTTATATGGCAGGTTTTGCTAAGCCTGGTACAGTTTTTTTTATTGCGTAAATTATTATGGAAATACCTGCCGGTATCTGGTAGCCGCCCCTATTTTGACAAGACGGCGATTCGCAACTCAGGACGTTACGCGGCAGGTATCATGAGCATATCTGTTCTTACTATTTTACTTACTCAATCTGATAAGATTATTCTTAGTAATGTTTTAAAGCTCACTGATTTCGGCTATTATGCCCTGGCTGCAACAGTTTCAAGTTCATTGGCAATATTATTATTCCCCGTTACCAGTGCCGTCTTTCCCAGGATGACAGAGCTGATAAATAAAGAGGACCAGGTAAGTTTTTTGAAACTTTTTCATGGGTCCAGCCAATTAATTTCTCTTCTGATAATACCATTAGGCCTCAGTCTTTTCATTTTTTCCAATGATATTATAATAGCCTGGACAAGAAATACTGAAATTGCTGGCAAGGCAGGCCCCATATTAAAGTATTTAATCCTGGGTAGTACAATTAATAGTCTCATGATAATTCCATACCAATATACTCTTGCTGTAGGTTGGCTACGGTTTGGAATAAATATTTCTTTGGTAGCTATCCTTTTCTTTTTGCCGATTATATTTTTTGCTGCTTATCGCTATGGGGCAATAGGAGGGGCATTTATGTGGATGATATTGAATATGGCTTATTTTATTTTTGCCATGCTTTATTTATTTAGTAAACATCTGCGGAAAGAAAACAAGCAATGGTACCTGGTTGATATAGGCAGGCCTTTACTTGTTTGTTTAATTTTTGCCATACCTTTTTTCTTATTTCATGAATATTCCGGTCTAAAGAATATTTATGCTTTACTGCTTTTTGGGTTCTGCCTGGTAGTATGTTATTCAGCCACACTTTGGTGGGGAACTCCGGGCCTCAAACCAGAAGTAATACATTTTATCAGAAAAATCAGGGGTATTAAAACAATGGCTTTATGATAAAAACTGGTTTTTTCTTACGATATTTTTATTTCCCTGATAAATCTTTTAATCATTAATAATAATGTTGAAATTATTAAACAAAGTTTTGCATAGAGCAGGATTGAAAGTCAGCCGTCTCCAGGAAACCATTCCTCCTGATATTTCGGAAAAAACTTTAAAAGTGTATAATAAAGTCAAGCCATTTACGATGACTTCAGTCGAAAGAATTTCTTCATTATGTGATGCGGTGAACTATATCATCTCCAACAAAGTCGAAGGAGATTTTGTAGAATGTGGAGTATGGAAAGGAGGAAGTATCATGGCAATGATTTCAGTGCTGCAAAGCCTTGGCAATCCTGACAGAAAGCTATGGCTGTATGATACTTTCGAAGGAATGAGCAGCCCTACGAAAGCGGATAAAAACTTACAGGATGAAGATGCAGAACAGTTATTAAAAGAAAATAAAAAAGAGAGTTCTACAGTCTGGGCTTACTCAACATTTGAAGAAGTAAAATCGAATATCGACATCCTTGGATATCCGCCTGCTAACATCAATTATGTGATTGGAAAAGTGGAAGATACTTTGGTGCATACAGCACCTTCGCAAATATCGCTTTTAAGATTAGATACTGATTGGTACGAATCCACGAAAATTGAAATGGAAATACTATTTCCGAAACTGGTTCCGGGCGGGGTACTAATCATTGATGATTACGGTTATTGGCAGGGCGCACGCAAAGCAATCGATGAATACATTCATGCAAATAAGATTAAAATATTATTAAACAGGATAGATTATACCGGGCGAATAGCTATTAAAATATAAACGTTGAGTAAAGTAAACAAAGATTTCAACCCGGATATTTTTCAAGCCCTATATATTATAAGGAGGGGTTTATACAAAGGCATCGTTAAATATGCCGGGCAGCTAAATGGCCGATTAATGGACTTTGGGTGTGGCTCGAAGCCCTATAAATCTCTTTTCAAAAATGCCAGCGAATATATTGGCGTGGATTACGATAGCGAAGGTCATTCACATAAGAATGAAAAGATAGATGTTTTTTATGATGGTAAAACCATCCCTTTCAAAGACAATAGTTTTGACAGTATTCTTACCAGCGAAGTACTTGAACATGTATTCAACCTTGAAGAAATTCTGAAAGAATTGAACCGGGTATTAAAACCGGGGGGCAAAATACTGATCACCATTCCATTTGCCTGGTATGAGCATGAAGTACCTAATGACTTCGGGAGGTATACTTCATTTGGTATTAAAAGTCTCCTGGAAAAAAATGGTTTCATTATCCTGGAGTTGGATAAGACAGGCAATTTTATTGAAACACTGACACAGATGTGGATCGTTTACTGGCATACACACGTTATCCCAAAATTTCGTCCGTTTGCAAGGCTCATAGGCGCCTTATTTTATTTTTTGTCAAATGTATTTGGTTTAGCTGCAGCGAGAGTCTTTCCTAAAAAACATGATTATTACCTGAATTTAATTATACTGGCAACAAAGCAGAACAATTAGCTTTTACCTATGAGAGTAACAATCTGTGCATTTGACACTCCTGGAAATATTGATGGTCCTACCAGCTGGCTTAAAAGACTCATACCTTATCTTCAAAAGAATGGGGTTACAGTAAGAGTTATTTTCTTAGCTGCCAACAGTAAAAAATTACCTTTTTATAATGAATTAAAAAAAAGGGGCGTCGAATGTAAATTGATATTTTGGGAAATTTTTTGGGAACATAAAGTAGTTGCCATTTTAAGGGACCTGGCAGAATTTCCTCCGGATGTGTTCGTCCCTAATTACTTTCCCGTAGCTTGTTATGCTGCACGCTGGGCAAAAAAAGCAGGAATCCCTACTGTTATTGTATTGCATAATGATGACAAGATGCATCATGCACTTGTTGACGAATTTGGATCAAAAGATAAGGAAAATAAAGCGACAGCCATTGTCGGTGTTTCCCGTTTTATAAAAGAAGCAATCGACAGGAAGATTTCCAAAGACGTTATTTCAGAATATATTACTTGTGGGGCGCCAGTTCCTCCTGAAAGCACAGTTCGGTCTCTATCAAATCCGTTAAAACTTATTTATGCAGGCAGATTAATGGAACATCAAAAACAGATTTCAAAAGTTGCCCTGGCTTTTTGCAGAGTTGTCAAAGAAATTCCCGGAACAGAAGCCATCATTTATGGCAGTGGCAATGCTCTTAAAAATGTGGTTAAGATCCTGGATGTGCATGGTAAAGATTTGCCGGTTAGCTACGGAGGGTTATTAAGAAGTGATGAAGTACAGCATTATTTTTTGCAAAATCATGTATTTATTTTATTGTCTGATTTTGAAGGGTTGCCCATTTCGTTAGTTGAAGCAATGGCTTGTGGTCTTGTGCCGGTATGTATGAATACCAAGAGCGGAGTAGGTGAAGTAATTAAAAACCGGGAAAATGGTTTTTTAATAACTGACAGGGAAGAGGGATTCATTCAAGTCATAAAAGAAATAAAAAATAATTACAGATTATGGCAGGAATGCTCTGCGCAGGCAAAGAAAACTATTATAGATAGTTACTCAGATGAAGTTTGTAATAAAAAATGGTTGGATCTTTTGCAAAGGCTTGCGGCTTTAAATGCTTATTCCGGGAATATTAAAATTCCCGCACTCAAAGATCTGAAAGAATATATGGTCCCGGAAGAATTCAGAAAGATTGATAACAGGCTTATGAGCTCATGGGCCATCCCTTTTTATTATATGAGAAAGAAAATAGGCCGGTTTAAGAGGCGTATCCTTGAGTAACGCTTTTAAATTGATAAAAGATAATAACAATTCAATACCCTGTCATGAATACGGAACCGCTGTTCACTATATTTACCGCTACATTTAACAGAAAGCATTTGTTGCCCCGCGCATATGAGTCAATAAGATCACAGACTTTCAGGGATTTTGAATGGCTGATTATTGACGATGGTTCAACAGATGGTACAGAAGAGTTAGTAAAAACCTGGCAAAGCGAGGCATCTTTCCCGATTATTTATAAATGGAAACCGAATGGCGGAAAACATACAGCGTTTAATATGATCGGCGAAATGGCGCGGGGCAAACTTGTTGCACCATTGGATAGCGATGATGAAATGGTGACTGAAGCATTGGAGCGTTATAAGTTCCATTGGGACCAGTTGTCACCGGAGGAACAAGACCGGGTAGGATGTATTATATGTCTTTCAAAACATCAGGATGGAAATATAGCAGGTGATCGTTTTCCTGAAGACAAACAAATTGTAGACCTGATGAGAATGTCCATCGTTAAAAAAATAAAAGGTGAAAAGGGTGGCATACTAAACAGTAAAGTATTCAAAATGTATCCATACCCGGAACATATAAGAAATGTGTATATACCAGAAGAAGTATTTCAGCAAAAGCTGTCTAAAAATTGGAAAGCACTTTGCATTAATGAAGTGTTGCGCATTTACTGGGTAGATAAGCGTGATGACCATGATGGTGAAAGAATTTTTACGAAAGAAAATTATCCCGGCAACCAACTTCTCCATCTTGCTTATTTAAATTATACGATGAGGTTATTCTGGAATGCCCCCAGGCTTTTTTTTGCAAATGCAGTATACTATGTGAAGCTGTCATTTCATTTAGGCCAGGGTTTAAAAGCTCAGTATAAAAATATACATACATTCAGCGGAAGGTTACTTTGGCTTACTGCTCTTCCGCCTGGTTTTCTTTTTTATATAAAAGACAGAAAAGCGAAAATCAAATAAGCGATCAGGATATTCTAAGAAAAATATTTCACCGGGTGAAAGGAAAGAAAGTACTTATCATTCTTAATGATCTCATAGGCGGCGGAATTCAAAGGATTTTTGTAAACATAGCCAATGATTTTGCTGAAGCTGGGCTGGAAACGGAACTTTTGCTTGGCAAAAAGTATGGCGTTTATTTTGATATGTTGAAACCGGGGATACCGGTACATGAATTGAACGCCGTTAACCTGTTTCAATATATAAGGAAACTGCCTGCTTTTCTAAAAGATAAAGATTACACACATATTTTTACCGCCAGTGATTACATCAGTGTAGCCACTGTGCTTGCAAAAAAAAAATTAAAATTCCCTGCAAAAATTATTGCTACGCTGCATTATAATTTGCCTTACCAGCTGAGTATTATTCCACAGACACAAAGAGCATGGATAAAATATTTAAACCGGCATTATATTTCAAAGGCGGATGAAATAGTCGCTGTAAGTAATGGAGTGGCTGATGGTTTCAGAAAAATAGTGGGAAATCGCAAAACTGATAATCTTAGAACTATTTACAATCCCGTGTTTGACGATAGCCTTTATGCAATGGCACTTGAAAAGGTGGAGGAGGACTATTTTGAAAAGGGAATGATCACATTAATAAATGTAGCAAGACTTCAGGAGCAGAAAAACCAACGCCTTTTGATTAATGCATTTCAAATATTATCCCGGCAAAAAGACAATCTCCAGTTATTAATTGCAGGAACCGGCGCGTTAGAGCAGGAACTTAGAAATCAAATCAATGAATTAGGTTTGCAGGAAAAAATTTATCTCATCGGCTTTAAGCAAAATCCTTTTGCTTATATCGCAAAAAGTGACCTGTTTGTGCTATCATCAAGCTCCGAAGGTTTGCCAACCGCCATTATAGAATCATTGGCATTAGGGATAAACGTAGTGAGTACCTATTGCGGGGCAGAAGAAATATTGGAGGATGGTAAATTTGGATGGCTTGCAGAAAACAATAATGCGGAGTTGCTGGCCGCTGGTATTAAAAATGCTCTTTTGCATAAACATGATACCAATTTTTTACGAGAGAGAGCCATGTTATTTCATAAAAAAAATATTATACCACAATATTTTGATCTTATCAGATAGGGCAAAAATTATCAATCTTTATAATTCAGTCAATTCTAAAGACTATTTAATCAAAATTCAACGTATTGTTTAATAATAAAATCTTTACCCCAAGGCAGGGATTGCAAGACTAAACTTTATAGTTTGGGTGGGATATTTACCTGTTTCCTTTAGCGTATTTCTTCTATAAAGGCTATGTAAAAAATGCGAATGAAAAAAAGGGGTTTTGCTGAATTTTTTTTAAGCGCTATGACTTATAAAAATTTATCAATAGCTTTAAAACTGGTAAAAGATCCAAATCTTAAAAGCCGGCAAGGGTTCTATGAAAAAACTGTTTTTTATACTTCAGCCTGTATTATTTATAGCTTTCAATTTCTCTCTCCTGATGGCAGGCTACCAGTTAATGGAAGCTGCTGGTTCAAAAAATAAAATCAGTGATAGCGATCCCCGGTATAATGATAAAGAAGACTTTGACCCTTCTTTACTCCGTCTTACCAGTATGGAAAAACTTACTGCTTATTGTGACAGCCTGTATGAAGAAAAAGCAAATGCCGGAGGCCCTGTGAAATTTGAAGAAGATTATACTAATATAGCAGCATCTGTAATAAGAAAAAGATTCTATCATGGCTATTCATATTACGGGTTAGATAATAATTTCCTGGGAGTATTAATTGCAGATGTAAGTATTAGAGGTTTAAGAGCAATTGTAATACCTGATGATATGCTGAAATATCCTTACGCTGCCTGCAGCCAGCAATCTGTTATACTGATGAAAATTTTTCAGCAAAAAGGATTTACCACCCGTAAAGTGGGTTTCCAGGGGAAAAAAGACGGACATTTTTGCTTTGAAACTGATTATGAAGGAAGCTGGCATTTTTTTGATCCTGATATGGAGCCGGATATAGCTATAATGAATGCTTATCATCGGCCCAGCATTCAATTTCTTGCTCACCACCCTGATATTTTATTAAAAGCCTATAAACAGTTCCCTGCAGAAAAGGTATTGGATGTATTTCCCAATTATTTTTATGGCCCGCTAAATACAATTCCAGGCACTAATGCAATAATATTTCAAAAAGCAACAAAAGCGCTTTCTTATTTTATATGGGCAATTTTTTTACTGCTGTTTGTAATGGCCCGCAGAAAGTATCTTCGCTTAAGCAATCAATATGTGCGGAATCGCAGGGTTTCTATCCTCAACTTACAACAAGGAAGATCTTTACAGGATTACCCGCTGTATACGGCACAGGGGGCCTGATGCTGAAGGATTCTATTTCAATGCTGAAGATGGTATTGGTTTAGGACACCGCAGGCTGAGTATAATAGATCTGTCCGAAGCGGCCAACCAGCCCTTCTATTCACAGGATGGCCGTTATATCATGATCTTTAATGGCGAGGTTTATAACTTTAAAGAAGTGGCTGCCAAATACAATATAAAACCCCGCACAAATTCTGATTCAGAAATTATTATCGAGGCTTTTTCCAGGGCGGGCATAAGTTCTATTAATGATTTGAACGGCATGTTCACTATCATAATTTGGGATAAAGAAGAAAAAAAGCTCTGGCTAATAAGAGATCGTATTGGTATAAAGCCATTGTATTATTATTATCATGATGGAAATTTTGCTTTTGCTTCTGAATTAAAAGCCATTTTTTCGCTGAGCATTCAAAAAGAAATAAATAATAATTCCATTATTAATTTTTTGTACCTCGGGTATATTCCCGGTGAAGAAACAATTTATACTTCCTGCAAAAAAATTAAACCCGGGCATTATGCTATAGCCGATAAAAACGGCCTGCAGATAAAACCGTACTGGCAATTAGAAGATAAATTGTTGCCATGTGTTATTTCCGATGAACAGGCGGCACATACTACATTAAAGAACCTTGTTCAAAGCAGTATTAAATATTGTATGATCAGTGATGTGCCGCTGGGTATTTTTCTTAGCGGCGGAGTGGACTCAAGTCTTGTTGCGGCTGTCGCGCAATCTGTTTCAAACCTTCCGGTAAAAACTTTTTCCATTGCATTTGAAGATAAAAAATATAATGAATCTGTATTCGCTCAGCAGGTCGCTAATCATATTGGTTCCGATCATCACCAGTTTACTGTAACAGAAAAGGAAGCCATTGAATTAGCAGATGGCCTTTTAGATATCTATGATGAGCCTTATGCTGATTCATCTGCCATTCCAACAATGATGGTGTCTCAATTAGCCCGGCAGCAGGTAACTGTGGCTTTATCGGGTGATGGAGGCGATGAGTTATTTATGGGGTATGGCTTTTATTATTGGGCAAGAAGATTGAGCAACCCGTTTATTAAGGCATTGCGTAAGCCAATTGGTAAGGGACTTTATGCTTTTGGTGATAACCGTATGAAAAGAGCCAGCAGTATGTTTGAATACCCATCAAAACAAAAAAGAAAGAGCCATATTTTTTCACAGGAACAATATTATTTTACAGAACTTGAAATAAAAAGTTTGATGAAGAACCCGGGATCGCCCACTATTGATGAACAAATAAACTACGATGAGCGTTCGCTATCCTGGCAGGAACAACAAAGTTTTTTTGATATTCAAAATTATTTGCCGGAGGAATTATTGGTAAAAACGGATCGTGCTTCTATGCATTATGGCCTGGAGGTAAGAGTGCCTTTATTAGATCACCGGCTGGTAGAATTTGCTCTTAATCTTTCGCCTGGGTTGAAATTGAAAGGAAATACCGGAAAATATCTTTTAAAAAAAGTATTATATGATTACGTTCCCGCCGCTATTTTTGATCGGCCCAAATGGGGATTTGCAGTTCCCTTACATAAATGGCTAAAGGGAGAATTAAGGTATCTATTGGATCAATATCTCAACAAACAGGTAATCGAAGAATGTAACCTTGTATACGCAGACAAAGCGCTTCAGATTAAAAATGATTTTCTGAACGGGAAGGATTATTTATATGCCCGGGTGTGGGCGCTGGTTATTTTGCATAAATGGTATAAAGAGAACCGGAATTGAAAGAAGTTCTTTATTTGTCTTATGACGGTATGACGGATCCCCTGGGCCAGGGGCAGGTATTATCTTATCTCCGGGGTTTATCAAAAGAAGGGTTTTCTATTTCGCTGATCAGCTTTGAAAAGGCCGGCCGTTTTGAACAAGAAAAAGAAAATGTTTATGCAATTTGCGGGCAGGCGGGCATTCATTGGCATCCTTTGTTTTATACAAAAAGGCCACCCGTTATTTCTACCTTATATGATGTGTACAGAATGTGGAAGGCGGCCAAAAAAATCCATAGTAAAAAAAAAATTAAAATAGTTCATTGCCGGAGTTATATTTCTGCATTAGTAGGACTTCGCATGAAAAAGAAATTTGCTATGGTCTTTATTTTTGATATGCGGGGATTTTGGATAGATGAAAAAACAGAAGCAGGAGATTGGAGCACAGCAAAACCAGTTTATAGAAAAGTAATAAATTATTTCAGAAAGAAAGAGAATGAATTTTATTATTCATCTGATATTATTGTTACACTTACTGAAGCTGCCAGGCATACTATCATAAAATCAAAACCGGAACTGACTGATAAGATTTTTGTAATACCTACCTGTGTAAACTTAGATGTGTTTAAACCTTTTCAACCCAATATCCGGAAGGCGATAAGAAAGAAGCTGGGCATCCCGGAGCATGCTTTTGTTTTATTATATAGCGGAGGTTACGGGCCGAATTACAATATTCATTTTTTACTGCAGGTATTTTCCAAATTAAAAGAAACTAACCCGGAAACCTGTTTATTGATTTTATCAAAGGATGGCGTTACAGGTTTGGAGACAGAGAAGAATACTAAAAACATTTTTTCTGCTACACTTCCATATACCATGGTAAGTGATTACCTGATGGCAGGAGATCTTGGCGTGATAAATTATGCCGATCGTTTTTCGGTGGCCGGAAGATCACCAACCAAGTTGGGCGAATATTGGGCCTCTGGCTTGCCGGCTGTGGCGCCAAAAGGTATTGGCGATGTTGATCAGCTTTTCGCAATTTATAAGAATGGCGGCATTATTTATTCTGATGAAAATTTTAATGACAGGTTGAAGGAAGTAATAATTACAGACAAGGACATATTAAGATCCTATGCAGAAGATTACTTCAGCCTGGAAAAGGGAATCCAGTTGTATAAGAATATTTATACAAAATCATTAGTAAGCGGGTAAGGATTTTTTTTCAGCATTGTAAGATTTATAACCGAATCATTGATCCAGATATATTTGAAGGCAATAAAAAAACAACCATTTAAAATATGTACACATCATTAGTAACAGGAGGAGCTGGTTTTATAGGAGCACATGTAGTGAATGAGCTTATAGCAACGGGACACAAGGTAATCGTGGTGGATGATTTGAGCGGAGGTTTTGAAGACCATATAAATAAAGATGCCATCTTTATCCGCGGGTCAGTGTATGACGATAAGTTTATAGGTGGAATATTTTCAGAATATAAATTTGATTATGTATTTCATCTAGCCGCTTATGCTGCAGAAGGGTTGAGCCATTTTATAAGAAGATTTAATTATAATAATAATCTTATAGGCAGTATTAACCTTGTCAATGAAAGTATAAAAAGCAAGGTAAAATGCTTTGTCTTTACATCATCTATTGCTGTTTATGGGGCAGGACAATTGCCCATGACAGAGGATACAACTCCTGTACCAGAAGACCCGTATGGAATTTCAAAATATGCTGTAGAATTAGATTTGAAAACAGCCCATGAAATGTTTGGCTTAAACTATATCATTTTCCGTCCTCACAATGTTTATGGAGAATACCAGAATATCGGGGACCGATACCGCAATGTGATAGGCATTTTTATCAACCAGCTGATGCAGGGTAAACCGCTCACTTTATTTGGCGATGGCATGCAAACAAGAGCATTCAGCTATATAAAAGATGTGGCGCCATATATCGTAAAATCAGTTTCCACAGCTGCCGCATATAACCAGGTATTCAATATAGGTGCAGATAAAGAATACACAGTGAATGAACTTGCACATACTGTAATGGATGTAATGGGAATAAAAGGAGAATTGCGGCACCTGCCGGCAAGAAATGAAGTGTTGCATGCTTATTCTGATCACTCAAAGGCAAAAAAAATATTTGAGATTAGAGACGGATCTTTTACGACGCTGAGAGATGGTGTAAAAGAGATGGTGGATTGGGCAAAAAAAGTCGGGGCAAGAGCCAGTTCAAGATTCAGCAATATTGAAATAACGGAAAAATTGCCGGCGGTTTGGCAAGAGAATTAATACCCGAATGAAAATTTTATTTGTTTGTCTTCATTTACCGGATAAGGCTCCCGGCCAACGATTCCGGTTTGAACAATATCTTGGTTATTTAGCAGAGCAAGGAATTGAATATCGTTTTTCAAGTCTTCTACTGGAAAAGGATTATCCCTACTTTTATAAAAAGGGGTATTTTTTTAAAAAACTTCGAATTCTTGCAAGGGGATTTGTTAAACGTTTCAGGGAAATAAAAAAAGCCGGCGATTATGATATCATTTTCATTCAGCGGGAAAGCTTCATGCTGGGTACATCCTGGTTTGAAAGACAATATGCTAAAAAGACGAAGTTAATCTATGATTATGATGATGCAATCTGGCTTGATCTTATTTCCGGCGCCAATAAAGTCTATCGGTTTTTAAAAAATCCTGATAAAACGAAAGAAATAATTAAAGTATCCGGCCTGGTGATTGCCGGCAACCAATACCTCGCAGATTATGCAAAACAATTTAATCCGAACGTAGTAATAATTCCTACTACTATTGATACCGAAGAATATAAACCTGCATACAAGCTAAATAAAAATAAGATATGTATAGGTTGGAGCGGATCATTTTCAACGATTGCTCATTTTAAAACCTGTATAGAAGCCCTTGGTATTATCAAAAATAAATACGGCTCAAAAGTATATTTTAAAGTAATCGGGGATGAGAATTATATAAATAAAGAATTAGGCATACAGGGCATGGCGTGGAAAAAAGATAAGGAAGTAGAAGATCTGCAGGAAATTGATATTGGCATTATGCCATTGCCCGATGATGAATGGACTAAAGGCAAATGCGGATTAAAGGGATTGCAATATATGGCATTAGCCATTCCAACTATTATGTCGCCGGTTGGTGTAAATACAGAAATCATCGAAGATGGGGTAAATGGGTTCCTGGCATCTGGTACAAATGAATGGGTAAATAAACTTTCCCGGTTAATAGAATCGGAACAGTTGCGATGCCAGTTAGGAGCTGCTGGCCGTAAAACAGTTGAAGATAAATATTCGGTAAAATCTCAACAGCAGGTATATTTAGAATTTTTTAAAAAACTTTCTGTACACTAAAAGCTAATATTTTTTTGGTGTTGTTTAAAATAATGAATCATTTCACGATTTTCCTGATAAGTTTTTTTTCCGGCCAGGATCTGTTGGTGTTCCCCCTGTGTTTTGTCGTCTTGTTCTTTATTTTAAGAAGCCAGGCTAATCGCTACAAAGATCCGAGAATGCGCATGCTTTATTTCCGTGCTTTTTATTTTAAGATGATCTGTGTTTTTGCATTTACATTACTAACGCAATTTTATTTTAAAGGTGGAGATACTTCGCTTTATTACCAGGCTACGAAAGATCTTCGGGCTGCCATTGCGGCTCAATCAGATAATTTCTGGGTAATTATAAAAACTCAGAAACTTACTTACAAAAGCCCACTGTTTGACTATTTCTATTATGATGGGTACACAGTGGATTACACTTATAGTTATATGTTTGGGCCGGCTAATTTTTTTCCTCCAAAATTAGCGCTAATCCCTTCATTTCTTTTTTGGAACAGTTATCTCTGTATCAATATGGTTTTTGGTTTTTTTGCTTTAGGCGGTGCTATACGATTGTTTAAAACATTTTTGCATTTTTATCCAGGTCTTTACAGGGAACTGGCGCTTGCCTGTCTTTTCTTACCGGGTGTTTGTTTTTGGAGCGCCGGTTTACTTAAGGATCCTATTACATTTGGAAGCATAGGGTTTATATTATATGCATTTTTAAACATAGCGATAAAGAAAAAAAAAATTCTCATTTCAGTGCTCTGGATAATTATTTGCAGCCTGTTATTATTCTTTATTAAAGTGTATATTTTACTTGTATTAGTGTTGAGCATTTTGGTATGGCAGTTTGCAGAATTTAATAAGCTAATCAAAAATAAAACGCTGCGAAGTGTTTTTGCTGTGATGACTTTTGCAATCAGCCTCGGCATCGGTTATTTGCTATTAAATTATTTAACCTCTTTTGAAGCGGCTCAGCAATACCAGCTTGATAAAATTGCCGGCAACGCAGAATACCAGAGACAGCAGTATGCTATTGTTGCACAACAATCAAATGATTCCCATTTTCAAATAAATACTTCCGGCCCTCTCGCATTGGTAATAGGTGGAATTTCTGCCACTTTTTATCGTCCTTTTCTCTGGGAAATTAATTCGCCAATAGCTCTTTTATCTGCAGCAGAGTCATTGGCTTTTTTATTATTAACACTGAATTTTATGTTTAAAAAAGGAATTAAACGATTCTTTAGTTTACCTTTTTCAGAACCCAGGATACTGATGTGTTTTGTTTTTGCTTTTGTATTTGCAATAGCGGTAGGCTCAGCTTCTGCTAACTTCGGAGCTCTTTCCAGGTATAAAATTCCCTGCATGTCTTTTTATCTTATTATGATAATTCTGATGTACGAAAAAACCAATTTATCATATCCCCGTTGGTTTAAAAAAACATTAGATTTTGCTGTTCCCCCCCGGTCTAAATAATATTTATGTGTGGCATAGCTGGCTCTGTTAATTTCCGGTTGAATATTCCTCAATTAACCTGTGATCTTTTTCATCGCGGCCCTGATGAGCAAACTAGTTTCGAGGAAGGCGCTGTACAATTTCATCATCATCGCCTCGCTATACTTGATATAGCCGGTGGTCATCAGCCTATGCATTATGAGCATCTTACTATCATCTTTAATGGAGAGATATATAATCATAACGAGGTAAGAAAAAAACTTGGACTTCATTGCCACACAAATTCTGATACAGAAACCATCCTGCATGCTTATGCAAAAACAGGTGCCGCCTGCCTGCAGGAATTTGATGGCATGTTTGCTCTTGTTATTTATGACCGGCAAAAGAATTCATTATTCATGGCAAGAGACAGGGCAGGTAAAAAGCCATTGTATTATTACAGTAAGAATGAAAATTTTGTTTTTTCCAGTGAATTGAATGCGCTACGTCACCAGGTGAAGCCGGAAATTAATGATGAGCACCTGCAACAATATACCAGGATGGGGTATTTTTATAAATCATCTACCCCTTATAAAGATGTTTGGGAGTTGCCTGCCGGCAGCTATGCTTTTGTTGATATAAAAAAACCGGAAGCAAAAATTTCTAAATGGTGGAACATTCATTCTTATTATCAAAAAAAGTCAACAGATAGTTTTGAAACAGCTCTTCAAAGAACGGATGATTTACTTCACCTCGCTGTTAAAAGGAGAGTAGAATCATCTGATCTTGAAGTCGGCTCTTTTTTAAGCGGTGGCATTGACAGCGGATTAGTAAGTGCCATTGCAAAAAATTATAATTCAAGTTTGAAAACATTTACGGTGTCCTTTGACGGAGAGTATGATGAGGCGCCATTGGCAAAATTAGTTGCAGAGCGGTATCATACTATTCATCATGAAATCAGAATCTCATACGAAAATTTACAGGATGATATTGAAAAGATTTTATGTAATTATGGCGAGCCTTTTTTCGACAGCTCAGCTATTCCGAGTTATTATGTAAGCCGTGAAGCAAAAAAACACCTGACAGTAATTTTGAATGGTGATGGCGGGGATGAACTATTTGGCGGTTATAGAAGATACGTTCCATTTGCCAGCTATGATTTTTTTAATCCCGGTTCCTTTGTCAGAAAAACGGCTTCTGTATTTCATTCCATTTTACCAGCGCCTCATAATAAAAAAACCAAGTATAACTATTTATACCGGCTTTCCGATTTTGCACGCAAAAAAAGCTTGCCCACTTATCTTTCAGCAACGATTGACAGTTTTGAAGGTTTCGAAAAAAATATTAATGAGAGAGAAACCACTCTACAAGCGATAAAAAATGATTTTGATGAAATCAATCATTCATCATTAACCGGGCTGCAGAAAATAATGAATCTTGATTTTGATAATATACTTGCCGGTGACCTGTTAGTTAAAATGGATATTGCTACAATGGCTCATTCGCTGGAAGGAAGAAGCCCATTATTAAGTAAAGATCTGCTGGAGTATATTCCTTCATTGCCTGATAAGTATAAAATAAAAGGCAGGCAAACAAAATACCTGTTGCGAAAGCTGGCAGAAAAATATCTTCCTGCCGAATTAATTAACCAGCCAAAAAGAGGATTTGAAATTCCTTTAAAAAAATGGGTTGATAATGAATTAAAAGACATTATCGCTTCTTATATATTGTCAAATGATGCATACAGTCACCGGTTTATTTCTTCAGCCTTTATTCATGATCTATGGGATAGAAAAATAAATGCCGGGGATGAAAAAAGAGCAAAAATGTTATGGACGATTTTCGCATTGGAAGTATGGTACAAAAAAATCTATTTGGAGAAACCAGCGGAATAAGGCGTACCACGGTTAAAAAAGTCTAACCGGGTATCAAAACATGCCAGAACCGTGGTACGCCTTACCACCACGATTCATAATTAATTAAGCGAATGAAAATTGCTGTTATTGAGAATCATGAAATTGCTACTTATACTATACGGCTTGACCTGATGATGGCTTTTGTACAGGAAGGATTTGAAGTGAATGTGCTTACAGAGCAGGATAATTCTTTTATAAAAGAGGATCTTAAAACGACAATTCGTATTACAAACGTTGGAGCGAGTGTTTTAAATCCTGTTACAGCCGTAAAATATATGGCAAGGTTATATAGCGCATTGAAGCGTCTTAAACCGGATGTTTGTTTAACTTTTACTATTCGTCCCGCTATTTATGGCAACATTGTAACAAGGGTATTAAAATTACCAACGATTTCCACCATTACGGGCACCGGTCCATTATTTACAAGCAATAGCCTCTCTTATCGTCTTGCCCGCTGGCTATATAGTTGGGTATTAAAAAAAACCCGTAAAGTTTTTTTTCCTAATTACGACGATTTGAATGCTTTTGTAAAAAAGGGATATATAAAGAATCCTGTTGCCATACGTGTTCCCGGATCCGGAATTAATTATGATAAATTTTCACCTCAGTCCTGCACAAGATGCGGAGATGGAAAATTTGTTTTTCTTTTTGTAAGCAGGCTTGTAAAAGATAAAGGAATATTGGAATTTGTAGAAGCGGCTTCTATCGTCGGTACTGATTATCCGGCAGCAGAATTTCATGTGATTGGTCCTGCCTGGTCAAACAATAAAAAATCACTTACTGTTACACAACACGAGCTGGATGAATGGATCGAAAAGAAGCGGATCATTTATCACGGTGAACAAAAAGATATAAGGCCTTTTATTGCCAATGCAGATTGCGTGGTGATGCCTTCTTACAGGGAGGGAATGAATAATGTGTTGCTGGAAGCTGCCAGCATGGCCCGCCCGCTAATAGCTACCGATGTTACCGGTTGCCGCGATATTGTGGAGGATGGCATAAATGGTTTACTGTGCAAAGTGAAAGATGGAAAAGACCTGGCGGAAAAAATGAAACGCATGATGAGTTTATCTGCCGAAGAAAGAGAAGCAATGGGAAGAAAAGGAAGAGAAAAAATGATAAGGGAATTTGATAAAAAAATTGTTGTTCAATCTTATTTAAACGAGGTAAAAGCCATTGTTGATGGAAGTTAACAATCAACATGCATTTACTTTATCAATAGATTGGGAAGACTTTGGTCAATTGCTTTGCCGCGATCATTATGGGATGATTACTCCACCATTAAAAGATATTGACAGGCAAACTGATATTATTTTGTCGCTATTGAATGAAACAGGAAAGAAAGCCACTTTTTTTATCCTTGGAATGCTGGCGGAATACCGGCCTGATCTCGTCCGCAAAATTGCAAACGAAGGACATGAGATTGGTTTACACGGGCAGCAGCATATTAACATGCGGAAACTTAATTACCAGGAATCTTTCGAAGATATTCAAAAGGCTTACAAATTAGTAACAGACACTATAGGAATGCCGGTGTATGGGTACCGGGCTCCTTATTTTTCTATAGATGAAAGCAATTTATATGTATTGGAAATATTGGCTGATCTCGGGTTGATATATGACAGCAGTATATTTCCAATAAAAATAAAACGATATGGTATTGCGAATTTTCCTGAACAGGATGCATTGTACCAGTTATCCGACGGCAAGCAAATTGTTGAATTGCCATTGACCGTTGCGCAGGTCCGCAATAGAAAGATGCCGGTTGCAGGTGGCGGTTATATCCGTGCATTTCCAAAATTTTATATCAATAAAATCTTCCGGCAGCTAAATGAACGGGGCAAAAACATAATGCTCTATATGCATCCTTATGAATTTGATACGCAATGGATTGATTGCACCGCTAATTATCCTGCCGATATATCTTATTCAAAAACAAAAACCTTTTTAATTAATTTGCGCTGGAATTTGTTTCGGAATTCAATCCGGGATAAAATCCGCGGATTATTACAGAAATATGAATTCGTAACCTGTTTAAAAAAAGCCGAATATGTCAAAAGCCATGCACACAGCCCAGCAATACTGGGACGTTCGTAGCGATCTGTTTGCTAATTATTACAAGAAGCCATCTTTTTTCGATAAGCTGTTTCGGAAAGCTGTCTATACACGTACAGCAGTTGCGTTAAAAACTATTAAAGGATATGATCACCCGACTATACTTGATATTGGATCGGGGCCCGGTGTAAACAGTGTTACCTGGCTTAAAAATTCAAACGCTTCTTTTTTAACGGGAATTGATTTTGCTGAAACGATGAATGAATATGCACGTAAGAATGCAGCAGCAGAAGGTGTGGGCGATCGTTGCGAGTTTATACAGGGGGATTTTATAAAACAAGATTTTTCCGGTAAGACCTTTGATATATCTGTAGCAGCGGGTGTGTTTGATTATATTGAAGATGCCGCATTGTTTCTAAAAAGAATGGATGCAGTAACCAATAAAGCTTTTGTTATTTCATGGCCTGAGAATGGTTTGCGGATGATGTTGCGGCGTTACCGTTATAGTTGTCCATTATTTCATTATTCAGAAGCGGATATTCGCCGGCTTCATAATGCCTGCAATATAAAGGAGCTTGAACTGGTGAGCATCCAGGGAGGGTGGGTATCAATAGCCCGTAAATAATTTTCACGTTTTCTTTAACCAGCACTTGAATCACATTTTTAATTTTCAATCAACATGAATATTGCCATCATTGGCTACTCCGGTCACGGTTTTGTGGCAATTGATATTTTTTTATCAGCCGGTAAAAAAGTGGAGGCTTATTGTGATAATGAAGAAAAAAAATTTAATCCTTATGGACTTAATTATCTTGGTAAGGAGTCAGACGCAATAGTAATTGAACAATTACGCCAGTTCAATTATTTTATTGCCACCGGAGATAATAAGATCAGGGAAAAGATTTATAGAAATCTTTCTTCGGTTATTAATCAACCTATTAATGCTATTCATTCTTCAGCCATCATTTCTTCTTCAGCGGTGTTGCAGGATGGAATAATGGTAGCTGCCAATGCTACAATTAACCCGCTTGCTCAAATTGGCAAGGCTGTCATTTGCAACACAGGCGTCGTTATTGAACATGAATGTATTGTTGGTGATTTTGTTCATATTGCTCCCGCCGCAGTATTATGTGGTAATGTAACAATTGGAAAAAATAGTTTTATCGGTGCCAATTCAGTTATCAGGCAGGGAATAATTATCGGGAAAAATGTTACTATTGGCGCAGGCTCCGTTATTATTGATAATATACCCGATAATGTAATGGTTGCCGGGAATCCGCATCGTATACTACCCAGCTCCTGATTTTTTGTTTAACTTGCTTCCAATTCAATCACATGGAAACTCTTACCAAGACCCTGCTTTCCCGCAGCCCGATTACAAATAAAACTTACAGCATTCCTCAACACCCCGGTGATCGTGCAGGAATTGATGCTTTTTTATCGCAGCACCCGGGAAAAAAAATTGTGATTGTACAAGGTCTTGGATTCGTGGGTTCGGTAATGTGCCTGGTATTGGCAAATGCATTGACTGAAGAATATGCTGTAATCGGTATTGATCTTCCTACTCCTTCATCATACTGGAAAATTTGTTCTATTAATGAAGGCGTTTTCCCGGTGCTATCCAGTGATCCGAAGGTTGAACAATTCTATCAGCAAGCACGGGAGAAAAAAAATCTTTATGCCAGTTTTGATTCTTATGCTTACTCCAAAGCCGATGTTATAGTAATTGATATTAATCTTGATGTAAAAAAACAACCTGTTGGAAAAGACGATGCACAGGAATATGATGTTGATCTGAATTCTTTTTCTAAAGCTCTTGAAACAATTGGCTCACAGTGCAGGCACGATGTATTAGTACTCGTAGAGACAACAGTACCACCAGGTGCATGCGAAAAAATAGTAAAGCCAATCATTGAGCAAGGCCTTTCCCATCGTGGCTTGTCCATTGATCAATTAAAGATTGGTCATTCATACGAGCGGGTAATGCCAGGCCCAAAATATATAGATTCTATTCAAAATTTCTACCGTGTATTCGCCGGTGTGGATGAAAAAAGCACAGATGCTACAGAAAAATTTCTGCGCAGCTTTATCCGTACAGATGAATATCCATTAACAAAATTGGGTAATACAAATGCAACAGAAATGGCGAAGGTGCTGGAAAACTCATTCCGTGCAATGAATATTGCCTTCATGGTTGAATGGAGCCGCTTTGCTGAAGAAGCGGGAGTTGATATGTATGAAATAGTGCAAGCCATCCGGATGAGGCCTACACATAAAAATATTATGTTGCCGGGATTAGGAGTAGGTGGTTATTGCCTTACTAAAGATCCCTTACTCGCCAGCTGGGCAAGAATAAATTTATTTAACAGCCGGGAAAAACTTTTGCAAAGTGAAAAAGGAGTTTATATAAATGATAAAATGCCTTTATACGCTTTTGAATACCTGCAATCACAATACCCCGGATCATTAAAAGGGAAAAAAGTATTGTTGCTGGGAGTAAGTTATCTGAATGATATCGGTGATACCCGGTATACTCCGGTTGAAGGCTTTTATGATCAATTAGATGCACAGGGATCTGATATAGCCCTGCATGATCCTCATGTCTTATATTGGGAAGAAAAGGATATTTATATTAATCAAGATCTGAATGCCTTACTGGAACAAGAATACGATCTTATTGTCATTACAACCGGGCATAAAGAGTATCGCAACAATATTGATCTTATTGATAAGCTGCTGGAAAAGCCAGCATCATTTATTTACGATACCATCGGTATATTAACTAATGAAGAGATAAAAAAACTTTCTGCCACCCATACTGTAAAAGTGATTGGCCGCGGTGATCTATAGCGGCCAGGCCGGTATGATTCCTTTTTTTACATAAAAACATTTAACCGGACAGGCCGGGTTCTAAACTATGAGTAAAAAAGTTTTAATTCTTGGAGGCGCCGGTTTTATTGGTTTTAATATCTTAAAATTTCTTGCAGAAAACCGGGATTATAACCTGACTGTGGCAGACAGCTTTGCCAGGGGCAAAGAAGATGAATTATTTACTTCGCTTGTTCGCAAACATAGTATTAAAGTTATTCCAGGCGATTTTACTGATCCGCTTGCTTATAATCTTTTAGAAAAAAAATATGACCAGGTATACATGCTGGCGTCTGTGGTTGGTGTGGATAATGCCAACTCAATCCCGCATGAAATAATCCGCATCAATACTGCTCTTATATTTAATACGCTGGAGTGGATAAGACGATCGGAAATCGGCAAAGTGCTGTTTACTTCCACCAGTGAATGTTATGCAGGTACAATTGAAGCCTTTGGATATACAACACCAACACCTGAACAGGTACCCTTATGTATTGAAGATATCAGCCATCCACGGTTTACTTATGCAATTACCAAAATGCTGGGCGAATCAGGGTTTCTCAATTATGCCCGTATGCTTGGGTTTGAAACAACTATTGTCCGTTATCATAATGTTTATGGTCCGCGGATGGGGTTCAAACATGTTATTCCACATCTTGTCGTTCGTTTCCGTTCAGAAGAAAATCCTTTTAAGGTATATGGTCATGATCAAACAAGGGCATTTTGTTACATCACTGATGCAGTTGCAGGAACTGTTCTTGCAATGGAACAACCCAATACCAACGGACAGATATATCATATCGGTACACAGGAAGAAATAACTATAAGTGATCTTATTCATTATGCCGGGGCGTTAATGGGTTATAAAGGTGTTTATGAAAATGCACCAACTTACCCGGGTTCAGTATCCCGCCGATGCCCTGACATCGCAAAAGCAAAAGTGCAATTAGCTTATATTCCCATAATAAGCTGGAAAGATGGATTGAAAATAACTGTTGATTGGTATAATCAATACCTGCAGGCAGGAAACAAAGTATATGAGTAATCAAAATTTTATACCATTAAGTGTGCCCAATATCGCCGGCAACGAATGGAAGTACGTGAAAGATTGTCTTGATACCGGCTGGATATCATCCGTAGGTTCTTATGTTGACCAGTTTGAACAAATGGTTGCTGATTTTGCAGGAGCAAAATATGGAGTGGCGGCAGTAAATGGAACTGCAGCATTACATATTTCATTGCTTTTAAGCGGAGTCAGACAAGACGATTATGTTATTCTTCCCAACCTCACATTTGTTGCTTCAGCTAATGCCATAAAATATGCAGGAGCGGAACCCATTCTTGTTGATGCAGACCCGCTTCTTTGGCAAATGGATCTTGATTTATTGGAGAGGTTTTTAGAAGATGAAACCGATGAAAGAAATGGTGAACTTATTTATATAAAAGACGGGCGTCGTATCGGGGCTATTATGCCCGTGCACATTCTCGGCAATATGTGCAATATGGATCAGTTTCTTTCTATTGTAAATAAATATCCTTTGCCGATAGTAGAAGATGCTACAGAAGCATTGGGAACATTATACAAAGGACAACATTCAGGCACATTCAGCCCGATGGGATGTTTCAGTTTTAATGGAAATAAAATCATTTCAACAGGCGGTGGCGGCGTTATTGTAACCAATGATAAGCAACTTGCCAGGCATGCTAAACATTTAACCACCACCGCCAAAGCCAGTAAAGAAGAATATTATCACGACGAGGTAGGATATAACTACCGGTTGGTTAATCTACTGGCCGCAGTTGGAGTTGGGCAAATGGAATTATTACCGTCTTTTATCAAAAGAAAAAAAGAATGTGTGGCATTTTATAAAAAGGAATTGAATGGCATAGCTGATATCCGGTTTCAGCAGGAATTGCCCGAGGTGCAAACAAATGGATGGTTGTTTACCATTCAAACCGAAGCTCAACAGTTGCTGCTCGATCATCTTAATGCCAATAAAATTATGAGCCGCCGATTTTGGATGCCTATGAATAAATTACCGATGTATAAAAATTCCGTCTATATACAGCGTAATGATAATGCTGATTATATTTATAAAACATGTTTAAGCATTCCCTGTTCTACCAGCATTACTGATGAGCAATTGGAAACAGTAACCAGCGAAATAAAAAAAGCGTTATCCTGAAAATATGTATCGTTTAATTAAGCGCTTCCTGGATATTCTCTTTTCATTAGGAGCGTTGATTATCCTGTCTCCTGTTTTTATTCTTATAATTATTATTTTACTGCTGACGGGTGAGCATGAGGTTTTTTACAAGCAGGAAAGGGTGGGTTATAAAAACTCAATATTCGGCATCTGGAAATTTGCTACTATGCTAAAAAACAGCCCAAACATGGGTTCCAAAGATTTAACCATGCGCAACGATCCACGGGTCACTTCTTTTGGAAAATTTTTGCGTAAATCAAAACTCAATGAACTGCCCCAGCTTATTAATATACTTATTGGTGACATGTCATTTACAGGTCCAAGACCCTTAATGAAAAATGGTTTTGACAGGTACTCTGATGAAATGAAAGCAAAAGTTTACAACGTAAAGCCCGGTCTTACCGGCATTGGTTCTATTGTATTTCGTGATGAAGAACTAATTATTACAAAAAGTCATCTCTCTCCACCAGAATGTTATCGCACTGTTATCCTTCCCAATAAAGGAGTTCTTGAAATATGGTACCAGCAGCATCTCTCTTTCTTCACCGATTTTATGATTCTCTTTCTTACCGGCTGGTATATTTTTTTCCCCCATAGCAACCTTGTGAATAAAGTTTTTCCCTCCCTGCCAAAAATGGATTTCAAAATTTAACCTTATACAAACAAGTTCCTTCAATAAATAAGTAATTTCGACGACTAATAATTATGTTCAAATTTTTTTCCAGATCAAAGCAATCAAAAGCGAAAGTCGATTTTAGTTTTTTGAAGGCGGATATGGATATGCATTCGCATCTTATTCCGGGTATTGATGATGGGTCACCAGATATAGAAACTTCCTTACAGCTTATCCGCGGAATGATGGAGCTGGGATATAAAAAATTAATTACCACTCCTCATATTATGCGGGATATGTATAAGAACACACGGCAAATTATTTTACAGGGGCTTGAACAATTGAGAACTGCTGTGAAAGCAGAGGCATTGGATGTTGAAATAAATGCTGCTGCGGAATATTTTTTGGATGATTATGTAGAAGGATTGATAAAAAATAACGAGCCATTACTGACTATCAGTGGTAATATGGTGCTTGTAGAATTTTCGATGGCGCATCCGTCTATGAGTTTGAAAGATATTTTATTTGATTTGCAGATGCAGGGTTATCAGCCCGTCGTTGCCCACCCCGAACGCTACAGCTATCTCGGGAACAATAAAGAATTTTATGATGAGCTGAAAGATATAGGCTGTTTATTTCAGCTTAACCTGCTTTCATTGGGTGGCTATTATGGAAAACAGGTACACGATCTTGCTCAATACCTCATAAAAAAAGAATACTACGATTTGGTTGGAACAGATCTTCATCACGCCCGGCATCTTGATGCCTTACACAATCCCGCCTTAGTTTTCCCTCTCAGGAAGTTGTTTGATTCCGGCAAGATCAGGAATGAGCAACTTTAAAAATTTCCTTTTCAAATAGAGATTTTGGCTTACCAGGTAAACCATTAAGGCTAAAACTGAAATACCTGACAGAAGTGATAGAATATCGCAGCCATTTGCAGATTAAGGCACAGAAAATGCTGACAATCTGACTCCGGTATTATTCTTGTTTTACCTAAAACGAATAAAACTTAATTTTGTTTACGTCTAATTATTAAATAAGAATATATGCCTAGTCCTGAGTTTAATGAAATACTGCTCGGTAATGCGGATTTCCTTAAACCTTTTGCAATAAACCTAACCAGGGATACAGAAGCCGCCAATGATTTGTACCAGGAAACATTATATAAGGCCTTATCCAACCAGGAAAAATATAATGCAGGTACCAATATCAAAGCCTGGCTGTTTACCATCATGCGGAATATTTTTATCAATGATTACCGCAGGAAGGCTAAACAAAAAACGATATTTGACAGTACTCCCAATGATTACCTTATCAACCTGAAACAGGTTTCAGTAAGTAATGCTGCAGAAAGTGACATGCGGGTAAAAGAAATCAAAAAAGCAATTCAGCAATTACCTGAAATATTCAAAACTCCTTTTTTATTGTACTTTGATGGATATAAATACCAGGAAATAGCTAAAGTGCTGGATGAGCCTCTTGGAACCATCAAAAGCAGGATTCACTTTGCAAGAAAATTGTTGAAAGAGCAAATCAGCCGGTTCTGAATTATTTATTAGTTTCAAAAATCAATGATAGTATAGTTGCCGTGAGTATTTTCCGGCAACTATTCATTCATCCAGGCATGGAAATACAGCAGGTAATATTAGTGAATGAAAATGATAAGCCTACCGGCACCATGGAGAAAATGGAAGCGCATAAAAAAGGCTTGCTGCACCGGGCATTCAGCGTTTTTATATTTAATAGCAAAGGTGAAATGTTGCTTCAGCAAAGAGCTTTAAATAAATATCACAGTGGCGGTCTTTGGAGTAATGCATGTTGCAGCCACCCCCGGCCGGGTGAAGAAATTTCTTTTGCAGCAAGACGAAGGCTGAAAGAAGAAACAGGATTTGATGCGCCGCTTGAAAAAATATTTGATTTTATTTACAAAGCTGAATTTGATAACGGGCTAACCGAATACGAATTTGATCATGTGTTTATCGGAGAATATGAAGGAGAGATCAAATTTAATAAAAACGAGATAATGGATTTTTGTTATAGCAAAATGAAAAATATCAGACATTCATTGGAAACACATCCAAAAAAATATACAGCCTGGTTTCATCCCGCCTTTCCGAAAATTGAAGATTGGTGGAGTAAAAAGTATAAAGATATTCCAGGTTAATTATCCGGATCAAACTGCATAAACGATCTTTTCACAGCCTTAAGCATGCTGAAAAGCTGGGCGATGTCAATAAACAACATGATAAGAAGAGCCAATAAAACATACCAGGGTAATTTTATCCGCTCAATATTCGTGATTTTCTGAAAACGTTCAAGTTGCCAGCCAGCTATAGCCGCACCAAATGCCATACCTACTACCAAAAAAGAAAGAAGCGAATAAAGCACCTTAAGAAACATAATCTGCATAGTAGTATAGCCAATCTTAAAATTTTCTAATATAGCCGCGGGTATAATTAACACCAATGCAATCCAGCTCCAATTGCGCCCAAACCAACTATCATTTAAGGCTATATTTAATACAAGTATGATAATGATCGAAAATAAACCCCAGGGGAAAAGTAAAAAGGTGCTTGCTTTCCGAATGGGAACTGATACTTTATCCATAACGATAAATTTAATAACAGGAAGATAAAAAATATTTTCCATGATAGGCCGAGAAATAGTTTTTTTCAATATATCCAACTGCGCATTTGTTTGATTGAGCTTATTCTGCCTGACATTCACTAAAAGAACCATCAATAAAAATTATATATTAAAAAGCTATTTAGCCTTAATTTGTGAAAAATATTTATAAATACACCAGGGCGATATAAAAAATTATTCCGGTGTTCCGTAACTATATAACTGAATGATAAAAATATTTCTGTTTGCAATTTTAATTTTATATCTCCCTCCTTTTACTGCTAAGGCGCAGATGTGCGCCGGAAGTTTAGGAGATCCGGTATTAAATGAAACTTTTGGTACCGGCGGTTATCAACTCTCTCCTGGTAAAACCACTTACACATATGAAGGCGATTGTCCTTCAAAGGGTAATTATACAATCAGTGGTTTTCTTTTTGGTTGTGGTAATAGAACATGGGTGCAAATGGTTGGCGATCATACACCCAATGATCTGAATGGAAACTACATGATGGTTAATGCCGAAAGCACACCCGGAATTGTATATATGGATACGGTAAAAGGTTTATGCGGCAATACAGTATACCAGTTTGGTATGTGGGTTACAAGTGTTATGACAAAATTTGCCTGTAGCGGAAATGCAGTATTACCCAATTTAATATTTCAAATAAAGACCTTAGCGGGCGTCGCACTTGCAGTAGATAGTACCGGCAAACTACCTATAGTTGATGAAAGGAATTGGAAGTTTTATGGCCTGTCATTAACAACACCTGCTAATGCTATTGATGTCATCGTGAGTATTACCATTAATCCTTCTTATGGTTGTGGAAGTGGTTTTGCTTTGGATGATATTACTTTAGCGGCCTGCGGCCCGTCAATTTCCGCAACAATTGATGGTACAGCCGGACCTGCTGAAGTATGTGCAGGTTACACGAATCTTTTTATTATGAATGCCACTTATTCCCCGGGTTTCTCAGATCCGGTGCTGCAATGGCAAGGCAGTATTGACTCAGGAAAAACATGGGTGGATATTCCCGGTGAAAGAACACTTACTTATGCAGTACCGTACAGAACTTCAGGTGTTATTTTATATCGTGTATGCATTGCTGAAAGAACCAACATAAATTCCCCTAAATGCAGAATATCGTCAAATGCAATTTATACAAGTATTCATCCTCTGCCGGAGCATGCAGCGCCTCAAACAATATTAGGCTGCATTGGAAAAAATTTTTTCTTTCCCGAAACAGATCCTAAAGCCCTGAACGTATTATGGACAGGCCCCAATGGTTATAATTCAGTTCAGCCAAATTCGTCAATCCCTAATATTCAATATAAAGACACAGGATTATATAAACTGAAAGAAACGTTTTCTTATGGCTGCGTTTCATCAGATACTTTTTACCTGAATGTTTTTCCCGGCACCACAATTTCCGTGCAGCCTTCATACCCAATATGTGAGGGTATGAGCGAACAGTTTTTTGCATCAGCAACTGATAGTGTCGGTTACAAATGGGTTCCATCGAAAGGTTTGTCCAATGATGCTATTCCGAATCCTGTTGCCACACCTGCTGATTCTGTAAAGTATAAAGTATTTATCACAAATAAATATGGCTGTAAAGATTCTGCATCCCTCCAAATAGATGTTTACAGAAACCCGCTTGCAAATGCCGGTCCGGATAAGACAATTCTCATTGGAGATACAGCTATATTAAATGGCGTTGTAAGGGGAACAGCAGTGAATTTTAATTGGCTGCCTGCAACATCCATAAACGATGCCCATTTAATAACTCCCCTTGTTTACCCGCCTGTAAACACTATCTATACTTTAAATATAGTGTCAACAGTTGGTTGCGGTTCTGCTTCTGATAAGGTTCAGGTAAAAGTGTATGATAAATTCTATATTCCAAATGCATTTACACCAAATGAGGATGGAAAGAATGATAAGTTCCGGATATCACTGCCTGATAATTATAAATTAACATACTTAATAATTTATAACAGGTGGGGCCAGGTAGTTTTTAAATCTGATAATCCATATAATGGATGGGATGGTACGTTTCAGGGATTGCTTCAGCCACCGGATGTCTATATTTATCGTTTGGAAATACAGGCTCCATTCAGGAAAAAAATAGTAAAACAAGGAACAATTTTATTAGCCAGGTAGTAAATCTGCGTCTCTTCTTTTCAACAGGTTTGTATTATTAATAATTTAGAGCAAAACTTTTCAAACAAATAGAACCCGGCAAAGATTATAGTAGCCTCGACAGGAATCCCCGCCCGAACGTACCGTTCGGTACGGGCGGGGAACCATTGTATCCGGAGCTTCGGAGGCTTTTATACTATCCCCTGTCCGACTTGCGTCAGCCTGGCGGGCATTGTACTACGAGTGTAACGTATTTTTTAGAAATCTTCTTCCTGCTGCTGATTTAAAATATTTTTCTCTTGCTATAGCTTCAGCCTTAGTATTAAAAATTTCAGAATAAACAATTATAAAAGGAATATGGCCTTATTGATTCCGTTATGCCGGAATTATGCTGAAGAAGTCTTTTATTTAGATTTTCGCAATGACCTTTATAAAAATAATTATGTTCAATACTCTTTAAAACATAGGCATAATACATATTGAAAATTGGTAGCCTCGACAGATACTAAATGGCTATTGAGAATCAAAATCATAACTGAAAACCGTAAACGAAGCTGTAAACTGGATCATTATTGGTTTGTTGCAGCGTGTCAAATACTCTATTAAGAAACTCCGAAAAATTTATGTTCCAGTCACTGAAGTGGGTCGATATTTTAAGGATAGCACTATTTTCTAATTAAATTATAGGATGATAGTTCAACATGAATTGTCTGCTGGAAAGCCGCGTTTGGTGTTGCTTTCGTTCTGAAAAATGTTCAACTCATTGAGATCAGATTCTGGAATAAGCGATGCAGAGTCCGAAATTATTTTTTGCTATAACAGTCTAGACAATGGGGTTTCGCTATCGACCAGCAGTTGCAGTGAAATAAGAATTTTAAACCATGATATAAAATAATCGCAACTTTGATTCTTAATAGAACACTTCTATGCGGCCAAAGGAAATTCTGAAGGAGCATATCGTGAAAACAGTGTCGCTTACAGATGATCAATTCGACTATTTCTTTTCCCGGTTTAAGCATCAATCTTACAAAAAAGGACAAGTCATTATAGCCGATGGCGATAAGGTGGAATGTGAATACTTTGTGTTGGACGGTTGCCTCAAATCGTTTTATATAAATGATGATGTGAAAATGTTTATCCTCCAGTTTGCAATGCCAACGTGGTGGGCATCTGATTATAACGCATTGTACAGCGGAGCGAAGGCCACTATCAGCGTAGATTGCATAACGGACGCTGAAGTATTATGCTTATCAAATGCTGACAGGGAAGAAATGTGCAAGGAGATTCACGAGATAGAACATTTTTTCCGCTGGCGTACGAACAAAGGTTATGTGGCTTCGCAAAAAAGATTGTTATCATTTATGAACAATGACGCAAGACACAGATACGAAGAACTGATGACACAATACCCTGCGCTTTACAACATCGTACCCAAACATTTAATTGCTGCATACTTAGGTGTTTCCAGAGAAACGTTGAGCCGCCTTTATCATTCCTGAAATGTGATATACATCACAAAAATGTTTCGCCTGTTTAAATGTGACGCAGGTCACGCAATCCCCACATAATTCCATTTCAACTTTGTGTTATAAATAAAAGGAAAGGAAAATGGAAAAGAAAAATTTTAAAATTATTGCTGCTCAAAGCAACATTGATTGGACAGGACGAAAAATAACCGGCTCACACAACGGCACCATTGCCGTTAAAGAGGGTGAGTTGATTCTGAATAACGGTAAGCTTTCAGGCGGCAAATTCATTATCGATACCACCTCCATCAAAATACTGGATATAACCGACCCTGTAACTAATGCACAGTTCGCTGGTCACTTGGCATCTGATGATTTTTTCTCTATTGACAAATACCCGGAAGCATTTTTAACGATCACTTCAGTTTCAGGTAATCATGTTGAAGGCAATCTGACCATCAAAGGTATCACCCATCCAGTTGCATTTGATGCAGCAGTAAATGTTAACGGAAACACTTTAACTGCAACGTGCAAACTTGTGATAGACCGTACCAAGTATGAAATGAAATTCCGTTCCGGTAATTTCTTCAAGGATTTGGGCGACAACTTAATCTATAATGATTTTGAAATTAATGTAAGTGTAACCGCTAAAGCTGCCTGATAAACGGTTTCAGAATAAAAAATTAAAGATATGCCATACATAAAAATAGAAGTAACACGTGAAGGAGTTACAAGAGAGCAAAAGCAAGCCCTGATCAAAGGAGTAACCGACCTGATAAGTGATGTATTAAATAAAGATCCTCAATTAACTTTTGTGGTAATTCAGGAATATGACTTGGACGACTGGGGTCACGCCGGAGATCAAGTGTCTGTCCTTAGAGAAAAAGGTATAACTGCTGAAAGAAAAAAATAAAAATAAAAACCAAATAATTATTAAAATGAAAAAAGTAACTTTTACCGTTTTGAGTTTGCTGCTAACAGCAGGCATGTTATTTTCCCAAAAAACATTTACGTTAAGCAGCAAAGATTTAGGTGGACAAACCACTAAAACCGAAGAATTCAATGGCTTTGGGTGCACAGGAAAAAATCAGTCGCCACAACTTTCTTGGGCAAATGCACCCGAAGGCACAAAAAGTTTTGCCATTACAATGTATGACCCTGATGCACCAACTGGAAGTGGTTTTTGGCATTGGGTAGTTTTTGACATCCCGGCAAGCAGCAATGAATTAGTAACTAATGCAGGAAACATTGCTTTAAATCTTGCCCCCAAAGGCGCAATACAAAGTGTAACCAACTATGGTGCTAATGGGTATGGCGGGCCTTGCCCACCAGGAGGACACGGAATACATCAATATATTATTACTGTGTACGCTTTAAAGGTTGATAAATTAGGATTGGATGCAAACACTAATCCTGCTATTGTAGGATTTAATTTGTGGATGAATACCCTGGCAAAAGCAAGTATTGTGTCTTATTATCAAAGAGAGAAGAAATAATTTTTTTAATAAGCGGAAAATTTTAAAGCAATGAATAATATAAATAAAATACTAAAAATTGTACTACTGCTTGTTGCGGTAATGGGCAACTCCTACACTTCATTTTCACAAAATGTTGTAGCAAGGTCTGCGGTAAATAAAACAATTAAGCCAGCATCACCTCCAGAAGGATTTAAACACCAGTATGCTACTGTAAATGGAATAAAATTACACTATGTAATTGGTGGTCATGGAACCCCACTAATGTTGGTACATGGATTTCCCCAAAATTGGTATATGTGGAATAGATTACTACCAGAATTGTCAAAACACTTCACCGTTATTTGTCCCGATTTACGGGGTGTGGGAGAATCTGGTAAGCCAAAGGATGGGTATGATAAAAAAACTATGGCTATTGACCTGCACGAACTTATGAAAACGCTAGGATATGAGAAAATTAATTTAGCCGGTCATGATGTAGGCTTGATGGTTGCTTATGCCTATGCTGCACAATTTCCCAATGAGGTTAATAAACTTGCTTTGTTGGATGCACTTTTAGCAGGTATTGAACCAGTTTGGAGTGAAGTTAAAGCTCAGGCATGGTGGTTTGGGTTTTTTAGTCAACCACATTCGGGCGAAGTTGTAGACGGAAGAATGGATTTATTTCTACAAGATTTTTTTCCGATGATAAGTTTTGTGCAGAACTCATTTACTCCTGAAGAAAAAGCTGAATTCACCCGGGCATATTCGGTAAAAGGAGCATCTACAGCTTCGTTTCGTTCATTCGTATTTGACCAAGACATTAAAGACAATATAGAATTTAGTAAAACAAAGTTGACCATGCCTGTATTGGCAATGGGGTCAGACCACTTTGCACCTTTTTTGGCGGAGCATGTTCGATTGGTTGCATCCAATATAAAAGAGTCATTAATTACAGGTTCGGGTCACTGGATAGTTCAAGAGAAAACTGAGCAGGTTCAAAAAGGTCTTTTAGAGTTTTTTATAGACAAGTAATCAAAAATTTATAATAAATAAAAATGCAAAAACAAACAGTAATAGTTACAGGTGCTTCATCAGGTATCGGTAAAGAAGTAGCACGTCATTTTTTAGCAAATGGCGACAATGTGGTCATCAATTCATTGACCGCTGAAAAGTTAGAACAAGTCTATCAAGAATTAGGAGCAGGTGAAAATTTAGCAATGGTCGCTGGGGATGTTAGTGATAAAAAAACTGGCGAAAAATTATTAGCAACCGCAATTGAAAAATTTGGTTCAGCAGATGTACTGGTAAATAATGCTGGTATATTTGAAACCAAATCTTTTCTTGAAGTTGATGAGGCTTATCTCGACCGTTTTTTGAACACAAATCTCAAAGGCACTTTTTTTACTACCCAAGCCATTATTCCACAAATGCAGAAACAAAAAGGTGGTGTAGTAATCAATATCGGAACTCCGTTAGTTAATCATGCACTTGCAGGAGTACCAATCACTGCACAAATGGCATCTAAAGGAGCAATACAAGCCCTCACAATACAACTGGCAGGTGAGTTTGGAAAAGATAACATCAGAGTAAACACAATCGGACCTGGTACAATTCGTACACCTATGCACGGTGGTAATGCCGACCAAACCGCAGGTTTGCATTTGCTAAATCGTGTAGGCGAAGTGGAAGACATTGCACAAATGGTTTTTACAGTTGCCAAAAGTAATTTCATAACTGGTGCTATTCTCAATGTTGATGGAGGCATAGGTGCTGGACGAAATCTTGGTTAATATGAAGACAGCTTTATTAATAGCTTTTTTGTCCTGCACTTTGTTGGTATCAAAAGCACAAAATTTAAAGAAAATGGAAAATAATAAACAAGATTCATTAGCTATAACTGAGGCACTGGAAAACAGATATTTTAAAGGAATTTACGAGGGAGATATAGCATTATTAGGCAGGGTTTTTCATAGTGGAACATTGCTCTTTGGCGATGTAAAAGGGCAACCCTATGCGAAAACATTGGAGCAGTATCTTGATGGTGTGAAGAATCGTCAAAGCCCGAAGGAATCAGGCAAGCCGTTTAAAGGAGAAATAATCAGTATTCGGATAGTTAATTCTATTGCCATTGCAGAGGTGAAGGTAAAAATGTATGATTTTGTTTATCATGAATTTTTATCATTCCACAAATTAGATGGGCAGTGGTTCCTGGTTAATAAAATGATTAGTGATATAGCAGACAAGCCCGTTGAGAAAGATTCAACAAATGCGTCAGTAAATGCTAAAGTTACAGTGGTAGCTTATATCAGTATCCTTCCGGGTTTTGAAAATGAAATGAAAGAAGCCCTGACTACAATGGCAACCGCAAGTCGGAAAGAAAAAGACTGTGAACAATTTGATGCGAATATCCGTAATGATTCTCCACGAATGGTTGTTATTTATGAGACCTATAAGAGTGATGAAGCTTTTCAATTACATAAAACGTCGGCTCATGCTGTTGCATTCTTTGAATTTGCGAAAGGTAAGATTGTAGATGATAAGATAGAAGGTGTTTATCTAACAGAAGTAAATGCTTCAAAGTAAATTCTAAAATTATGTGGTATCGTACAAAAGCAACAGAATTACTTAGTATAGATTATCCTATTTTGCAAGGACCATTCGGTGGAAATCTCTCATCTGTTGAACTGGTATCGAATGTATCTAATGCCGGGGGGCTTGGTGGTTATGGAGCATATACTTTGACACCACAGGAGATAATTGAAGTGAATCAAAAACTCAAAGCGGCAACCAATAAACCGTATAATATAAATTTATGGGTTTCAGATACGGATGCCATTGAGGGTACAGTTACAGATGAACAATTCAAAATAACACAAACTTTATTCAAGCCCTATTTCGATGAGTTGAATATTCCATTACCAGAAAAGCCTGCACCATTTGGGTCCAGGTTTGAAAATCAGGTTGGGGCAATTTTGCACCAAAAACCGCCTGTGTTTAGCTTTGTGTTTGGTATTCCGTCAGAAGAGATTGTCGAGCAATGTCATAGACTTGGAATTGTTACAATAGGCACAGCAACTACACTTGACGAAGCTATTGCAATTGAATCGGCGGAAATTGATTTAATCATTGCTTCGGGTTTTGAAGCTGGCGGGCATCGTCCATCATTCCTTGCATCTGCTGAATCATCTACCATTGGAACATTCGTATTGGTCCAATTAATTAAAGAAAAAGTAAAGACACCGATTATTGCAGCAGGTGGAATTGCAAATGGTAAAGGTATTGCTGCTGCTTTAGCACTTGGAGCTGATGGTGTGCAAATTGGTACTGCTTTTTTGGCTTGCGATGAGTCAAATGCTACAGTCATTCACAAACAAATGCTGTTTTCAGATGCAGCCAAACACACAGCCTTATCGAGGGCTTTTACCGGGAGACTTGGGAGGGGAATAGTAAGCCGAATTGCACAGGAATTGATTCAAAAAGAAAAAGATTTTCTACCCTTTCCATTGCAAGCACCGTTTATTTCAAATTTAAGAAAAGCGGCAATGGACCAAGAAAAATGGGATATGATAATGTTTTGGAGCGGTCAGATTGCACCAATACTAAAACATAAAAAAGCAAGCGAACTGTTGAAATCTTTAGTCGAAGAAACATCTAAAATTATCAAGCCATGAACAATTTAAAAGTTTGGTATATCACAGGCAGTTCACAGGGATTGGGATTGACCCTCGTAAAAAAGTTGTTGGAAAATGGTTATCGTGTTGCTGCAACTTCACGCAATGCTCAGGCATTAAAAAAAGCAGTCGGTGTTATTGATACAGGGAGTTTTCTTCCGCTGGCCGTTGATTTGAACAATGTGGATTCCATTGATGATTCCATTCAGCAAACACTCGCAGCATTCGGACACATTGACGTTGTTGTTAATAATGCTGGTTATGGTATGGCAGGGACAGTGGAAGAAATTACCGAACAGGAGATCAGGAATATTTTTGATGTCAACGTAATGGCTACTATCGATGTTATAAAAAGCGTCTTGCCTGTTATGCGCAAGCAAAGGTCGGGGTACATCATCAATATTGGTTCTGTTGCCGGATTTTCAGGAGCATCCGGTTGGGCTGTTTATTCAGCGACCAAAGCTGCCGTAGCTGCTTTTACGGAAGTGCTTGCATTAGATCTGAAAGAATTCGGTATTAAAGTAACTGTTGTAGAGCCATCTGGTTTTCGTACTGGTTTTCTTGCAAAAAACTCTTTGTCTTATACCGAAAGCAGGATTGAAGGATACCAGGCAGTAAAAGAAACACAGAAGCGTTATTTAGCAGGCGATGGCAAACAGCCGGGTGATCCGGAAAAAGCTTCAGCGATTTTTATAGAGCTCGCCGAAAGTGAACAACCACCACTTCATTTGTATTTGGGTGAAGATGCTTATAACCGTGCATTCGGAAAACTTGAGGCAATGACCGCTGAGATTAAAGAGTGGAAGTCTACAAGCATTTCAGCAGATTATAAATAACATCAATCGGAGTGATTAAATAAAACAACTTGAAATGAAACATCAATCTGCAGGAACTATTATATCTTCCGACAGAGATGTCCTTAACTCATCGGGAGCAGGAGAAATTACTACTGCTTTTAAAAACACTGAAGATTTTAAAAACTTCTTTCAAAAGTATCCTCTTCCAAACCTTGACGATCTGATAATGAAACTGGCAGCACCAGCGGGTAAAAAGAACTTCCTGGTTTTCAAAAACAATAAGTATATCAATGTGCTTACAGAAAACATTGCTTTTTTCTACGTTAAATATGATTCATCAATCATTGTTGATTTTGACAGGAATGAATATTTTGTGAATCATTCGTTGGAACAAATCAAAAACGTTTTATCAACGAAACAATTTTTCAGATTAAACAGGCAATACCTGGTTAATTTCAATGCAGTAAAAGAAGTGGAGCATTATTTTGCACGTAAACTGTTGATCAATCTTATTATTCCTACTAAAGATAAACTGCTTGTTTCAAAAGAAAAAGTAACAAGCTTTTTACACTGGCTTGATAACAGATAAGCTACTGGTAATTTTCTGACCAGTTCATTACTAATATCAACAAATTAAAATCATAGAAGTATGAAAAATTATAACCAGGTTGAAGTAATACTTTTCTCAAAGTTTTCTCTGAGAGGTTTCCGTCAGAAAGAACTGGTAAGATGGCTGGGAACAATTACACAGCCGGCAATCGGACGTCAGCAAGAAAAAGCAAAGAAGTTATTTCTTAGAACTTTGAAAGACACTCTGGCAATTTATCTGTCGTGAAATTTAAATAGTGTGATCTTTTAAAGGAAAGCTATTTTGATTACATAGTTGTAATTTATTAAAGCTGAAATGTGATGTCGGTCACAGAATCCCGCCGATCCGCGGCATTTTTTCCTTTGAATAGTACGGCGGTTATGACATATCCGTAGCGTTCTGCCAGATCGCCCGGGGTGTCGTCCGCACCCAGAAGCACTTCTAAGGCACTTCCTCTTTCTATCCAGAACTGAACAATTCAATCGAAATCATCACCTACTTCCCAACTTCAACGCAAAGCGGTGCTCATTTTCCATGAGATAGACAAAGGTTATCATTTCGCTGCGTCTCCAGCATTCACTACAAAAGCGCAGTGTTACCGAAAGTTAAACAAGTACAGATCAGCAGATGAAAATTTAATGGCATTTCTCAAAGTGACTTAATGCACCATCCTC
>WNFM01144123.1_pt1 | contig 36870 bp, 37 predicted proteins | sample 5400271 | NCBI WGS metagenome assembly WNFM01 (sample SAMN13153352, study PRJNA577476) | soil metagenome | isolation source: 60 cm saprolite on Douglas fir-dominated hillslope | place: USA:California | collected 2013-09-17 | reverse complement strand
CTGGAGCGGGATGGCGCCCACATCGTCGGCATGACCGGGATGCCCGAGGCGACGCTGGCGCGCGAGATCGAGCTGGCTTACGCGGCCATCGCAGTGGTCGTGAACCACGCCGCCGGCCGAGGCGCAAGCGCGCGCGGCGTACCGCTGCACAAGATCGAGGAAGTGCTGAAGGACGCCGTGGGCCGGGTGCGAAAGATAATCGAAGCACTGGTGGCAAAGGCTGGGACGGCATGAGCAGGGAGCAGGGGCCCGCTTGCGGGATGCGACCGCCCGCGATTGCCGCCGGCCGCCGACGCGGCAATTGCTATTCTGGGTACAGCGTTTCGGAGGCGGGGACATGATCCGCGAGGTCCTGAAAATGGGCGATCCGCGGCTGCTCGAGAAATCGCAGCCGGTGGAAGCGTTCGGCACGCGCGACCTGCGCGAGCTGATCGCCGACATGCGCGACACCATGGCGCACCTGAACGGCGCCGGTCTCGCCGCGCCCCAGATCGGCGTGCCGCTGCGGGTGGTGATTTTCGGGGTCACGCGCAATCCCCGCTATCCCGACGCGGAGGAAGTGCCGGACACGGTGCTCATCAACCCGGTCATCACGCCGTTGGGTGACGAAATGGAGGAAGCGTGGGAGGGATGCCTATCGGTGCCCGGCATGCGCGGCGTGGTGCCACGCTTCAGGCGCCTGCGTTACCGGGGCTTCGACGAATCGGGCAATCCGATCGATCGGAGCGTCGAGGGGTTCCATGCGCGGGTCGTGCAGCACGAGTGCGACCATCTCGACGGTATTCTCTACCCGATGCGCATCAGCGACATGTCGAAGTTCGGCTTCGTCGATGTCCTGTTTCCCGATCAGGATCTGATCGACGAGTAGAAGACCCGCTTTCCTCGGCTTACAGCGCCTTGAGAAGGTCCGTTTCGAGCTGCAACACCGTTTTCGGATTGGCGAGCGCGGGGCCGGACACGACAAACACGTCCTCGGCACGCTCGCCGAGCGTCACGATCTTGGCGGTGCGCAGGCTGACCCCGTAGCGGCTCAGTACCAGAGCGATGGCGTAGAGCAGGCCGGGGCGGTCCCCCGCGGTGACCGACAGGGAGTAGTACTGGCCCTTTTCATCGGGAACGATGCGCACTTCAGGCGCGATCGGAAAGTGCTTGACGCGTCGCGATACCCGCCCCCGGATCGGCTCCGGCAGCGGAACCCGGTTCGCCAGCCATTCGGCCAGCTCTGACTCGATCCGGGCGATCATGTCGCGCGGATGCGGCATGCTGCCAATGTCCATCACCTGGAACGTATCGAGCGCATAACCGTGGCGGGTCGTATAGATCTTCGCGTCGACGATGCTGAAGCCCGTCGAACCGAAGTAGCCGCAGATGCGCGCGAACAGGTCGCGCTGATCGGGGACGAAGATCATGACCTGCAGACCTTCGCCCGCCGGCGAGAGGCGCGCCTTGACTACCGGCCTCTCGGCGCTGGCCCTGTAGTGCAGCAGCCGCGTGTGCCAGGCGATCTCCTGGGCGTCGTGACGCAGGAAATAGGGCACGTCGAAATGGTGCCACAGCGGATCCTGGATCGTGTCGGAGAGCCCGTAAAGCCCCATCAGACGCCTAGCTTCGTCCTGCTTGCTCCGGATGTATTGGTCGGCCTCGAGCTTTCCGCCTTTCAGCAGATGCTGCGTCACGCGAAAAAGGTCCTCCAGTAGCTTGCCTTTCCATGCGTTCCAGACCTTGGGGCTGGTGCCGCGGATGTCCGCGACCGTGAGAAGGTAGAGCGCGACCAGCCGCCGCTCCGTGCCGACGATATCGGCGAAACGCCGGCCGACTTCAGGGTCGGACAAGTCCTGTTTCTGCGCCACCGAAGACATGGTCAAATGGTGCTCGACCAAGAACTCGACCAGCTGCGTGTCTTCCGCCGAGAGACCGTGCTCGCGGCAGAAACGCCGGGCCTCGAGGCCGCCCAGCTGGGAGTGGTCGCCTCCGCGGCCTTTGGCGATGTCGTGGAAAATCGCCGCGACGTACAGGAGCCAATGGCGATCGAGGCTCGCGATGAGGCTGCTGCAAAGCGGATACTCGTGGGCAAACTCGAGCATCGTGAAGCGGCGCAGGTTGCGCACGACGGTGAGGATGTGCTGGTCCACCGTGTACACGTGGAAAAGATCGTGCTGCATCTGGCCTACGATGCGTCGGAACGCGGGCAGATATCTTCCCAGGATGCCGTATTGATTCATGCGCCGAAATTCGTGCACGATGCCGCGCGGCTGCTGGAGGAGGGACAGAAAAGTCGCGCGGTTCCTCGGATCGCGCCGGAAGGCCGCGCCGATGCGCGCTCGCGCGCGCCACAGCGCGCGCAGCGTCTGCGCCGTCATGCCTTTTAGCTCCGAGTGCTGCTGCATGACCAGAAAACTCTCGAGGATCGCGGAGGGGTCGCGCTCGAACAGGTCGGGAGGGTGCGCTTCGAGCAATTCGCCTACCCGCCTGAATTTTTCGCTGATCTTGGCTACGTCGGAATCCTTGGCCGGAAAAATCTCGGCGCCCAAGTTCTGGAGCAGTATCGTGTTCAGCTGGGTAACGGCTTTCGCCGTGCGAAAATAGGCCTGCATAAGCTGCTCGCCCGCGCGACGGTGTGCAGTAGGGGAATACCCGAGATCGCGCGCCAGGCTTTCCTGGTAATCGAACAGCAACCGGTCCTCGCGGCGGCCCGCAGCGTAGTGCAGGCGCACTCGCAGGTTTTGAAGCAGCCTGTGATGCCGCTGCACCTGGCGCGCCTCGTGCGAGGTAAACAAACCGCGCCGCGCCAATTCCGCCCAGGAATCGCCCAGTCCGCAGGCTTGGCTGATCCAAAGGATCACCTGCAGGTCGCGCAGGCCGCCGGGTGCTTCCTTGAGATTGGGCTCGAGGCTGTAGGGACTGTCCTGGAATTTGGTGTGACGTTGTTCCTGCTCGAGACGCTTGGCCTTGAAAAATACCCGAGCGTCGAGGCATTCCCTTCGCGCGCGATCGAAATCGGCGAAAAGGGCGCGATTTCCCGTGAGCAGTCTCGCTTCGAGGAGGCTCGTCATCACAGTGACGTCCTTCCTCGCTTCTTCGACGCATTCGGCGACCGTGCGCACGCTGTGGGAGAGCTCAAGTCCCGTGTCCCAGAGTCGTCCGACGAGTTCCTCGATCTTGGCCGCCAGGGCGGCGGAAGCTGGATCCTGCAGCAGCACCAGGACATCGATGTCGGAGTGAGGATAAAGCTCGCCGCGTCCGTACCCACCGACCGCAAGCAGCGCAAGCGGCGCGGGCAATCGCAGCTGCCGCCACAGGTCCTTCAGGACGCGGTCGATCAGCCGGCAATGCTCGCGCAGCACCGTTGGGCCGTCGGCCGTCTCCTGAAACTTCGTCTGCAGAGCGCGGCGCTCGGCTTGCACGCCGGCCTTCAGGCCGGCGAGCGCGGCGCCACCGTCCGCAAGCGTCGCAGGAGGGGACAACATCGGGTCAGTGCTTTGGCGGAGGGGGAGTGCCGGCGGAAAGCGTCAGGACCTCGAAGCCCGTATCGGTGACCAACACCGTGTGCTCCCATTGTGCCGAGAGGCTATGGTCCTTGGTGACGATGGTCCAGCCGTCGGCAAGTTCTCGGATCGCAGGCTTGCCGGCGTTGATCATCGGTTCGATCGTGAAGATCATTCCCGGCTGGAGGCGCGTGCCGGTTCCTGAGCGTCCGTAGTGCAGAACCTGCGGTTCTTCGTGGAATTTTCGCCCGATTCCATGGCCGCAGAACTCGCGCACGACGCTGTAGCCGTGGCCTTCGGCGTGCTGCTGGATCGCCGCCCCGACGTCACCGAGAAAAGTCCCAGGGCGCACCTCGCGGATGCCGAGCCACATGCACTCGTACGTGGTCTCGCACAGCCGCTTTGCCTGGATAGAAGGCTCGCCGACGTAGTACATGCGGCTGGAATCGCCGTGAAAACCGTCTTTGATTACGGTGACGTCGATATTCAGGATATCTCCGGCCTTGAGCACGCGCTCCCCCGGAATGCCGTGGCAGACCTGGTGGTTGACCGAGGTGCAGATCGACTTCGGAAAGGGCTTGTAGCCGGGCGGAGCGTAGTTCAGCGGGGCGGGGATCGCCTTCTGCTCCTCGACGATCAGGTCATGGCAAAGACGGTCGAGTTCGCCGGTCGTGATTCCCGGCTTGACGTGAGGGGCGACGAAGTCGAGCACTTCCCCGGCGAGTCGCCCAGCGACGCGCATGCGCTCGATCTCCTCGGCTGTCTTCAGGTGTATCGCCATGCGTCCAAATAAAAAAGTCGGAAGGATAGGTCATCAACCCCAGTCGGGGCAAACCGCCGACGGGCCGGAATGCGCACGGGTGCAGCCGGGTTTGAGTAATACTCTGTTTGCACAGGAAAAACTTGCGCCGATCTCGACGCGCGTGCTACTATTTTAAATCTAGCCGGGCTTGGACTCGGCTAAATTTTTGCCGCTCCGCTGTTAGGGTGCCCGCGACTTGCCATTGATTTCAGCGGGTCATTTGGCCGGGGCGGCCCTCAAACCTAACCCTAACCGGAGTCATCATGTCGACCACGATGCGCCAAATGCTCGAAGCGGGCGTGCATTTCGGCCACCAGACCCGCTACTGGAACCCGAAGATGGCGCCTTTCATCTTCGGTCATCGCAACAAGATCCACATCATCAATCTCGAAAAGACCATGGTGATGTATCAGGAGGCGATGAAATTCGTGCGTCAGCTCGCCTCCAACAAGGGCACTCTTTTATTCGTCGGAACCAAGCGTCAGGCGCGCGAGATTATCCGCGAGGAGGCCGAGCGCTGCGCCGCCCCCTTCGTCGATCACCGCTGGCTGGGCGGGATGCTCACGAACTTCAAGACCGTGCGCCAATCGACCAAGCGGCTCAAGGAAATGGAGGCGATGATCGAAGACGGCAGCACGGAGAAGATGCCGAAAAAGGAGGCCTTGCACTTTCAGCGCGAGCTCGCCAAGCTGCAGCGCAGCTTGGGCGGCATCAAGTCGCTCGACAACCGGCCCGATGCCCTGTTCGTGATCGACGTCGGTTACCAGAAAGGGGCGGTCGCCGAGGCGAAAAAACTCGGCATTCCCGTCATCGGGGTCGTCGATACCAATCATTCTCCGGACGGGATCGCCTACGTGATTCCGGGCAACGACGACTCCAGCCGGGCGATTCGCTTGTATGCGCGTGGGATCGCCGATGCGATCCTCGAAGGCCGCAGCCAGGTCGTGCAGGAAATCATCGGTGCAGCCTCCGATGAATTCGTCGAAGTCGAAGAGTCCGGCGCGAAAGGGCAATGATTTGCGATTGCCGCCCCCAAGGGCGCGGCGGCGCCTTTTTTTTGAACTTCTAGAGCATCAAGGTTCCAGGTAATGGCGGAAATCACCGCAAGCATGGTCAGAGATCTGCGCGACAAGACCGACGCGCCGATGATGGAATGCAAGAAGGCGCTGGTCGAGGCGGAGGGCAATTCGGCCAAGGCCGAGGAGCTCCTGCGCGTCAGACTGGGCAACAAGGCGTCCCGGGCGGCCTCGCGCACGGCCGCCGAGGGCGTCGTAGCGATATACGTCGCGCCGGGCGCGAAGACCGGTGCGATAGTGGAAGTCAACTGCGAGACCGATTTCGTCGCCCAGAACACGGACTTCCTGAGATTCGTTTCTTCGCTGGCGGAGCTCGTCGTGAAAAGAAATCCGACCGACCTGGCCGCACTTTCGACGCTGCCCCTTGATGGTTCCACGGTTGAGGAAGCCCGCAAGGCGCTCGTCGGTCGGATGGGGGAGAACATGTCGATCCGGCGCTTCGCCAGGATCGAGGCGAAGGGGCGAATCGCCCACTACGTTCACGGCGCCAAGATCGGAGTTCTTGTCGATATTTCGGGCGGCGACGATCAGTTCGCCCGCGAAATCGCGCAACATATTTCCTGGGCCAAGCCCATCGCTCTTTCGAAGGACGGCGTGCCCGCCGAGTCGATCAGGAAAGAGCGTGACATCGCGACTGCCCAGGCAGCCGCATCAGGCAAGCCGCCGAACATCATGGAAAAAATGATCGAAGGCGGGGTGCAAAAGTACCTTAAGCAGGTGACGCTGCTCGGACAGGGCTTCGTCAAGGACGAGAAACAGAGCGTCGAAGCGGTACTGAAAGCAAAGGGCGCCTCGATCTCGAGTTTCGTGCTCTATGTCGTGGGCGAGGGCATCGAGAAGAGATCGGGCGATTTCGCCGCCGAAGTGATGGAGCAGGTGAGCAAGGCGAAGAAGGATGACGACAAGTCCGAAAAAGCTGCCTGAGATGGCCGCATCCGCAAAGTACAAGCGCATCCTGCTCAAGCTGAGCGGCGAGGCCCTCATGGGAGACGATTCCTTCGGGATCAATCGCGCCACCATCGAGCGCATCGTCGGCGAGATTGCCCAGGTCGCGGCGCTGGGGCTGGAGATCGCGGTGGTGATCGGCGGGGGCAATATCTTTCGCGGCGTGGCGCCGGGCGCGGCGGGAATGGATCGCGCCACGGCCGACTACATCGGGATGCTCGCGACCATCATGAACGCGCTCGCCCTGCAGGACGCCATGCGACAGGCGGGTTTGAACGCGCGGGTGCAGTCCGCGCTCAACATAGAGCAGGTGGTCGAACCTTACATCCGCAACAAGGCGATCCGCTACCTCGAGGAAGGCAAAATCGTCATTTTTGCCGCGGGGACCGGCAACCCGTTCTTTACGACCGATACCGCAGCGGCGCTGCGGGGAACGGAGATCGGCGCGGAAATGGTCCTCAAGGCGACCAAGGTCGACGGCATCTATACGGCTGACCCCAAGCTGCGTCCGGACGCCAAGCGTTACGACAAGCTCTCCTTCGACGAGGCCATGATCAAGAACCTCAGGGTGATGGACGCGACCGCCTTCGCGCTATGCCGCGATCAGAAGCTCCCGATCACCGTGTTCAGCATTCTGAAGGCCGGGGCGATGAAGCGGGTCGTCACCGGCGAAAAAGAAGGCACGCTCGTTTACGTGAGCGCCTGAGACCGCGAGGAGGGGGGATTCATGAGCACCCTGGCCGATGTCAAGAAGAACACCGAGCAGAGGATGCATAAGTCGCTCGATGCCTTGAAAACCGACCTGTCCAAGGTCCGCACCGGCCGGGCGCACGCGGGGCTGCTCGACCACATCTCGGTGGATTACTACGGCAGCCAGATGCCGATTCCGAAGGTCGCCAACGTAAGCCTGCTCGACGCCCGCACTCTCGGCGTATCGCCTTGGGAGAAAAAGATGCTCGGTGCGATCGAGAAGGCCATCCGCGAGTCCGATCTTGGCCTGAATCCTGCTTCTCACGGAGACATGGTGCGGGTGCCGATGCCGGCTCTCACCGAGGAGCGCCGGCGCGATTTGATCAAGGTGATCAAGCACGAGGGCGAAAATGCCAAGGTTGCCGTGCGCAACTCGCGTCGCGACGCCAATCACGCGCTCAAGGAATTGCTGAAAGGCAAGGCCGTGTCCGAAGACGAGGAACGGCGCGCGCAGGACGAGATCCAAAAGCTCACCGACAAACACATCACCGAAATCGACAAGATGATCGCGGCAAAAGAGGCCGAGCTGATGGCGGTTTGATCGAACGCCCCAGAATGCCCACCCCATGAAACCCTTCGCCAGCTCAACGCGCGAGATCCCGCCCCCCAGCGATATCCCCAGGCATATCGCCGTCATCATGGATGGGAACGGGCGCTGGGCCAAAAAACGCTACCTCCCCCGCGTCGCCGGTCACAAGCAAGGGGTCGAGACGGTGCGTCAGGTCACGCGTGCGTGCACCGATCGCGGCATCGAATACCTGACCCTGTTCGCCTTCAGCTCGGAGAATTGGCGTCGACCCGCCGAAGAGGTTTCGACCCTCAAGCAGCTGTTCATGGCCGCCCTGGAGCAGGAAGCCGAGCGGCTGCACGAGAACAAGGTGCGCCTGAAGATAATCGGCGAGATCGCGCCCTTCGGGGCACGCGTGGTCGAGCTCGCGCGCCGCGCCCAAGAGCTTACCGCGCGCAATTCGGGGCTCACGCTCACGATTGCCGCCAACTATGGCGGCCGCTGGGATCTGATGCAGGCTTTGCTGAAACTCGCTCGCAGCGGCCCGTTCCCGGCCGAGGGATTCACCGAGGAGCAGCTCGCTCCGCACCTCGCGCTGAACTATGCGCCCGAGCCGGATCTGTTCATTCGCACCGGCGGTGAGCAGCGCATCAGCAATTTCCTGCTTTGGCAGCTTGCCTATACCGAGCTGTACTTCACCCCGACGCTGTGGCCGGACTTCGACGCCAAGCAGCTCGACGCCGCGATCACCTGGTATCGCGAGCGCGAGCGCCGCTTCGGGCGGACCAGCGAACAGCTCGAAAAAACCAAGCGCGAAACCGGCGGCCGGCGGAGGATCGCGTAAGGCTTCCCGCCGTCCGGGCGGAAAGCGCGGGCACCCATGCTCAGAACCCGCGTGCTGACGGCGGCCGTCTTGCTTGTGGTGTTTCTCGCGGCGCTGTTCCTGCTGCCCAAGCCGGGCTGGATCGCGTTTTGCGCCGTGTTGCTCGGTGTCGCGGCCTGGGAATGGGGAGCCCTGGCGGCGCTCGCTGGAATCAGCCGCACCCTTTACACGGCGCTGGTGACCGGGGTGTTCATGTTGCCCGAGGTTCTCGAGGTCTCTTGGGCGGACGGTCTCTATGCGCCGGCCTGGATCTACTACGCGGCCACGCTGTTCTGGCTCATCCTCGTCCCGGTGTGGATTTGGCGGCAACCTCGCCTAGGCAGCCGGGCGCTGCTGCTTGCGGTCGGCGCCACGGTGCTCGTGCCCGCCGCCGCCGCGCTCGTGGATTTGCGCGGTGTCCATCCGTCCTTGCTGCTCGGCGTTCTGGGGACGGTCTGGATCTCCGACACGGCTGCGTATTTCGCCGGCCGGCGCTTCGGCAAACGCAAGCTCGCCCCGTCCATCAGTCCGGGGAAGACTTGGGAGGGCGTCGCCGGGGCGCTGGTGGCGGTCGGGCTCTATGCGTTGGCATGGGCCCATCTGGGTCGCCCAGGCATGCCCGGCGGGGCGGGGGCAGCCTTCGCGTGGCTCCTCCCGGTCCTGCTCGGACTCGCCGTCGTGGGAATGATTGGCGATCTGTTCGAATCTCTGATAAAACGCCAAGCGGGCGTCAAGGACAGCGGCACGCTTCTGCCCGGGCACGGGGGAGTACTCGACCGCATCGATGCACCGGTGGCAATGCTTCCGCTGGCGATTCTAGCGTTCATGAGATGACCAAGATTCAACACATCGCGATACTCGGAGCGACCGGCTCGATCGGAGCGAGCACCCTGGATGTGATCGCGCGGCATCCCTCGCGCTTCCGTGTGGCGGCATTGACCGCCAATCGGCAGGTCGATGAGCTCGCGGAGCTGTGCAAGCGACACCGCCCCGACTACGCATGCATCGCGGATGCCTCGCAGGCCCCGCGACTGCGCGAGCGCCTGGCCGGGGCCGGGGTGGGCTGCAAGGTTCTAGCGGGTGAAGCGGGGCTCGTGGAAGTGGCCTCGCTGCCAGAAGTCGACTGCGTCATGGCCGCGATCGTCGGAGCGGCGGGACTTCGCGCCACCCTCGCTGCGGCGAGGGCAGGCAAGAAACTGCTGCTCGCAAACAAGGAAGCGCTGGTGGTCGCGGGCCCCGTATTCATGGAGACCGTGCGAGCCAGCGGCGCGATGCTGCTGCCGATCGACAGCGAGCACAACGCCATCTTTCAGTGCCTTCCGCCCTTCGCATCGGGCGAGCTCGTCGCCAGGGGAGTCCGCAGGATCCTCCTCACCGGATCGGGTGGCCCGTTCAGGAGCCGCGCGCGCGCGGAGCTGCACCGCGTGACGCCCGACGAAGCCTGCGCCCATCCGAACTGGGTCATGGGGCGCAAGATCTCGGTGGATTCGGCGACCATGATGAACAAGGGACTGGAGATCATCGAGGCGCGGTGGCTCTTCGGTGCAAGCCCCGAACAGATCCAGGTCGTCGTCCATCCGCAGAGCGTGGTGCATTCGATGGTCGAGTACGCCGACGGGTCCGTGATCGCTCAACTCGGGCACCCCGACATGCGCACGCCGATCGCCCAGGCGCTCGCCTATCCGGAGCGCATCGAGGCGGGGGTATCGTCGCTCGATCTCTTTCACATCGGGCGCCTCTCCTTCGAGCAGCCGGATTTCGAGCGCTTCCCGGCGTTGAGGCTCGCCTACGCGGCGCTCAGGAGCGGAGGGGCCGCGCCGGCCACGCTCAGCGCGGCCAACGAGGTCGCCGTGGCCGCCTTTCTCGAAGGCCGGCTGCCCTTCCTGCAGATCACCGCGGTAATCGAGGAGACCCTCAATGGTCTCCCCGACCGCGCGCTCGGCACACTGGACGACGTGCTCGCCGCCGACGCCAGAGCGCGGGCGCGAGCGGATCAGATCATCGCTCGATTCAATTCGCACGCCGCGTGAATCTCGCCGTCACCCTCTTGGCTTTCATCGCCGCACTGGGCGTGCTGATCGTGTTTCACGAGTTCGGCCACTATCTGGTCGCGCGCCTGTTCGGGGTGAAGGTACTGCGCTTCTCGATCGGTTTCGGCAGGTCGTTGTGGCGGACGCGACGCGGTCGGGACCAGACCGAGTGGGTGATCGCCGCCCTGCCGCTCGGCGGCTACGTGAAGATGCTCGACGAGCACGAAGGGCCGGTCGCGCCCGAAGAGGTGCACCGCGCATTCAATCGCCAGAGCGTCTGGAGGCGCATCGCGATCGTCGCTGCGGGTCCGGTGGCGAATTTTGTGCTCGCCGTCATATTCTACTGGGCGCTTTTCGTAGTCGGCGTGCAGGAGGCGAAGCCCGTCGTCGGCACCCCGGATGCCGGAACCGTCGCGGAGGCGAGCGGCCTGACGCGGGGCGAAAGGATCCTCAAAATAAACGAGGAGCCGGTGGCAAGCTGGCAGCAGGTGCGCTGGCGATTGCTGCAGCTCGCGGTGGAAAAACAACCGGCGCGTCTCGAGGTGATCGACCCCGGACAAAGGCTCACCTGGCGCACCCTGGATCTGTCGGGTTTCAATCTGGAAGGTTTCGAGAGCGATCCCGTGGCGCGTTTGGGATTGAGGCTGAACCAGCCGGATGTTGCGCCGATCATCGGCAAGGTCGTCCCGGGGAGCGTAGCGGAGGCGGGAGGATTGCGCCCGGGGGACCGCGTAGTTTCGATCGACGGCGGGGAGATCCAGGTCTGGGAAGATGTCGTAAGGGCGGTCCGGCGTCGACCCGGTGAAATCGTGCGGCTCGGCATCGTGCGCGGCGGCGATCAAGTCGAAGTTCGGCTGCGACCGGAGACGGTGCACCAGAACGGCGAGAGCTTTGGCCGCATCGGGACCGCTCCCCAAGTCGATGCCGATTCGATGAAGAGCCTCGTAACGACCGTGCGTTATGCGCCGGCTGCCGCGCTCGGAATGGCGCTTGAGCGGACCTGGGAAATGTCGGCGTTCAGCCTGAAGATGCTCGGCAAGATGGTCATCGGCCAGGTCTCCTGGAAGAACCTGAGCGGACCGGTGACGATCGCCGATTACGCGGGGCAATCGGCGCAACTCGGGATCGGCGCTTACATAGCGTTTCTCGCGCTGATCAGCATCAGTCTGGGTGTGCTCAACCTGCTTCCGATTCCGTTATTGGATGGGGGACACTTGCTGTATTATGTCGTCGAGATTTTCAAGGGCAGCCCGGTTTCGGAGCGAGCGATGGAGCTGGGCCAGCGTCTGGGCCTCACCTTACTCCTGTTCCTGATGGCGTTCGCCATCTACAACGACTTCAACCGCTTGTTCGCGGGTTAATGATCGATCGGTGAAAAACGCGCTAGGAGCCGCGCTCTTCCTGCTCGTGCTCGCCGGGTCGGCGTGGGCGTTCCAGCCCTTCGTGGTGCGGGATATTCGCGTCGAAGGCATCCAGCGCATCGAGGCGGGAACCGTCTTCAGCTATCTCCCCGTCAAAGTCGGCGACACGATGACCGATGAAAAGGCTGCGGGGGCGATTCGCTCCTTGTTCGCCACGGGGTTCTTTCGCGACGTCAGGCTCGAGGTCCAGGGAAACGTGCTGATCGTGACTCTCGAAGAGCGGCCGGCCATCGCTTCGGTCGATTTCGTCGGAATGAAGGAATTCGAAAAGGACAAGGTCAAGCAGGGGCTGCGCGACGTCGGGTTCCAGGAAGGCCGCATTTTCGACCGTGCCTTGCTCGACCAGGCGGAGCAGGAGCTCAAACGCCAGTATCTGACCCGTGGTCTTTACGGCGTGGAGATCACCACGACCGTCACGCCGCTCGAACGCAACCGGGTCGCAGTCAATTTCAATGTAAACGAGGGCGAAGTAGCGAAGATCAAGAGAATCAACATCGTGGGCAATCGGGCCTTTTCCGAGGCGGAATTGCTCCGCGTGGCCCAGCTGCGCACCCCCGGCTGGTTCACCTGGTTTTCGAAAAACGACCAGTACTCGAGGCAAAAGCTTCAGGCCGATCTCGAATCGCTGCGTTCGTACTACCTGAACGGGGGCTACCTCGAGTTCACTATCGACTCCACTCAGGTCTCGATTACCCCCGATCGTCACGATATCTACATCACGGTCAACATCACCGAGGGCGAGAAATATGAAGTGGCCGAGATGAAGTTCGGGGGAGACCTGCTCGTCCCCGAGGCGGAGCTTCGCTCGTTGATCACGATCAAATCGGGCGAGACGTTTTCCAGGGAAAAGCTCACCGAGTCGACCAAGGCAATTACCGACAGGCTGGGGCGGGACGGGTATGCCTTTGCCAACGTCAATGCGAATCCAGATATCGACAAGGAAAAGCGCAAGGTCAGCTTCACGTTTCTGATCGATCCCGGGCGGCGCGTCTATGTCCGGCGGATCAACGTCGTCGGCAATACGCGCACCCGCGACGAGGTGGTGCGACGCGAGATGCGCCAGCTCGAGGGCAGCTTTTTCGACAGCCAGAAGCTGCAGCTCTCCAAGCAGCGAGTCGACAAGACGGGCTATTTCAGCGAAGTCGAGGTCGAGACTCCGGCGGTGCCCGGCACGACCGACCAAGTCGACGTCACCGTGCGGGTCAAGGAGAAGCCCACCGGCGCGGTGCTGCTCGGTGTGGGTTTTTCCAATATCGACAAGTTCATCGTTCAGGCCTCGGTTCAACAGAGCAATTTTTTCGGCACCGGTAACACCGTGGGCGTGCAAGTCGCAACCGGATCCGTCAATAAGGTCGCCTCTCTTTCCTTTACCGACCCCTACTACACGGTCGACGGAGTCAGCCGTGGCTTTGACCTCTACCGGCGCGATGTGAACGCCACCTCGCTGGGAATCGGCAATTACAGGACCAGCACGGTCGGCGGGGGGGTACGGTTCGGCGTGCCTTTTACCGAGTACGACACTTTGTTCTTCGGCCTCGGTACGGAGCGGGTCAAACTTTTCCTCGCTGGCGACAGCCCGCAGCGTTACCTCGATTTTCAAAACCAGTTCGGCGGTACCTATATCGCGCTGATCAGCACCGCCGGCTGGGTCCGCGACTCGCGAGACAGCTTCATCTGGCCGACGAAGGGTCACCTCGAGCGTGCCAGTCTGGAGCTGGGAACGGCCCCCGGAGACCTCGAGTACTGGAAGTATTCCTATACCCACCAGTATTTCTATCCGTACTCGCGCAGCCTCACCTTCGTGCTCAGTGGGGAGCTCGACGCTGGTGACGGGTATGGTGGGAGGCCCCTGCCGTTTTTCAAGAACTACTACTCGGGCGGCATCGGCAGCGTACGCGGATTCCGGACTGCGTCCCTGGGCCCGCGCGACATAGACGGCAGCTTCCTCGGCGGCAACCGCAAGGTCAACGTATCCACGGAGCTGTTGTTTCCCGTGCCGGGCAGCGGTCTTGACCGGTCGATGCGGCTCGGAGCGTTCGTCGACGCCGGCCAGGTTTACGGATTGACCGACAGACTCGACCTTTCGCAACTGCGTGCCTCATGGGGAATGAGCTTTGCCTGGAACTCACCGGTCGGACCGATGAAGATCAGCGTCGCGAAACCGCTGAACGAGAAGCCTGGAGACAATATCCAGCATATCCAGTTTACGCTTGGCACCGTATTCTGACGGCCCGGTATAATCCTTTTTTAAAGGCGGGCCTCATGGCAGGTTCGAGAAGGAATTCCCTCGTCCGTTGGACTTTCGCGGCAGCGCTCGGGGCCGTCGGCCCGGCTCTGGCCCAGTCGAGCATCGGGTTTGTCAGCCTGGAGCGGATCCTGCGCGAAGCGCCCGCGGCCCAGCGGGCCCAGAAGAAACTGGAGCAGGAATTTTCCCAGCGCGGGCAGGAGCTCTCCAGGTTGGCGGAGCAGCTGAAGAAGATGCAAGAGAACCTGGAGAAGAATGCCGTGACGATGTCGGAGTCCGAACGGCAGAAGCGCGAACGCGAGTTCGGTGACATCAACCGGGACTTTCAGCGCAGGCAGCGGGAATTCAACGAGGATCTGGGCCATCGGCGCAAGGAGGAATTCGAAGGGGTGCTCGAACGCGCCAACCGGGCCGTGAGGCAGATCGCCGAGGCCGAAAAACTCGATGTCGTGCTTCAGAACGAACAAGTCGTATGGGCGAGCACCCGCATCGACATTACCGACAAGGTGATCAAGGCGCTGGACGAACCTCGCGCGGGCAGGTAATTTGGCCGAGCCCCACCCGTGACGCAATCCATTTCGCGTACTTATCGGCTTGGTGAAATCGTTGCCAGGCTCGGCGGGGAGCTGATAGGCGATCCCGATGCCGAGATTTTGCGAATCGCCACGCTCGAGAGCGCCCGCCCGGGGGACCTTTGCTTCCTTTCGCACGCCCGGTACCGCGTGCACCTGCGCGACACCCGTGCCTCGGCCGTGATTTTGGCGCGTGAGGAGCGGGACGCGACGGCCTTGCCGAGGATCCTTTGCGACGACCCCTATGTCTATTACGCACGGGCCGCGCAGCTGTTCGGGTCCGAGAGCCGCCCCGCTCCGGGAATCCACGCGCGTGCCGTGGTCGAAGAGGAAGCCGAGATCCCGGCATCCGCCACGGTGGGACCGGGCTGCCATATCGGTCGTGCGGCGCGGTTGGGAGAGCGCGTCGTGATCGATGCCAATTGCACGATCGGCGAAGACGCGTGGATCGGCGAGGACAGCCGCCTGGGTCCTTCGGTCACGGTCTATCCCCGCTGCGTCATCGGCAAGCGCGCCTTGATTCATGCCGGCGTGGTAATCGGGGCCGACGGGTTCGGCATGGCGAGCGATGCGGGACGCTGGATCAAGATTCCGCAGACGGGGCGCGCGTTCATAGGTGACGATGTCGAGATCGGCGCCAACACGACGATCGACCGCGGCGCGCTCGACGACACGGTGATCGAGGAGGGCGTCAAGCTCGACAACCAGATCCAGATCGGCCATAACGTACGCATCGGCGCCCACACTGTGATGGCCGGCTGTGCAGCCGTCGCAGGCAGCACGCGTATCGGCCGGCACTGCGCCATCGGCGGTGCAGCGCGCATCATCGGACATTTGACGATTGCCGATCACGTGACGATCTCCGCCGCGGCCGTGGTGACGAAATCCATCACGCGCGCAGGCACCTATACCGGCGCGTTGCCCTCGGCGCCCAGCCGCGAATGGGCGAAAACAGTGGCGCACCTGCGCAGCCTCGACCGGTTGGTCAAGCGAATCCGCGAGCTGGAAAAGCGACTCCCAGTTAAAAGAAAGAGGTAAGCGATGGACATCCGAGAGATCCTGGAGTACTTGCCTCACCGCTATCCCATGCTTCTCGTGGACCGCGTGCTCGAATGCGAGCCGGGCAAACGCCTCCTCGCGCTCAAGAACGTCACGATAAACGAGCCTTTCTTCACGGGGCATTTCCCGCACTATCCGGTGATGCCGGGCGTCATGATCATCGAGGCACTTGCGCAGGCGGCCGCTGTATTGTCGTTCCGCACGATGAATACAAAACCGGACGACAAGTCGGTCTACTACTTCGCGGGGATCGACGAGGCGCGGTTCAAGCGCCCGGTGGTTCCCGGCGACCAGCTCCTGCTCGAGGTCGCGGTGGAGCGCAGCGCCCGGGGGCTCTGGAAATACAAGGCGCAGGCGCGGGTCGGCGAAGCCCTTGCCGCCGAAGCAAAGATCCTGTGCACGCTGCGCCCCATATGATTCACCCGACGGCCATCGTCCATTCCGGAGCGAAGCTCGCCCCGGGAGTATCGGTGGGACCTTATTCGATCATCGGCGAGCACGTCGAGATTGGGGAGGGGACCACGATCGGGCCGCACGTGCTGATCGAGGGCAGAACTCGCATAGGAGCTCAAAATCGGATTTTCGGATTCAGCTCGCTCGGCGGACCGCCCCAGGACAAGAAGTACGCGGGCGAAGCGACCGCGCTCGAGATCGGCGACCGCAACACCATCCGCGAATACTGCACTTTCAGCTGCGGCACCGTGCAGGACACGGGCGTCACCCGCGTCGGCAGCGACAACTGGATCATGGCCTACGTGCATATCGCGCACGATTGCCAGGTCGGCGACCACGCGATCTTCGCCAATGTGGCGACCCTTGCCGGTCACGTCCAGGTCGGGGACTATGCGGTGCTGGGCGGGTTTACCGGGGCCCATCAGTTCGTCTCGATCGGCGCGCACTCGATCACCGGGGTCGCGACCGTCCTGCTGCAGGACCTGCCCCCGTACGTCATGGCGGCGGGAAATACGGCGAAGCCGTTCGGAATCAACAGCGAAGGGCTGAAGCGGCGCGGCTTCGCCCCGGCAAAAATCACGGCGATCAAACGCGCCTACAAGACCCTCTACAGGTCCGGTCTCGCGCTCGCGGAGGCGCGGCGCAAGATTGCGGGCCAGGCCGCGAAGTCGCCTGAGCTCCGGGTGCTCGTCGAGTTCCTCGAGCGCTCGCGGCGGGGAATCATTCGCTAGCCGCGATGGAAAGCAATCCCATCGTCGTGGGCATGGTAGCGGGGGAGGCTTCGGGAGACTTTCTCGGGGCTCATCTCATCGCCGCGTTGCGCGAGCGCGTTCCCGGACTGAAGTTCGTCGGCATCGGCGGCCCGAAGATGGAGGCCGAGGGCCTCGATTCCTGGTTCCCAATGGAGAATCTGGCGGTGCGCGGCTACGTCGAGGTGCTGCGGCATTTTCTGGAGCTCCACGCGATCCGTCGAAAGCTCAGGCGGCGGTTGATCGCTGCGAAGCCGAGGGTTTTCATCGGCATCGACGCTCCCGATTTCAATCTGGGGCTCGAGCGCAAGCTGAAGCGGGCGGGCATTCCGGCGGTCCACTACGTGAGCCCGTCGCTTTGGGCCTGGCGCGGCGGGCGCATGTCCGCGATCGCGCGGTCGGTGGACAAGATGCTCGTGCTGTTTCCGTTCGAGGAGCCGCTGTACCGCGCCGCGGGAGTGCCGGTGGCCTATGTCGGGCACCCTCTGGCGGATGCGACCTCCGATGAGGACGGATCCGCCGCGGCAAGGGAACAACTTCGGCTGCCTGCGACGCGGAAGGTCGTGGCCCTGATGCCGGGGAGCCGCCAGTCGGAAGTGCGCTACATGGCCTCGAGCCTCATACAAACCGCGAAGTTGATCGCCGCGCGGCAACCGGCGGTGCATTTTCTGGTGCCGCTCGTAACCCGCGAAACGCGCACGATTTTCGAGGAGGCGATTTACGAAGCCGGCGCGGGGGAGCTGCCGCTCACCGTGCTGTTCGGCCATGCGCGCGACGCGATCGCAGCGTGCGACGTCGCGCTCGTGGCGAGCGGGACCGCGACGCTGGAGGCGGCGCTCGCCCGAAAGCCGATGGTGATCACCTATAAGATGGCCCAGCTCACGTACGGCATGATGTCGAAGATGGGAACCCTGCCGTGGGTGGGCCTGCCCAACATCATCGCCGGAGAATTTCTCGTACCGGAGATCCTCCAGCACGAGGCGACGCCCGAGAACCTCGCCCAGGCGGTGCTGAACTCGCTCAACGATCCCGTCGTCAACCGCAGGCTTCCGGAGCGGCTCGACCAGATACGGCGGCTCCTGCGCAGGGACACCGCGGCCCGTGCCACGGAGGCGCTCCTGCCGTGGCTCAAGTCCGCCTGATCTGCGGCGTCGACGAAGCCGGTCGCGGGCCTCTCGCCGGACCTGTCTGCGCCGCCGCAGTGGTGTTCGATCCGGCGCGGCGGGCGCCGGCCGGGATCGCCGACTCGAAGGTCCTGAGCGCACGCGAGCGCGAGCGGCTCGCCGGCATCATCAAGAAGAAAGCGCTCGCCTGGTCCGTCGCCTGGGCGAGCGTCGAGGAAATCGACAGCCTGAACATCTTGCAGGCGAGCCTCCTCGCCATGCGGCGCGCGGTGGAATCGCTTTCCGTCTCGCCCCACGAGGTGTTGTTCGACGGCCCGCATTGCCCGTTGCTTGCTCTCCCGGTCCGGGCGATCGTCGATGGCGACGCGAAGGTGAGGGTGATCGCGGCGGCATCCATCCTGGCCAAGACCGCGCGCGATGCCGAGATGTGCCGGCTCCACGGGCAGTTCCCGCAATACGGCTTCGACGCACACAAGGGGTATCCCACGCCGAAGCACCTGAGCGCGTTGCGCCGGTACGGCGTATGCGAAGTCTATCGCCGCAGCTTCGCCCCGGTCCGCGAAGTCCTGGAGCGCGAAGACCGAGGGCGCGGGGCGAACTCCCCGAGCAGCCTTCGCAGTCCTTCCCGCTCCGCGGCCGGGCGAAACAGCGGCCGGCGGGCCGCCGTAAGGCGCTTCAGGCGCGCGTAGTAAGCGGGATCAAGGGCCGCGCGACGCATCTGGCGGGCGAGCGAGCGCTCGTCGGCGAGCCGGTAGTAGCCGGGGTAGCCGGGGCCCAGCATGCCGACGTTCCCGGAGACCCGGGATGCGATCACCGGAACGCCCGCCGCGGCGGCTTCGCAGACGACGTTGGCGCCGCCTTCCATCCGCGAGCTGAGCACCAGCGCGTGGCTGCGCGAGAGCCAGCGCAGCGCGGCCCAGTGCGGCACGTTCCCGAGCCAGCGATAGCGCGGATCGGCGCGCGCCAGACGCCGCGCGCTGCGCGCTATCCCAGGCGAGAGCGCCTCCCCGAGATGTACGATCTCGAGCTCGGGCAGGTCGCGCAAGTGGGCGAGGGCGAGCGCGGCGCGGAAAGGGTCTTTCTCTTCCCGTAGATGTCCGATCACCGCCAGGCGAAAACGGCGCGAAGGCGGTTCACGGGAGGCGTGGACTTCGGCTGACTGATAAATCACGCGGGTCTTGCCTCTAAGCCGTGCCGGAAGCTCGAGCCTCCCCATGTCCTGCAGCACGACCAGGCGGTCGGCGAGCGTCAGCGAAGCCCGCGCGTCCCGATCCGTGCGGATATCCCGATACAGATCGGTGCCAGTCAGCACCACGACCAAAGGCGAGTCGGGAAACCGTTCACGAAATTGGACAATCGAGGCGTGGCTGCGTCGCGCGTGCAGCGCGATCATCGCGTCGGCCGCTCCGCCGTCCCAGCGAATCGAAACGCGGACCCGGTGGCCGAGCGAGCGCAGCATCGCCGCCCAGCGCGTTGCGGTGTGCCGGTTGCCGCTTCGCGAGCGCGCCCCGGCGGGAGTGATGAGCGCGATTTTCATGCTATGTTTGATCTCTCCTATGATTTCTGAATCTCTGTCGCAGCAATTGCGCGATGCCAGGCAGCACACCCGGCTCCTCACTTGCGATCTCGAAGGTCCCCGATTGTTCGGTCCAAAGCTGGCGATCGTCAACCCGGTGCTGTGGGAGCTGGGGCACGTCGCCTGGTTCCAGGAGCTCTGGTGCCTCAGATTGCGCTCCGACGAATCGCTCTCGGAGAGCGCCTTGGACGGCGCCGATGCGCTCTACGATTCCGCGAAGGTCGCGCACGACACGCGCTGGGAGCTGCCGCTGCCGGACGTTTCGGCCACGCTCAAGTATCAGGATCGGGTTCTCGATCGCGTGCTGGCGCGGCTCGAACGCGAGCCCGGCAACGAATGGTTTCTCTATTTCGCGCAATTGGCGCTCTTCCACGAGGACATGCACGCGGAAGCGTTTCACTATACACGGCAGACGCTCGGCTACGCGGACCCGCTGCCGCGGGACAACGCAGGGAAGGGCGCCCTGGACGGAGACGTCGAGCTGCCCGGGGGAGAGTTTCTCCTCGGCGCGGCGCGAAACTCCGGATTTCATTTCGACAACGAAAAGTGGGCCCACCCGGTGAAGCTCGAGCCCTTCCGCATTGCCCGGGCGCCGGTCACGAACGCGCAATTTCTGGAGTTCGTTCGCGACGGCGGCTATGGCCGCCGCGATCTCTGGTCGCCCGAGGGCTGGAGCTGGAAGGACCGGGCTGGAGGCCCGCGCTACTGGGTCGAGCATGACGGAGAATGGCGGGAGCGCCGCTTTGACAAGGAGCTGCCGCTGCAGGGCGATCTCCCGGTCATGCACGTCAACTGGCACGAGGCAAACGCCTATTGCCGTTACGCCGGCCGGCGCCTGCCGAGCGAGGCGGAATGGGAGAGGGCTGCATCGTTTTCACGCGTCGCACCCGCCAATCTGGGCGGATCGGGCCGCGTGCACGTCGGCGAATTCGCCGGGGGAGACAGCGCAGCCGGCTGCCGCCAAATGCTCGGCAACGTCTGGGAATGGACTTCCAGCACCTTCGCGCCCTATCCAGGCTTCGTATGCGACCCCTATCGCGAGTATTCCGAGCCGTGGTTTGGAACTCACAGAGTATTGCGCGGAGGGAGCTTTGCGACGCCCGCGCGGCTGATTTCCAATACCTGGAGGAATTTCTATACCCCGGACCGCGGCGACATCTTCGCGGGGTTCCGCACCTGCGGCATCGAGTGAAGTCCATCCGATCCAAGGACAACCCGCAGGTCAAGGCCCTGATCAAGCTGGCCGGATCGTCGCGGGAGCGGCGCAGGACCGGCAGCACGATTCTGGAGGGCGGGCATCTGGTGCGTGCGTATCAGGAGAGCGGTGGCGTAGCGGAGACGATCCTCGCCAGCGAAACCGCTCTTGCCGACCCGGAGGTGCGCCGGTTTTTCGAAAATATTCCGGCGCGTTCGCGCCTTGAGCTCGCGGACGGACTTCTCGACCGAATCTCCCAGCTCGTGAGCTCGGCCGGCGTGGCGGCGGTCATCAAGACGCCCCGGCCGGGTCCGGTACCGCAAAGCGTTTCGGACTGCCTGCTGCTGGAAAACATCCAGGATCCGGGAAATCTGGGATCGATCCTTCGGACGGCGGTGGCCGCAGGCGTGTCGCAGGTTTTCCTGTCGAAGAGCTCGGTTTTCGCCTGGTCACCGAAGGTCATACGCGCCGGCATGGGTGCGCAGTTCTTCCTGTCGATCTTCGAAGGCGTCGACGTCGATGAATTCGCGCGTTCATTCCGCGGCTCGGTGGTCGCCATGGAACCGCGCGCGGAAGCCTCCCTCTACGAGCTCGATCTCAGGGGCCCGGTCGCCTGGGTGTTCGGCAACGAGGGCGCCGGATTGTCCGAGAGCGTCCGACGCCTCGCCACCCACCGGGTGCGCATCCCCATGCCCGGACCCGCCGAGTCGCTGAACGTCGCCGCTGCGGCGGCGATCTGCCTGTTCGAGCAGATCCGTCAACGGAGCGTCAGTACACCCGGCGTTCCAGCTTGAATTCCTGCATGATCGTCGTGGCGATTTCCTCGATGGATTTAATCGTCGAATTCGCCCAGCGTATACCTTCGCGCGACATCAGTTTTTCCGCCTGCTGCACTTCGTAGCGGCAATTCTCCAAGTCCGCGTATTGGCTGTTGGGCCGGCGCTCGTTGCGGATCTCCCGCAGGCGCTCCGGTGCGATCGACAGGCCGTAGAGTTTGCGGCGATAGCCCTGGAGGGCGGTAGGCAGGCTCATTCGGTCGAAGTCCTCCGGAATGAGCGGGCAATTCGCCGCGCGGATTCCGAATTGCAGCGAAAGATAGAGGCTGGTGGGGGTCTTGCCGCTGCGCGACACTCCGACCAGGATTACATCCGCCTTGTCGAGGTCCCTGGAGGACGCCCCGTCGTCGTGGGCGAGGGCAAAGTTGATCGCCTCGATGCGGTGGGTGTAGCCCTTCTTGTCGCGCGCGCTGTGCGAGCGGCCGACCGTGTGGGTGGACTTGGCGCCGAATTCCGCCTCCAGGGGATCGAGGAAACTCTCGAAGAAATCCAGCACGAAAGCGTTGGCCTTGCGCATCGTTTCGCGTATTTCGGCATTGACCAGCGTGGTGAAAACAACGGGCCGGCCGTTTCCCGAAACGGAGGCCTCGTTGATCCGGCTCACACAGGCCTGGGCCTTCGCGACCGAGTCGATGAAGGGGACGGTCAACTGTTCAAATTCGATGCCGTCGAACTGGGTGAGCAGGCTGTGGCCGAGCATCTCGACCGTGATCCCGGTACCGTCGGAGACGAAGAACACGGTTCGACGGGGTGCGGGCATGGGAAAGTGGCCGGGCGTGGGGAAGGTTGCTGCGCCGAGAGTGCGCTGTCTGTAAAATAGCGGTTTCAAGAAGATCCTTCAACCGCGACGAAGGACCGTTTCATGGCCCGGCTCAAATACGTGGTGAATTTCGATCGGCTCGGAATGCGGGACATCGAGCGGGTCGGAGGGAAAAACGCCTCTCTGGGGGAGATGATCGGCCAGCTCTCCCAGGCGGGAATCCGCGTCCCCGGTGGTTTCGCCACCACGGCCGATGCCTTCCGGGAATTCCTCGACCGGGACGCCCTCGCCACCCGCATCGAAGCGCGCCTCAAAGGGCTCGATGCCGACGACGTCGAGGCGCTCGGGCGCTGCGGGGCGGAGATCCGCGGCTGGATCGAGGCGGCGATGCTTCCGAAGCGGCTCCAATCCGAGATCAGGGAGGCGTACGAGGAGCTGACCGGGGACGACCGGAGCGTATCGGTGGCCGTGCGTTCCAGCGCCACGGCCGAAGACCTGCCCGACGCCTCTTTCGCCGGACAGCAGGAGACCTTCCTCAATATCCGCGGCCTCCCCAACGTCATGACCGCGCTCAAGCAGGTGTTCGCCTCGCTGTACAACGACCGCGCGATTTCCTACCGGATCCACAAGGGGTTCGGGCATTCGGCCGTGGCGCTCTCCGCGGGCGTGCAACGCATGGCGCGCAGCGATCTTGGCGCGAGCGGCGTGATGTTCACCCTCGATACCGAATCCGGCTTCCGCGACGTCGTGTTCATCACCGCGTCCTGGGGGCTGGGTGAATTGGTCGTGCAAGGCGCGGTCAACCCCGACGAGTTCTACGTCCACAAGCCGATGCTGCGCGGCGGCAAGTTTCCGGTGATCCGCCGCGGGCTCGGGTCGAAACTGCAAAAGATGGTGTTCGCCGAGCAGGCTCAGGCGGGCCTTTCGGTGAAGACGGTTGAAGTCTCCGAGGCCGAGCGCGACCGCTTCTGCTTGAGCGACGAGGACGCGATCGAGCTCGCGAGCTTCGCGCTGAAGATCGAGGAGCACTACCAGCGGCCGATGGATATCGAGTGGGCGAAGGACGGTTCCGACGGCAGGATCTACATCCTGCAGGCGAGGCCCGAGACCGTGAAATCCCGCAAATCGGCAGAAGGACAGGAGCGCTTCCTCCTGAAGCAGAAATCCGAGGTGCTCGCCACGGGCCGCGCCATCGGTCACAAGATCGGGGCGGGCATCGTGCGCGTGGTCAAGGACGCCTCGGAGATGGGGCGCATCAAACCCGGCGACATCATCGTCACCGACATGACCGATCCCAACTGGGAACCGGTGATGAAGCGTGCCGCGGCCATCGTCACCAACCGCGGCGGCCGCACCTGCCACGCCGCCATCATCGCCCGCGAGCTCGGCATCCCCGCGGTGGTCGGCTGCGGCGAGGCCACCACCACGCTCAAGGACGGCGAGCCCTGCACCGTGTCCTGTGCCGAAGGGGACACCGGAAACATCTACCGCGGCATCCTCGAGATCGAGGTCAGCTCTCGGGATTACGGCGAGATGCCGAAATGCCCGGTGAAAATCACCATGAACATCGGGAACCCGCACCTCGCCTTCGACTTCCAGGCGCTGCCCAACTGGGGAGTGGGTCTCGCTCGCCTGGAATTCGTCATCAACAACATGATCGGCGTGCATCCCAGGGCGGTGCTCGAGTATCCGGATCTCCCGGCCGAGCTCAAGCGCGAGGTGGAGCACGCGGCGCGCGGCTACCGGGACCCGCGCGGGTTCTTCGTGGAAAAGCTGACCGAAGGCGTCGCGACCATCGGCGCAGCTTTCTGGCCGAAACCGGTGATCGTGCGCTTGTCGGATTTCAAATCGAACGAATACAAGAAACTGATCGGCGGCGGGCGCTACGAGCCCGACGAGGAGAATCCGATGCTCGGTTTCCGCGGCGCTTCGCGCTACGTCGCAGAGTCGTTCCGCCGCTGCTTCGAGATGGAATGCCAGGCGATGCGCAAGGTGAGAAACGAGATCGGACTTACCAACGTCGAGATCATGGTGCCGTTCGTGCGCACGCTGAAGGAGTGCCACCAGGTGATCGAGCTGCTCGCCGCAAACGGCTTGAAGCGCGGGGAGAACGGCCTGCGGCTGATCATGATGTGCGAAGTGCCCTCGAATGCGATCCTGGCCGAGCAGTTTCTCGAGCACTTCGACGGATTCTCGATCGGGTCGAACGATCTTACGCAGCTCACGCTCGGACTCGATCGCGACTCGGGACTCGTGGCCGACGCGTTCGACGAGCGCGATCCGGCGGTGAAAGCCATGCTGCGGCAGGCGATCCAGGCGTGCCGCAAGGCCGGGAAATACGTCGGCATCTGCGGGCAGGGGCCCTCCGACCATCTCGACTTCGCCCGCTGGCTGGTTCAGGAAGGCATCGAGAGCCTCTCCCTCAACCCCGACACGGTGGTGGACACCTGGCTGCAGCTCGCACGGGAAGCCGACACGTCGGCTAGGGCGAAGGTGACGGCAAGTTAGTACCGGGTGCCGACCGGTTAGCGCGAACGCAGCAAGCGCTGCTGCTCGCGCTTCCAGTCCTTCTCTTTTTCGGCCGCGCGCTTGTCGTATTGTTTCTTCCCTTTCGCGAGACCGATGTTGATCTTGATCCGCCCGCGCACGTAGTGCAGGTCGAGCGGGACCAGGGTGTAGCCGGCGCGGTCGACCTTGCCGATCAGGCGGCGGATCTCCTCGGCGTGGAGCAGGAGCTTGCGCGTACGCACCGGATCGGCCTGGACGTGGGTGGACGCGGCCGAGAGCGGACTGATGTGCGCGCCGATGAGGAAAATCTCCTCGTTCCGCACCATCACGTAGGCTTCCTTCAGTTGCGAGCGTCCCGCACGGATAGCCTTGACCTCCCACCCTTCCAGGGCGATGCCGGCCTCGTACCGCTCCTCGATGAAATAGTCATGCGACGCCTTGCGGTTTTCGACGATCGTCACAAGGGAAAGATTTCCTTATATGATCTGCTCAATTCTACAACGATGACAGTCGTCGATCGATCGGCACTCGTAGGGCATAGCGCACAGAGAATGTATGCGCTCGTCGCGGACGTCGAATCCTACCCGCAGTTCCTCCCCTGGTGCGAGCGCGTGGTCGTTTCGGTGAATGAGCCTGGTCGGACGGTCGCTGCTCTGCACATCAACTTCCGCGGCCTGAAGCAACAGTTCACTACCGAAAATCTCAATCAACCAGGCACACGCATCGACATCAAGTTGGTTTCGGGGCCTTTCCGCAGCCTGGAGGGGTGCTGGCTGTTTACCCGGCTTTCGGAAAAGGGCTGCAGGGTGGAATTGAGCTTGCGTTACGAATTTTCGAGCGCATTCCTGGCGAAGACGGCCGGGCCTGCGTTCCACCACTTCGCGGACAGTTTCGTGGACGCGTTTGTGCGCCGCGCCGACACGCGCTTCGGCAACGCATGAGCGCAATCGTCGTCGATGTCGTATACGCTCTGCCTCGACGGCAGGTGATGCGCAGGATCGCGCTCCCCGAGGGAAGCACGCTGGCGGACGCGATCCGGGCGAGCGGCCTGGCCGTGGAATTTCCGGAAATCGATTCGACGCGCGCAGGAATTTACGGGAAACCGGCCGCGGCCGGTGCAATACTGCGCGACCGCGATCGCGTCGAAATCTATCGGCCGCTTCAGACCGACCCGAAGGAAGTCAGGCGGGCGCGCGCCGCAAGGAAGCGCGCGAAGGGGTGAGGCTCATTTGCAGGACTGGGCCATGTCGGCGCGCGCCCGGGATTTCTCCTGTTCGATCTGCGCGTCGTCCACATAGTAGCGCTCGCCTTGCGCGTCGACGCGGGTGATGCGCCCGCCGATCTCGTATTGTGCGAGGCGCTCCCTGGCGTTGCGGCAGTTCTCTTCCTTGCGCTGCGCTTCCGCAGACTTCTGCTCGGATTCCTTCGCTGCCTTTGCCTGATCCTGCTGCCGCTTGCGGAAGTCCTGTTCCTGTTCTGCCGCCGTCTTGGGCCCGGATTTCTTCGCGGCATCACCCTTTGCACCCTTTGCCGCCTGGTCCGCGGGCGCCGCTTGAGGGGCAATCGCTGGGGCCGGGATAACGCTGCGGGACATCGTCCCTGATTTCGTATTCGCGGGGCAGGGGTCCTGCGTATAGATGGTCTTGCCCGCGGCATCGACGCATTTGTGGACCTGCGCATGCGCGCTCGATACAGCGAGGAATGCGACGGCAAGCAGTGCGAGTCGGATCATGACGAGTTTTATTTCACCAAGTGAGGAGCACCATAGCGAGTTTCAACGCACCAGTCAATCGAAGGGTGCACGCGAGTGCCTAGAATTTACCGGCGGATGCGACCGGCGTATAATCCGACTTTTGGGTGTGGCAATGCGTCCGGTTCAGAAGGCCTTCACCTTTGACGACGTCCTCCTCGTTCCAGCCCACTCCAGCGTCCTGCCTCGCAATGTCAGCCTCAAGACCCGGCTGACGCGCAACATCCAGCTCAATATCCCGCTCGTCTCGGCGGCGATGGACACCGTGACCGAGTCGCGGCTCGCGATCGCCATCGCGCAAGAGGGCGGCATCGGCATCATCCACAAGAATCTCACCGCCAAGAAGCAGGCCGTGGAGGTTGCCAAGGTCAAGCGCTATGAATCGGGCGTGCTCCGCGATCCGGTGACGGTAACGCCCGAAATCACGGTCCGAGAGCTCCTCGCGCTCACGCAGCAGCATCGGGTGTCGGGATTTCCGGTTGTCGAGAAGGGCAAGGTGGTCGGCATGGTCACCAACCGCGACTACCGCTTCGAGACCAATCTCGACCAGCCAGTGCGCGCCATCATGACCCCGCGCGATCGGCTGGTGTACGTCAAGGAAGGCGCAAGCCCTGAGGAAGCCCGCGAGCTCCTGCACAAGCATCGGCTCGAGCGCGTGCTGGTGGTGCGGGACGGCTTCGAGCTGCGCGGCCTGATCACGGTGAAGGACATCCTGAAATCGAGCGAGCATCCATACGCCACCAAGGACCAGCACGGAAAACTGCGCGTCGGCGCCGCGGTCGGTGTCGGCGAAGACACCGAGGAGCGCGTCGCAGTGCTGGTCGAGGCGGGCGTCGACGTGATCGTCGTCGATACCGCGCACGGGCATTCGCAGGGCGTGCTCGACCGGCTGAAGTGGATCAAGCGCAATGCCGGGTTGGCCGAGGTGATAGGCGGCAATATCGCCACCTCCGACGGCGCCAGGGCGCTCGTCGATCAAGGGGCGGACGGCGTCAAGGTCGGCATCGGGCCGGGGTCGATCTGCACCACGCGCGTCGTTGCCGGCGTCGGCATCCCGCAGATCACCGCGATCCAGAACGTCGCCGCCGCGCTCGAGAAAGCGGGCGTGCCGCTCGTCGCCGACGGCGGCGTGCGCTTTTCCGGGGACGTCGCAAAGGCGGTCGCGGCCGGCGCCCACGCGGTAATGCTGGGCAGCCTGTTCGCCGGCACCGAGGAATCGCCCGGTGAAATCGAGCTGTTCCAAGGCCGTTCCTACAAATCCTATCGTGGTATGGGCTCGATCGCCGCCATGCAGCAGGGCGCGGCCGACCGCTACTTCCAGGATTCGTCGGTGCACTCGGACAAGCTCGTACCCGAAGGGGTCGAGGGGCGGGTGCCCTACAAGGGTCCGGTCGTGCGGGTGATCGAACAGCTGATGGGAGGTTTGCGTGCGAGCATGGGCTATTGCGGCTGCGAGGGCATCGACGCCATGCGCACCCGGGCCCAGTTCGTCGAGATCACCGCGGCGGGGATGCGCGAGTCGCACGTGCACGACGTTCAGATCGTCAAGGAAGCGCCGAACTACCAGGTCGAGTAAGTGCACGACAAAATTCTTATTCTGGACTTCGGCGCGCAGTACTCGCAGCTGATCGCGCGCCGCGTCCGGGAGTCGCAGGTCTACTGCGAGCTGCATCCCTTCGACGTGGACGAGGAATTCATCCGCCGCTTCGCCCCGCGCGGAGTCATCCTCTCCGGCGGCCCCGCCTCCGTGTACGAAAATGCGACGCCCAAGGCCCCCGACGCGGTCTTCAAGCTCGGCGTTCCCGTCCTCGGGATCTGCTACGGCATGCAGACCATGGCGGCTCAGCTCGGCGGCCAAGTCGAGAATTCCCGGGTGCGTGAATTCGGCTATGCCGAAGTCCGCGCCCACGGCCGCTCGAAGCTCCTCGACGGCATTCAGGACCGCATCAACGGCGAGCGGCACGGCTTGCTCGACGTTTGGATGAGCCACGGCGACAAGGTCACGGCGCTCCCGCGGGGATTCAAGCTCATCGCGAGCAACGAGGTTACGCCGATTGCCGGAATGGCCGACGAAGCGCGCAAATTCTACGGAGTGCAGTTCCATCCGGAGGTGACGCACACGCGCCAGGGCGGCGCGATCCTCGGCCGCTTCGTACATGAGATCTGCGGCTGCGCGCGCGACTGGAACATGCCCGATTATCTTGGCGAGGCCGTGGAGAAAGTCCGCCGCGAAGTCGGGAAGGAGGACGTGCTGCTCGGGCTATCCGGCGGCGTGGACTCGGCGGTGGCGGCCGCCCTGATTCACAGCGCCATAGGCGCGCAGCTCACCTGCGTGTTCGTGGACACGGGTCTGCTGCGGCTGAATGAAGCTGAGGAAGTCATGCAGACGTTCTCCCGAAATCTCGGCGTCAAAGTCGAACTCGTCGACGCCTCCGGGCGCTTCCTTCGCGCGCTCGCGGGGGTCGCCGAGCCGGAGGAGAAGAGAAAGATCGTAGGGCGCGAATTCGTCGAAGTGTTCCAAATGGAGGCGAAGAAGTTTCCTAAGGTGAAGTGGCTCGCGCAAGGCACGATCTATCCGGACGTGATCGAGTCGGCGGGGGCCAAGACCAAGAAGGCGCACACCATCAAGTCGCACCACAACGTGGGGGGCTTGCCCGAGACGCTGCACTTGAAGCTTCTCGAACCCCTGCGGGATCTCTTCAAGGACGAAGTGCGTGAGCTGGGTCTCGCCCTGGGACTCCCGCGCGAGATGGTGTTCCGGCATCCTTTCCCGGGACCAGGCCTCGGTGTGCGCATCCTCGGCGAAGTGAAGCGGGAGCACGCGGAACTGCTCCGCCGCGCGGACGCGATCTTCATCGAGGAGCTGCGCGCGGCCGGTTGGTACGACAAGGTGGCGCAGGCTTTTGCGGTGTTCCTGCCGGTGAAATCGGTGGGCGTCATGGGCGACGGGCGCACCTACGAGCACGTCGTCGCCCTGCGCGCGGTACAGACCACCGATTTCATGACCGCCGAATGGGCGCCGCTGCCGCACGAGCTGCTCGGAAAAATCTCCAGCCGCATCATGAATGAAGTGCGCGGCATCAACCGCGTGGTCTACGACGTCTCGAGCAAGCCGCCCGCGACCATTGAGTGGGAGTGATGGACGCCGATTTCGACGCCGCGAGGATGCGCGAGTCGCTGCGCCTCGCGGTACGCGCGGCCGAGCGGGGAGAAGTGCCCGTAGGCGCGCTCGTGGTGAAGGACGGGAAAGTCATCGGCCGCGGCTACAACGCGCCGATCTCGAGCAAGGACCCCAGCGCCCACGCGGAAATCCAGGCCTTGCGCGAAGCCTCGACCGCGCTCGGCAACTACCGGCTCGAAGGCTGCTCGCTCTACGTGACGCTCGAGCCCTGCGCCATGTGCGCCGGGGCGATCATGCACGCACGGATCGCGCGCCTCGTCTACGGCGCGGCCGACCCCAAGACAGGCGCCTGCGGCAGCGTGGTCGATCTTTTTTCGAAGAAAAAACTCAATCACCACACGACGGTGACGGGCGGCGTTCTCGCGGACGAGGCGGGCCGGCTGCTCTCGGAATTCTTCGCAGCGCGGCGCAATGCCGAGAATTGAGATCTCGATCCCGGAGCAGAGCCTCGCGCTCCTGGAGAACGGGCGGGAGGTCCGGCGCTATCTCGTGTCGACCTCGCGCAACGGCCCGGGCGAGCTGCAGGGGAGCTTCTGCACGCCGCGGGGCGAGCACATCGTGCGGGCGAAAATCGGCTCGGGGCAGCCTTTGAATACGGTGTTTGTCAGGCGCCGCCCGACGGGTGAGATCTGGACGACGGAAATGGCCGAGCGCTTTCCCGGTCGAGACTGGATCCTCACGCGCATCCTTTGGCTGTCGGGGTGCGAGCCGGGGAGAAATCGGATGGGGGAGGTGGACACCATGCGGCGCTACATCTACATCCACGGCAGCCCGGATGCAGTCGAGATGGGGAAACCGGGCTCGATCGGCTGCATACGCATGCGCAACCAGGACGTCGTGGAGCTTTTCGAGCTCGTGCCGGCGGGCACGCCAGTCAGAGTCGCCGCTTAGTCGGGCGCGCCCGTGCCGGGTTTCACCCCTCGGGAAATCAGACACATGACCTTCCGCGCGCAATCCATCAAGGCTTGATCTTCTGCACTGCGTCATATCGACTCCTCCCATTGGATGGCCCAACCACGTTGGCTACTGGGTGTCGGCAGCTGGAGCGGTCACGCTTGGCAGCCTCGCTCTTAAGTCGGAACCTGTCCTGCTGATCATCGCCTCGCTGTTCGCCCTGGGAATGCTAATGTGCAGTGCCTTCGACGCACTCCGAGGTAGCTACACCGTCACGATCGACCGCCATTTGGACCTCGTCAGTGTAGTTGCATCGGCTCCCTGGCGCAGAGCGACTGAGCGCCAGTTTGCGCTGTCGTCATTTGGCGCGGTGGCGACAATATGGGATGAAAACTACTGGAGTTATTGTCTCGAATTGATTGAGAAGGGTGGACGCGGCTCGCTTCTTCTGAAGCGGTTTCCGGCAAAGCGTCCCGCTCTGGCGCATGAGGACACAAGCGCCGCATGTCGTTCTCACGTGGCGGCAGTCACGAGCCTCGCTGATGCGGGTGTTCTGCGCTATCGCGGGCGCTACTTCAGATTCGGCTATCGCGTAGGACACGCTTGCGGACAACTCCTCCGTTCACTCTTTACCGGGCGCGAGCAGCGATGAAGAGAGAATTCAATGGGCCCTAACCCTGCGTTCACCCGCGACGCCGTAAAGCATTGCAAACCGTGGCCGTATCGCGCGCGGCGCGCGTTAGCGCGACAGGTTCGGCGTCAACCCGTCGCGCGCCACAGGTCAGGGCAATTCGTACAGCCTGACCTGGAAGATCTTCCAATCTCCGCTCAACGTCCACAAGACTTGCTCGAACGTGTTATCAGCGATATTCGACATCACCTTCGTGAACGAGCTGCCCATCTTGAAGGTCGCCGAGTCGATCATGCAAAGGTTGTCGCCGGCCGATTGCGTGACGACCGTGCATACGAAGTCCAACGCGCTGATCTTGGGACCCTGGACTCTGATGACGACAGCGAAATTAACCTTTTCATCAGCCGTTACCGCGGCCGCGCCATCTGTGCCATCGCAGTCCGTGAGTTGAAACCCTGCGACGGTGGGATCGAGGTTCCACATGATCGACCCGAGTGTGTTGTTTGGGCCGCCGCTGTCTTGTGAAAAGAAGATGCGGGCCCCGTTACAAGCATTGCCGTTGATGCTAGGGTCCCATCCGCCGGGTTTGGCGATGACATTGAACTGGAACAATTTCTTCCCCAGGTCTACCACGCCCGGCGGCGCGGCGACCGCGCTCGTCGCGAAAAGCGCTCCAAGAGTAGCGACAACTGCCGCGTGTGAAACACGTTTGAGGAGAATATTCATGGCTAGCGCCTCCGTTCGTCGTAGTGGCTCCCGCTTCTAAGATATGACATTGTCATTCGTGAGATGAACATTGTCACTGGGTTTCACGTTGTACTCGTGCGGTTTTCACGTTGTATTCGTGCAGCGGAGGCATTTTGTCACGTGACGAAAACGCGCAGCGTCAGTCTCTTGCTTTGTGCACGAGCACCATTTGAGCGAACAATGCGTTCGAGTTTGGTAGGAGCGGCGGCGCTGAAGCGCGCCGCTCAACAAGACGTTGGGTCGCTCAGCAGGCGGGGTGCATGTTTAGCGGCATAGACGGCCATTATCTCCTGATTGGGGTGGCCATCTCGTTGGCCATTGCCGTCGCAGTCGCCGTACATCTAACCACTCGAAGCAAGGCGCGTCGCGCTATTCGCGGTCGCCCTGCTTTAACCGCCGCAGAATTTGGCGCGTTGTTCGAAACCGAAGCAGAAGCGGCACTGGCTCCGGTTATCCGCGACCGACTGCGTGCCTACATTCCCGTAGATCCCGCTCTCGTTCTCCCGGATGACAAGCTGTGTGAGGAATTGCAGCTCGCTGTCGTCGACGGTCTTGATGCGAACGAATTCATAATGGACGTTGAGAGGGCGGTCGGAACGAAGATTCCCGACCGCGATGCTCAAGCAATGTTCACGCTTAGAGATATCGTGTCTTATGTCGCGGCGCGCAAGCCGTGAACGAGCAACCTAACCCTCGATGCAGGCGACGGGCCGCGAGCGGTGGTGCGGTGCTAAGGCCGTCAGGCGGCCCACCGCTGATTTCAGACATTGGATTTCCGAGCTGGAGGACCGATGGGATTCTTCGATAACCTGGCGGAGACAGCATTCAGGAAGAACCCTGACGGTTCGGATATCTATTTTCCGAACGGAGTGATCGGTAAAGGGAGAATTGTGCGGGACCCTGCACGCCGACAAAAGCTCTTCAACTATCACAAGCGGATGTGTAAGTACGGCGTACCGCTGTTGACCCTCTACGGCCTCGTCCTCGGGGCGAGCGGCGGTATCACCAGAGGCCACCTGATCTTCATTGGCGTTGCGGTGGGATTGCTGTTCGCAAGACAGAGGTATCTCATAGCCGGCCTTCCCGTTTATTCAGAAAGACAGACGGTCACAGAATTGGCCGGGAAAGCGGCCAAGGCTTTTCATCCCTTGCTCCTATTGTTTCTTGGCGGGTCCTCGCTGATTCTGATTGCGGGAGGGGCGGCAATGCCGATCCTGCTGACTACGTCGTTCGAAAAGATTTTGTTTCCAATGATCGGGCTTGTAAGTTTCGGTGTATTGGGGCTCGCCTTGAGTGTCTACTTGTACAAAGCGCGGAAATGATGAGTCGAGGGCTTGAGGGAAGAGTCGCATTGGTCGCCGGAGCGACCCGGGGAGCGGGACGAGACGCGGGCAAACCCGCCGAGGTCACCGGCTACAGGTAACGCAGCCGGCTTCTATAGTGCAACGAGGAAAATTGACAAGGAGGAGCGCATGAATGCGAAACGGTGGTTGCTGGCGAGCGTGGCGGTCGTTGTCGTGATCGGAGTGCTGGAATTTCTCATCCACGGTGTGCTCCTGTCGGACATGTACAAGCAGACGGCTTCGGTGTGGCGGTCGGAAGCCGAGATGCAGAAAATGATGTGGGTGTTCTGGGTAGGGATCCTGGTCTTCGCACCGTTCTTCGCGCTGATCTACGTGAAGGGCTACGAGAAAGGCAAGCCCGGTTTAGGGCAGGGGTTCCGTTACGGTCTGTACGTGGGAGCCATGTTGTCCGTGATGAACAGCTTTGGCTGGTACGTGCTTCTGCCCATCCCGCTTGGGCTCGCGTTCTATTGGTTCCTGGCGATTCTGGTGGAATTCATCGCGGCGGGTGTTGCGGCAGGATTGGTTTACCACGAATGATTTCGGCTTAGGGAACGGAGCATGCGCGGTGGAATGCTCATGCCGACACGGCACGACCGGGGAGAACCAGGGGTAAGTCCCTGAAACGGGGACAGATGCCGGCCCTGGCCGACCGCAAGATAGCGTCGATCCGCTCCGTCATTCGCTGGGAGCTGGCCGGGGTGGTCGCGATAATCCCGTGTGCCGGCCTCACGGCGAGGGGAGTCGGATATCTTGGATGACCTGGCTTTCTCATATAAGATTCAGCGTCAAGTCAAAGGAGGGCGGTCATGGCAAAACTCAATATCAACGGCAAGGTCCGCGACGTGCAGGTGGAGGCCGAGACGCCGCTCCTGTGGGTCATCCGCGAGCAAGTCGGCCTGACCGGAACGAAGTACGGCTGCGGCGTCGCGCAGTGCGGCGCGTGTTCCGTGCACATCAACGGCGAGGTGCGGCGCTCCTGCTCCGTGCCGGTCGGGAGCGTCAAGGCCACCGACAAGATCGTCACCATCGAAGGGCTGTCGCGCGCGAGCTCGCACCCGGTGCAGAAGGCCTGGGCGGAGCTCGACGTGCCGCAATGCGGCTACTGCCAGTCGGGGCAGATCATGGCGGCCAGCGCGCTGCTCAAGAAGAATCCAAATCCCACCGACGCCGACATCGACGCGGCGATGACCAACATCTGCCGCTGCGGCACCTATCAGCGCATCCGCGCCGGCGTGCACATGGCGGCGGACATGGCGAAGAAGGCCTGAGGAGACGACCATGAAAAATATATCTCGCGTCAAAGCCACCAATCTTTCGCGCCGCAAGTTCATCGTCGGTTCCGCGGCTGCGGGCGGCGGGCTCGCGCTCGGATTCAACCTGCCTTTCATCGGAACGGCCGAAGCGACGACCGCGGCCAAAGCGGGAAGCGAAATCAATGCCTGGGTGGTCGTGCGGCCCGACGACACTTGCGTGATCCGCATCGCGCGCTCGGAGATGGGGCAGGGCACCGAGACCGGCCTTGCCCAGCTGGTCGCCGAGGAGCTCGAATGCGACTGGAAGAAAGTGGCCGTGGAGTGGGTCAGCCCCGGCCAGAACCTCGCCCGCAAGCGCATCTGGGGCGAGATGGCGACCGGCGGCAGCCGCGGCATCCGCACCTCGCAGGACTATGTGCGCCGGGGCGGCGCCGCGGCGCGCATGATGATGCTGCAGGCGGCCGCAGATCAGTGGAAGGTTCCGGTCGGCGAACTCAGCGTGGAGAACGGCGTCATCACGCACGCGGCTTCAGGCCGAAAGACGAGCTACGGCAGAGTCTCCGCCGCAGCGGCGAAACTCACGCCTCCCGACGCGAAGAGCATCAAGCTCAAGGACCCGAAGGACTGGAAGATCGCCGGCAAGCCGATCAAGCGTCTCGACACCGCGATGAAGCTGAACGGCAGCCTGGTTTATGCGATCGACTTGAAGCTGCCGGGCATGCTGCAGGCGGCGGTGAAGGCGAGCCCCGTGTTCGGCGGCAAGCTCGCGAGCTACGACGAGTCGAAAATCTCCGGAATGCCCGGGGTGCGCCGCGCCGTCAAGGTGCACGACAACGCCGTGGCCGTCGTCGCCGACACCTGGTGGCACGCCAAATCGGCGCTCGCGGCGCTTCCGATCGTCTGGAACGAAGGGTCCGGCGCGTCGCAATCGAGCGCGATCATCGCGGAGCGCTTGAAGGAAGGCCTCACCGCGACGAACGAACCGTTTGCCTCGTGGCAGGACGGCGGCGACGCGTTGAAGACGATCGCCGGCGCAGCGAAGAGGGTCGAAGCGGTCTACAGCACGCCCTTCCTCGCGCACGCGACGATGGAGCCCAACAACTGCACGGCGAAGGTGACCGCGGACAGCGCCGAAGTGTGGGTACCGACCCAGAGCGCGGAGGCCGCCCTCGCCGTCACCTCCGAGGAGTCCGGACTGCCGCTGGAAAAGTGCGAGGTGCACAAGCACGTTCTTGGCGGCGGCTTCGGCCGGCGCGGCGGCACGCAGGATTACACGCGCCAGGCGGTCGCCATAGCCAAGCAGTTCCCGGGCGTTCCGGTGAAGCTCATCTGGAGCCGCGAGGAAGACATGGCGCACGACTTCTACCGGCCGATCTCGCAGTGCAAGCTCTCAGCGGGGCTCGACGAGAGCGGCAAGCTCGTCGGCATGCACATCCGCATATCGGGACAATCGATCAACGCGTTCCTGAATCCGGGCGCGATCAAGGACGGCAAGGACACGCGGCAGCTGCAAGGGCTGTATCAGGAACCCGGCGACGCGCAGTTCGGCTATACCGTGCCGAATTTCCTCATCGAGTACGCGATGCGCAACACGCACGTGCCGGTGGGCCCCTGGCGCGGCGTCAACACCAACCAGAACGCCGTGTATCTCGAATGCTTCATGGACGAAGTGGCGCGTACGGCGGGCAAGGATCCGCTCGAATTCCGCCGCGAGCTCATGAGCAAACATCCCAAGCACCTCGCCGTGCTGAACGCGGCGGCCGAGAAGGCCGGGTGGGGCAAGCCGCTGCCCGCGGGCGTGCATCGCGGCATCGCGCAGTTCATGGGCTATGGCAGCTATTCGGCCGCTGTCGCCGAGGTTTCGGTGAGCGACAAAGGCGAATTGAAGGTGCATCGCATGGTGCTCGCGCTCGATTGCGGCCACACGGTCAATCCCGGCCAGATCGCCGCGCAGGTCGAGGGCTCGGTGGTCTACGGCCTCTCCGCGACCTTCTACGGCGAGTGCACCGTCGCGAACGGCTCCGTGGTGGAGTCGAACTTCCACAACTACAAGCTGCTGCGGCTTGCCGAAATGCCGAAGGTCGAAACGGTGCTCGTGCCGACCCACGACTT
>WNFM01028359.1_pt1 | contig 36923 bp, 40 predicted proteins | sample 5400271 | NCBI WGS metagenome assembly WNFM01 (sample SAMN13153352, study PRJNA577476) | soil metagenome | isolation source: 60 cm saprolite on Douglas fir-dominated hillslope | place: USA:California | collected 2013-09-17 | reverse complement strand
TGTGCGGTTCGTGGAAGTTCATGGTTCGGGCGCCGGTTTGAGGAAAGGCTTGAGGCGGGGCGTCGAGGCCAACTGCGCTTCCGGGGCGGGGCCGCCGGTGACCTTCGCCACGGTCTGCTCGACCGTGGGGTCGGCGCGGTGCAGGATCAGCTGCGGGTAGAGGGCGAGGCCGAGGATGCAGAGGACGAGCGGCGCCAGCACGAGGCCGTCGCGGAGCCCGATCTCGCGCGAGGCGATGCCGTCCGGCTTGCGGTTGTGCATCGCATGCTGGTAGAGGCGCAGGGCGTAGTAGGCGGACATCGCGACGCCGCTGATCGCGATGAAGGCGAAGGCGATCTTCGCCTGGAAGAGGCCGTTGAGGATGTAGAACTCGCCGACGAAGTTGGCCGAGCCGGGCATCGCCAGGGTGGCCAGGGCGACGATCAGGAACAGCGCCGCCAGCACCGGTGCCCGCAGCGCCATGCCGCCCATCTGGCGGATGTCCTCCGTCCCGGTCCGCTCGACCAGGATCGCGACGATGATGAAGATCGGCGCCACGACCAGGCCGTGGTTGACCATCTGCAGGATCGCCCCGTCGGAGCCGTCGGCCCGCAGGGCGAAGATCCCGGCGGTGATGAAGCCGAGCTGCGCCACCGAGGAGTAGCCGGCGATCAGCCGCACGTTGGTCTGGGTGAAGGCCATCACCGAGCCGTAGAGGATCGAGGCCAGGGCGATCACGAGGATCACCTCCTGGAATTCGACCGTCGCCGCCGGGAAGAGCGGCAGCACGACGCGCAGGAAGCCGTAGGCGCCGACCTTCGCCAGCACTCCGGAGAAGACCGCCAGCGCCGGCAGCGGCGCCGCCCGGTAGGCGTCCGGCATCCAGCCGTGCAGCATGAAGGCCGGCATCTTGACCAGGAAGGCCGCGGCGAAGAACCAGAAGATCCAGCGCTGGCTGCCAGTGGGGACGCCCTGCTGCTGGATCGCCGCGATCGAGAAGGTGAGGTGGCCGCCGTGGGCGGAGATCATCGCCGTGGCGATCGCCGCGACCAGCATCAGCAGCGAGCCGATCAGCGTGTAGACGATCATCTTCAGGGTCGCCGCAGAGGCGGTGACGCCGTCGGCGCGATCGCTGCCCCAGGCGCCGAAGAGGAAGTAGAACGGGACCAGCATCAGATCGAAGAAGAGGACGAAGAGCAGCAGGTCCTGGGCGATGAAGGAGCCCAGGGTCGCCGTCTCCCCGACCAGCATCAGGAAGAAGAAGAGCTGCGGGCGCTCCTGTTCGCGGAAGGCGGCGAAGGCGGTGCCGCCGGCCCACAGCAGCGCCGTCAGCAGGACCAGGAAGACGTTGAGCCCGTCGATGCCGAGGCTGTAGTCGACGCCGAGCCCGGAGATCCAGGAGACGTCGACGGTGTCCTGCAGCCCCGAGGAGCCGGAGTCGAAGCCGGCCAGCAGCGAGATCGCGGTCCCCAGCGTGACGAGCGCCCCCAGGGTGGCCCACCAGCCGGTCGCCCGCTTCGGCAGGAAGAGGCCGACGATGCCGAAGGCCAGCGGGGTCCAGAGCAGCGAGTTGATCATCACAGCCCCTCGCGCTCCACTCGCGGCGCGAAGAACCAGAGATGCACGCTCGCGAGTTCCGCGCTCATTGGCTGGAGAGCAGGAAGTAGAGGGCGAGCCCGGCGAAGCCGGCGATCAGCAGCAGCGCGTAGCTGCGGACGAAGCCGTTCTGGACGGCGCGGACGACTCCCCCGGCTCCCCGCACGGTCTCCTCGGTGCCGGTGACGAGGCCGTCGACGACGAAGCGCTCGAAGACCCTGTTGGCGAAGTGCCCGACCGCCAGGGCCGGCCGCACGACGAGGAGGTCGATCGCCTCGTCGAAGTACCACTTGTTGACGAACAGCGTGTAGAGCGGGCGCAGGCGCCGGATCAGGATCGCCGGGGTGCCCGGGCGGAGCACGTAGAGCCAGTAGGCGATGCCGATGCCGGCGAGCGAGATCGCCGCCCCGATCGCCAGGCCGGTCCACGACGCCGCCACCGAGGGGTGGATCGCGGCCAGCGGCGAGTCGGCGAAGACCGGATCGAGGAACTTGGTGACGACGTCGTCGACTCCCGGGACCTGGATCAGGCCGCCGAGCAGCGCCAGGAAGGCGAGCACACCCATCGCCGCCCTCATCGGCCAGGACCCCTCGGCGACATGATGGACGGCGCCGGGGAAGCCGACGTCGGTGTCCTCGAGCTCGCCGGTGGCCGGGTTGCGCGGCTCCTCGTGTGCGAGGTGACCGGTGTCGATCAGCTCCTGCGCCTCCTTGCAGGGGCGACCCGGGAGGACGCGGAAGATCAGCCGGAAGGTGTAGACGGCGGTCAGCAGAGCGCCGAAGTAGCCGAGCACGGTGAAGATCTCGTACATGCCGCCGCGCGCGGTCGCGTAGGCGAGGATCTCGTCCTTGGAGAAGAAGCCGGAGGTGCCGGGGAACGCCGCCAGCGCCAGGCCGCCGCAGAGCATCGTGATCGAGGTGAAGCGCATCGCCCTGCCGAAGCCGCTCATTTCGTCGATGTTCTGGCGGTTCGCCATCGCGGCGATGATCGAGCCCGCCGCCATGAACAGCAGCGCCTTGAAGAAGGCGTGGGTCATCAGGTGGAAGAGGCCGGCGCTGTAGGCGCCGATCGAGACGCCCATGATCATGTAGCCGATCTGGCTCATCGTCGAGTAGGCGATCGCCCGCTTCAGGTCGGTCATCACCAGGGCGATCGTGCCGGCGAGGAGCAGCGTGGCCAGGCCGACGAAGGCGGCGACGTCCGCGGCGGTCGGGGCGAGGACGAAGAGGACGTGGGTGCGGGCGATCAGGTAGACGCCGGCGGTCACCATCGTCGCCGCGTGGATCAGCGAGGAGACCGGGGTCGGGCCCTCCATCGCGTCCGGCAGCCAGGTATGGAGCGGCAGCTGCGCCGACTTGGCGAAGGCGCCGACCAGCAGCAGCAGGCAGATCGCGGTCACGGTCCACTGGTTGCTGTGGAACACGGTTGGCGCCTTGGCGAAGACGGGGCCGTAGTCGAAGGTCCCGAGTTCGCGGAAGATCAGGAGGGCGGCGAGGACGAGGCCGATGTCGCCGACGACGTTGATCACGAAGGCCTTCATCCCGGCCCGGGTAGCGGTCGTGCGCCGGTACCAGAAGCTGATCAGCGCGTAGGAGGCGAAGCCGACGAAGGCCCAGCCGACGATCAGCAGCACGAAGTTGCCGGCGAGGACCAGCAGCAGCATCGAGAAGACGAAGAAGTTGAGGTAGCTGAAGAAGCGGTGGTAGCCCTGATCGGACTGCATGTAGCCGTAGGAGTAGAGGTGGATCAGGGTCGAGACGCCGGTCACGACCAGGACCATGAAGGTCGAGAGCGGGTCGACGTAGATGCCGAGCTTGATGTCCAGGCCGGCGGCACTGGCGTAGTCCCAGAGCGAGGAGGCGTGGTGGCGCGCCTCGGGCGAGTCGCCGAGCAGGCTGAGGAGGGCGCCGATCCCGCAGGCGAAGGCGAGCCCGATCGAACCTTGAAGCCGAGCCCGACGACGATCGAGCCGAGCAGGGGGAAGAGCAGGACCAGCCAGGCCCAGGCGGTGGCGCTCATCCGCGCAGCTCCCGCAGATCGTCGACGTTGAGCGGCAGCTTGCGGCGGAAGATCGCGACGATCAGCCCCAGGCCGACGACCACCTCGCAGGCGGCGATCACCATCACCACGAGGGCGAACACCTGTCCCTGCTGGTTGCCCACCATGCGGCTGAAGGCGACCAGTGCCAGGTTGCCGGCGTTCAGCATCAGCTCCAGGCAGAGCAGGATCACCATCGGGCTGCGGCGGATCAGGATCCCGACCGCTCCGGTGGCGAACAGCAGCGAAGACAGGACTATGTACCACTCGATGTTCATGGGAGGGACGGCACCCCCTCCTCACTCGCACTCGGGGGAGGAGTGCTCCTGCTGACCCCATTCCCGCTGACCCCCTCGCGCGCAAAACGTTCGCAGGGGGTGCCGTCCCTCCTGCGCCCCGCCAGCACAATTGCCCCGACTGCCGCGATCAGCAACAGGATGGACGAAGCCTCGAAGGGGACGAGGAACTTCTCCAGCAGGAGGCGACCGATGGCAGCCGGGTCGCCGAAGCCCGGGCTCACCTTGGGGCCGTGGCTGCCCAAGGCGAGCAGAGCGGAGGAGAGGATGGCGACGGAGAGCTCGACGAAGAGGGCGATTCCCAGCAGCGGGGCCAGGAATTGCTGGCCGGGGATCGGCTCCCAGGCCGACTCGCCGCCGCCGCCGACGTAGGCGACGACGAAGACATAGAGGACCATCACCGCGCCGGCGTAGACGACCACCTGGGCGGCGGCGACGAAGGCCGAGGTCAGCAGCAGGAAGAGGACGGCAAGCGAGAAGAGGTGGGCGATCAGCGCCAGCACGCTGTAGAAGGGGTTGCGCATGGCGACGACGCCGATCGCGCCGCCAAGCGCGCCGATCGCGGCCCCGAAGAAGAGCACCGCTTCCATCAGGCCGCGCCCGACCTGGAATTGACGGGTTCGGAGTCCTGTGGTTTGGTGGTCTCCACCCCATCCACCAGGCGGTGACAGGAGGAGCGATGGATACGTATGTGATTCTGAGACGGAGCGGCTGGCAGAGCCCGGCCGAGCTCGAGGAGGCTGCGGGGCGGTCCAGCAAGGTGGGAGACGAGGAGATGTCTTCCGACATCCGCTGGATCCGCAGCTACGTGCTCGAGGAGGGCGGCGGCTCGGTCGGCACGGTGTGCGTCTACCAGGCGTCGAGCCCGGAGGCGATTCGCGAGCACGCCAGCCGCGCCGACCTTCCCGTCGACGAGATCATCCGCGTCGCGGACACCGTCCTGGTGCGTCCGGATCCTGCCTAGGAAGAGGCTCATTCACCCTCGCTTTTCAGCGGGGTGCGCTCGATCGGCTCGGCCAGCAGCATCTCCTTGGTGAAGATCAGGTCGCTGCGGTCGTAGTCGGCCATCTCGTAGTCGTGGCCCATCGTGATCGCGTCGAAGGGACAGGCGATCTCGCAGTAGCCGCAGAAGATGCAACGCGAGAGGTTGATCTCGTAGACGGCGGCGTAGCGCTCACCGGCCGAGACGCGCTCGCCGGGGATGTTCTCCGCCGCGACGACACGGATGCAGTCGGCCGGGCAGGCGGCGGCGCAGAGCGAGCAGCCGACGCATTTCTCCAGCCCGGTGTCCTCGAACTTGTGCAGCTTGTGGCGGCCGCGGAAGCGTGGGTAGACCGGCGTCTTCTCCTCCGGGTACTCGATCGTCAGCGGGCCCTCGATCAACCGCGCCATCGTCGTCTTCAGCCCGCGCAGGGTCTCGCCGAAGGCGCGGTAGGCGCCGCCGACGCCTCCCGGCTCGGGCCCGCGCTGGACCGCGACGACGTCGATCGAGTCGAGGTAGGAGGCGGCTTTGGGGCCAACGCTCATCGGCGGCCCTTCCTGGGCGACTTTTGCCCGCGTGCCGGCCAGAACTCGCCCAGCATCACGTCACCACCACCAGCACCGCGGTGACGAGGACGTTGAGGGTCGCCAGCGGCAGCAGCACCTTCCAGCCGAGGGTCATCAGCTGGTCATATCGCAGCCGCGGCAGCGTCGCCCGCACCCAGATGAAGAGGAAGACGAGGACGAACATCTTCGCCAGCATCCAGATCGGGTCCAGCCAGCCCGGGCCGGGGCCCATCCAGCCGCCGAGGAACATCGCCGCGGCAATCCCGGAGACGACCAGGATCTCCATGTATTCGACCAGCAGGAAGGAGCCGAAGCGCATGCCGCCGTACTCGGTCATGAAGCCCTGGACCAGCTCGGCGTCGGCCTCGGGCATGTCGAACGGGGTGCGGTTGGTCTCGGCGAAGCCGGCCAGCATGAAGATCAGGAAGCCGACGAACTGGGGGACGACGAACCAGAGGCCGCCCTGGGCGTGGACGGCGTCGACCAGGGAGAGCGAGCCGCTCATCATCACCACGCCGAGCAGGGCCAGGCCCATCGAGACCTCGTAGGAGATCAGCTGCGCGGCCGAGCGCATGGCGCCGAGCAGGCTGTATTTGGAGCCCGAGGACCAGCCGCCAAGCAGCAGTCCGTAGAAGGCGATCGAGCCGACGGCGAAGAAGTAGAGGATGCCGATCGGGACGTCGATCCCGTAGAGGCCGACGCCGTCCTGGACGTCGCCCCAGGGGATGATCGCCAGGGCGAGGACGCCGGAGAGGACCGGCAGCAGCGGCCCGAGGATGAACAGGGTCGAGACCGCGTTGGCGGGCCGGAAGGACTCCTTGGAGATCAGCTTGCCGACGTCGGCGAGCGGCTGCAGGATGCCGAAGGGACCGACGCGGTTGGGGCCGTAGCGGTGCTGGAAGCGGCCGATCAGCTTGCGCTCGACCACGGTCAGGACCGGCAGGATGCCGAAGATGACGGCGAAGATCACCAGCGACTTGACGACCATGATCCAGGTGGCTTCGACGAAGCCGGTGTCGGCCAGAGGCAGCATCAGGCCCGGACCTCGCTCAGCTTTTCGATCTCAACCCGCACCGGGCCGCCGTTGAGCAGACCGTTCGCGTTGTCCTCGGCCAGCCCCTCGGCCAGGAAGACGACCCCCTCCTGCACCCGTTCTTTGATGTTGACCCGCGCCTGGACGACGGTGTCGTTGCTTGCAACCTCGACCTTGTCGCCATCCTTGAGGCCAAGCCGCTCGGCGTCTGCCGGAGAGAGCTCCGCACGCTGCTGTGGCGTCAGGAACTTCAGCGGCGGATTCAACTCCGTGATCGGTCCGGCCCAGAGATCGCGGTAGGTACCCAATGCCAGCTTCGAGTTGTCGCGGTCGTAGCTGGGAAGGGCGGTCGGGGCCGACTCGCCGGACACTCTGCGCGAGGCGCCGTTGCCGCTATCGGAAGTCTCTGCGGAACCTCGCCGAGTCGCGTCCGCCGAGTCGGTCCCGACCGCCCCACCACCATCTGGGACCGCCGCCGCAGCCTCGGTGTCCTGCCAGCGGATGCCGCGGCCGCCGATGTCCGAGTCGTCGATGTCGGCGTAGAACGGGACGGCTTGCTTCAGGGCCGCGAAGGCGGTGGGTTGGGAGTCGATGCCGGTGTCGTGTCCGAGGGATGCGGAGAGGTAGGAGAGGACTTGCCAGTTGGGGCGGATGTCGCCGGGACGGGAGGCGGAGGGGCGGACTCGCTGGAGGCGGCCGTCGGGGTGGGTGACGGTGCCGTCTTTCTCGGCGTGGGTCTCGAGCGGGAAGACGACGTCGGCGGCGACGGTGGTCAGGGTCTCGAACATCGAGAAGGCGACGACGTGGTCGGCGGCCCCGAGCGCGCGGGCCCAGGCGAGGGAGTCGGGGAAGTCGCGGAGGGGGTCGACCCCGAAGAGGACCAGGGACTTGAGCTCGCCGGACTCCAGGGCCGCGCGGATCTGCTCCGTGGGCTTGCCGGTGAGGACCTCGGAGAGGCCCGGCCCGGCGTCGGGGAGGCAGCCGGCCTCACGGAGGCCGCGGGCGTTGGCGAAATCGGGGACTTCGAGCAGGCCCGACCCCTCCGTGGTCTCCATCTCGAGGGCAGTGGCGACGTCCAGCAGGGCGCGGGCGGCGCCGTCGCCCTCGCGGGCGATCCGCTCGCCCCAGAGGATCGCGACGCGCCCGGCGTTGCGGAGAACGTCGGCGACCGGGGAGGCGGGGCTGTCGGCGCCGGCGCGCAGGCAGGCGGCCAGCTCGGAGAGGAAGAGGGTGGCGCCGCCGGGGGCGTAGCGGACCGCCGCCTCGGCACCGCCGTCGAGCGCGGTAGGGCGCTCGGTGGCGACCGCCAGGCGGGCGCCGTTGCGGCGGATCGCCTTGCGTACGCGCAGGTCGAGGATCGGCGAGCTGTGCAGCGGGTCGGTGCCGACGACGAGGATCGCGTCGGCGTCGTCGATGTCGCGGACCCGGGCCGAGAGGCTGGGCTGGGAGAGGCGGACCAGCGCCGCGCGGCCGGGGCCGCGGGAGGCGCGCGAGTCGACGTGGGGGGAGCCGAGCGCCTCGCGCAGGATGCGCTGGACCAGGTATCCCTCCTCGTTGGAGGCGTCGCCGACGATCGCCGCGGTGGCCTCGCCGGCCTTGCGCAGCCCCGCCGCCGCGGCCTCGACCGCGCCGGCCCAGTCGACGCGGGCCCCGTTGCGCAGGCGCGGCCCGTCGACCCGCTTCTCGTCGGCGAACATCTCGAAGCCGTAGCGGCCGCGGTCGCAGAGCCAGCCGTCGTCGACCTCGGCGTTGTCGCGCCCCAGCACCCGCTTCACCTTCTCGTCGCGGACGGTGAAGCTGACGTTGCACTGGCTGGGGCAGAGCGTGCAGACCGAGCCGGCCTGCTCGATGTCCCAGGGTCGGGCGCGGAAGCGGTAGGTGTAGCTGGTCAGCGCCCCGACCGGGCAGAGCTCGGTGATGTTGCCGTGGAAGGGGGCGACGTAGGGGCGGTCGTCGAAGGTGCCGACGAAGGTGCGGTCGCCACGCTCCAGCAGCTGCAGCTGCTCGTCCTCGGCGACCTCCTGGCTGAAGCGGACGCAGCGGTAGCAGAGGATGCAGCGCTCGCGGTCGATCGCGATCAGCGGCGACAGCTCGATCGGCTTCTGGAAGTGGCGCTTGGGGTCGGTGAAGCGGCTCTTGCCGGGGCCCCAGCCCATCGAGATGTCCTGCAGCGGGCACTCGCCGCCCTTGTCGCAGACCGGGCAGTCGAGGGGGTGGTTGACGAGCAGGAACTCGACCACGGCGCTCTGCGCCCCTTTGACCTGCTCGGTGCGGGTGTGGACGACCATGCCCTCGCGCACCGGCGTCGAGCAGGAGGTCTGCAGTTTGGGGATTCCCTCGATCTCGACCAGGCACATGCGGCAGGCGCCGACCGGGTCGCCGAGCTTCGGCTCGTAACAGAAGACGGGGATCTCGACGTCGCCCTTGCGGGCGGCGTCGTGGAGCATCTCGCCCTCGGTCGCGCTCACCTCGCGGCCGTCGATCGTGAGGGTGATCTCGCGGCTCATATCGACGCTCCCAAGGTCTCGGCCGGCCCCTGCACCACGGCGAGCCGGCTCTCTTCCTCCAGCGGCGAGCCGGCGCTGGCGATCACTTCCTCGAACTCCGGGCGGAACTTGCGCACCATCGCGCTCACCGGCATCGCCATCGAGTCGCCGAGCACGCAGAGGCAGTTCCCCATGATGTTCTCCTGGACCGAGCTGATGATGTCGAGGTCCATTGGCGTCGCCTCGCCGCGGACGACCCGCTCCAGCATCTTCACCGTCCAGTTGGTGCCCTCGCGGCAGGGCGTGCACTTGCCACAGGACTCGTGGTGGTAGAAGCGCGCCGTGCGCAGCGCCATGTGCGGGATCGAGACGCGGTCGTCGGCAACGATGATCGAGCCGGAACCGAGCATCGAGCCCGCCTCCGCCATCGCCTCGAAGCTGTAGGGGAGGTCCAGCTCGGCCGGGGTGAGGACCGGGGAGGAGGAGCCGCCGGGGTAGAAGGCCTTGACCTCGTGGCCCTCCTCGGGGCCGCCGGCGAGGTCGAAGATCAGCTCGCGGGTGGGAATCCCCAGCTCCACCTCGTAGTTGCCGGGGCGGCGCACGCAGCCGGAGATCGAGACGACCTTGGTCCCCGGCGACTGCTCGGTGCCGAAGCCGCGGAACCACTCCGCCCCGTTGGCGACGATTCGCGGCACGTTGGAGAGCGTCTCGACGTTGTTGATCAGCGTCGGGCCGCCGTAGAGGCCCTGCACCGCCGGGAACGGCGGCTTCAGCCGCGGGTTGCCGCGCTTGCCCTCGAGCGCGTCGAGCAGCGCCGTCTCCTCGCCGCAGATGTAGGCGCCGGCGCCGCGGTGGACGACCAGCTCGAGGTCGCGGTGGCTGCCGAGGATGTTCTCGCCGAGGTAGCCCGCCTCGTAGGCTTCGGCGACCGCCGCGTCGAGGATGTCGCCCTGCAGGTCGTACTCGCCGCGGATGAAGATGAAGGCGTGGCCGGCGTCGGCCGCGAGCGCCGCGATCGCGATACCCTCGATCAGCTGGTGCGGGTTGCGCTGCATCAGCTCGCGGTCCTTGAAGGCGCCCGGCTCGGACTCGTCGGCGTTGCAGCAGAGGTACTTCGGCATGTCGCCGCGGGGCAGGAAGGAGGCCTTTTTGCCCATCGAGAAGCCGGCGCCGCCGCGCCCGCGCAGGCCCGAGTCTTCGAGCTCTTTGAGCACCTCGTCCTGCTCCATCTCGCGGTAGGCCCTCTCCAGCGTCGCGTAGCCGCCATAGCCCTTGTAGCCGGCGAGCGTGCGCAGCGCCGGGTCCTCGGCGTGCTCGAGCAAAACGCGCGTCTCCCGACCACCAAATTCCGCCTGCGTGCTCTGCTCTCGCTCGTTCGGGCCCATCATCACCGGCTATCTCCCTCGCTCGCTTCCGCGTCCGCCGCGGGCGAGTGGTCTCCACCCGCAAGGCCCCGCTTCTCCAACGCCTTCTCCGGCAGCACGTTCTCGCCCGCCCTCAGCTGCTCGATCGCCGTTCCCGCCTCGGCCGCCTCCAGCGGGCCGAAGTAGCGCTGGTCGATCGAGGCCATCGGGGCGATGTCGCAGGCGCCGAGGCACTCGAAGCCGGTGACGAAGAAGTCCTCCTCGCCCCCGACGGCGACGCGGAAGGCGTCGAGCAGCTCGTCGCCGCCGCGCATCCAGCAGCTGATGTTGGTGCAGACCTCGATCCGGTGGGCGCCGACCGGTTCGAGGTGCAGCAGGTCGTAGAAGCTGGCGACCGACTCCAGGTAGGCCGGCGTCACCCTCATCACCGCCGCCGCCTGGCGGAGCCCCTCCGGCGTGCACCAGCCGTAGCGCTCCTGCACCGCCCACAGCGCCGGGATCGAGGCCGAGTGGCGGTCGGGATACCGCGACATCAACGTCTTGATCCGCTCCTTCAGCTCCGGCGGGCATCCCACCTCATAAAGCTCGGGAATTCCCTCTGAGGAACGATCTGGAACCCGACCCTCGGTCAGCGCCCGATCGAGTGGCAGCTCAGCCATGCCGCCTCCTTCCGCGGCCAGGAACGATGGTCTCGCCCGTCATCTGTCCACGCCCCCGAGGATCGGATCCAGCATCCCGAGGCTGGCGATCATGTCGGCGACGTAGCTGTCTAGCGCCATGTCCCTGAAGGCCTGCAGGTTGACGAAGGAGGGGTCGCGGAAGTGGACTCGCGCGGGCTTCGAGGAGCCGTCGGCGAGGACGAAGCAGCCGAGCTCCCCGCGCGGCCCCTCGATCGAGTAGTAGACCTCGCCGGGGTCGACCCGGAAGCCCTCGGTGACGAGCTTGAAGTGGTGGATCAGCGACTCCATCGAGGTCGAGAGCTCCGAGCGCGGCGGCAGCACGTACTTGCGGTCGTCGGCGATGTGCGGGCCCTCGGGCATCAGGTCCAGCGCCTGCTCGACGATCCGCGTCGACTCGACCATCTCCGCCACCCGCACCCGGTAGCGGTCGTAGTTGTCGCCGACGGTGCCGACCGGGACCTTGAAGTCCATCTCCGGGTAGGCGAGGTAGTCGAAGGCCTTGCGCAGGTCCCAGGGCTCGCCGGCGGCGCGCAGCAGCGGCCCGGTCACGCCCAGCTCCAGCAGCCGCTCGCGGGAGACGATCCCGACCCCTTTGGTGCGGGAGAGGAAGACCTCGTTGCGGTCCAGCAGCGCTTCGTACTGGCCGACCCGGACCGGCATCTCGGCGACGAAGGAGCGCAGCTTCTGCTCGAAGCCGAGCGGGATGTCCTCGATCACGCCGCCGACCTGGAAGTAGCGGGTGTGCATCCGCTGCCCGGTCGCCATCTCGAACAGGTCGAGGATGCGGTCGCGCTCGCGGAAGCAGTACCAGAGCATCGAGATCGCGCCGAGGTCGAGCGCCGTCGTCCCCAGCCAGACCAGGTGGGAGTGAATCCGGTTCAGCTCGAGGAAGATCGTCCGCAGGTACTTGGCGCGGGGCGGTATCTCCATCCCCATCTGGAAGAAGTAGGAGACGTAGTCCATCCGCTCGACGAAGGGGATGACCTTCCAGTAGCTCTTGTCCTCGCAGGACTTTTCGATCCCGGTGTGGACGTAGCCGATCACCGGCCGCAGATCCCGCACGACCTCGCCTTCGAGGTCGACCACCAGCCGCAGCACGCCGTGCGTGGCCGGGTGGTGCGGCCCGATGTTGACCGTCATGATCTCCGAACTCGTCTGCGAAGAGTCAGATATGGACGCAGCCGAGTTCGGAGATGAATCAGGATTCCGCCCATGGCCTCGGCCTTCGGCCTCCGCCATATGCGAGTGCGCCGCGGGATGCTCAGCCATAGTCGCGCTCGTTGTAGGTGAAGGCGACGGGCTCGCCGCCGACCGGGAAGTCGCGCCGCTGTGGCCAGCCGACGTAGTCCTCCGGCAGCAGGATCCGGGTCAGGTCCGGGTGGCCGCGGAAGACCACTCCAAAGAAGTCAAACGCCTCCCTCTCTTGAAACTCAGCGGTCGGGAAGAGGCCGACACAGGAGTCGATCTGGGGGAGCGCCGGGTCAGGGTCCTGCGGGCGGGCGAGGGCGTCCGTTCTCGGACCCTGACCCGGCGCTCCCACGTCCGCCGCCGGGTCGGCGAGCATCGCCTTGACTCGGATCCGCTCGACGCGGTCGCGGTTGAGCAGCTCGTAGTGCACTCCGAACCTTGGTTCCGCCGGCAGGTAATCCGCCACGTGCAGGCTGGAGAGGAAGCGATAGCCCTGGCCCGGCTCGTCGCGCAGCCAACTGAGTACGTCGAGGATCTGCTCGGGATCGACGATCAGGGCCGCCTGTCCGCGGTCGAAGGAGGTGGCGAGGACGGCCCCGGGGCGGTCGCGCTCGATTTCCCCCCGGATCAGCTCCAGTCCGGGGGCGTCAGGCAAGGCTCAGCTCCCGCGCGGCCTCGTAGGCCTCAGCCGCCTCCGGGCTGGGTTCGCTGCGCGGTCCGCCGCGCGCCCACTCCTCGGTGCCGGCGGCGTCGTAGCGCTGCCGCCAGCCCTGGTCGGCGTTGCCGACGATCTTGCGCTGCAGCTTGGTGAAGCCGTAGAGGACCGCCTCCGGCCGCGGCGGGCAGCCGGGGATGTGGAGGTCGATCGGCATGAACTTATCGGCGCCCTGGACGACGGCGTAGTTGGAGAACATGCCGCCGCTGGAGGAGCAGGCACCCATCGAGACCGCCCACTTCGGCTCCAGCATCTGGTCGTAGAGACGGCGGATGACCGGCGCCATCTTGATCGAGACCCGGCCCGAGAGGATGATCATGTCCGCCTGGCGCGGCGAGGCGCGCAGGGCCTCGGCGCCGAAGCGGGCGAGGTCGTAGCGGGCGGTGACGATCGAGATCGGCGCCTCGATCGCGCAGCAGGCGAGGCCGAAGGTGAGCGGGAAGATCGAGTTCGCCCGGGCCCAGTTCTGCATCTTCTCGAAGGTCGTCGTGACGACCCGTTCTTCGACGTAGCGTTCGAGGTCCTCACCCTCGAGGTCGCCGCGCAGCATGTCGCGGGCCGAGAGCTGCTTGGAGCGCAGGGTGCGGCGCTCTACCTCCAATCCAGGGCCCCCTTGCGCCAGACATAGACGAAGGCGACCAGCAGCAGGACGACGAAGGTGACGAGCTCGCCGAGGACGAAGACGCTGTCGGCGCCCTTCAGGATCACCCCGACGGGGTAGAGGAAGACGACCTCGATGTCGAAGAGGATGAAGAGCATCGCGATGAGGTAGAAGCTGACGCCGAAGCGGAAGCCCTTCATCGCTTCGACCGGGATCCCCGACTCGTACGGCTCGCCCTGGCGCCGGCTCGCCGCCGTCGGCTTCGCCGGCTTCTTCGGCCCGATCAGGTGGTTGAGCACCGCGAAGGCGCCGCCGACGGTCAGGCCGAGGACCGCGAAGACGAGGATCGGGAGGTAGCTCTTGAGCACTGGGGTGTCTGTTCGGGAGGGGCGGCGCCAGGCGACTATTTGGCCCGTCGTTCAACGCCCGCAGCCGCTGTTATACACCCACCTTGTGACAACTTGCTACATAGTGCTTTTCCGCATCAGTAAGCCGAATCCCGACCCTTTTGGGCGGATATCCGGCGCGCCGGGGGAGGGATAGTCGATGCCCGAGGTCCATCTCGTCGTCGGCTGCGCCGTGATCCTCCTCAACCTCGTCGCCGGCACCGTCGGCGGCGTCGCCTGGTTCCGCGACCGCGCCTCGATCCCCTTCTGGTACCTGCTGCGCGCGGCCCAGGTCTCGGTCTTCCTCCAGGTGATGCTCGGCGGCCTGCTCGTCTTCACCGACCACAAGCCGGCGGAAAGCCTCCACTACCTCTATGGCCTGCTCCCGCTGGTCGTCTCCTTTCTCGCCGAGGGCGCCCGCACCGGCGCCGCCCAGCGCGAGCTTGGCGAGGTCGACTTCGAATCCCTGCCCGCCGACACCCAGCAGTCCGTTGCCCTCGCCATCGTCCGCCGCGAGATGGGGATCATGGCGGTGAGCTGCTGGGTGATCTTCTTCCTGGCGCTGCGGGCCGCCACCACTGGCGGCTAGGTTTCCGCGATTGAAGTCAGGCTCGCGCCGCGGGCTTGCTGGTCGTGATCCGGAAGACGGGATGGTCCGGGGCGATGCGGCGCAGCTCCTCGTCGCTGGAGTCGGGCCCGACGCCGCCGAAGAAGGCGCCGACCTCCCACTTCCACTTCTCCAGGTAGGCGCGGAGCAGGGGAGGACGCTCGCCCTCCGGGATCTCGGTCGCGGTGAACTCCTCGACCTTGCGGCCCCGGACGAGGCGCCCGCCGCCGCTGACGCGCATGTTCCGCACCCACTGGGTGTTGCCGCGGGGAGAGACCAGGTAGCGGTTGCCCTCGAACTCGAGCGGGTTGACCGGCGTCTGCCGCCACTCGCCGCTCTTTCGCCCCTGCACTTCCAGCACCCGCGACCCGGCGATGCTGACCCCCAGCCGCGCCAGGCCGGCGACGATCCGGTTGAAGACATGCTTGGTGAACCAGCCCGGCTCCTGGAAGCGGGGGGCCCGATCGCTCATTCATCGATTGTGGCAGCCCAGCGGCCGGTACTCCCCCGCGTGGAAGACCAGCGGCTCGCCCTCGCTCGTCTCCAGGTCGCGGACATCGCCGGTGACGATCACGTGGTCGCCGGCGGCGACCACGTCGCGGAGGTCGCAGGCGATCCAGACGAGGGCGTCGTCGATGGCGGGGATGCCGTCGCGCTCGCTCCAGGCGACGCCGGTCCACTTCTTGGGGACCGGGGCCTTGGTGGCGAAGGCGCGGGCGACTCGCTCCTGGCCGGCGCGGAGGACGCTGACGCCGAAACGGTCGGCGGCCTGGACGGCGAGCAGGGTGCGGGAGCCGCGGTCGAGGCAGGCGAGCATCAGCATCGGCTCGATCGACAGCGAGCAGACGGCGTTGGCGGTTGCTCCGGCCGGCCCGTCGGCGCCGGCGGCCGCGACGATCGTGACGCCGGTCGGCAGGTTTGCCATCGCGGCGCGGAATCGGGCTGGGTCGGGCGGCGGCATCGTCAGAAGATCGGGATCGTCGCCAGACAATATGATGCGCGCCGCGTGCGCCCTGTACTGCTCATAGGCATGGTGGTTGCCGCCGCCCTCGGCCTCACGGCCTGCGGCTTCGGCAAGGAAGGGATCTCGGTCTCAAAGAACGACCCGAACTACGGGGGGGCCGTTCTCTTCGCCACGCACTGCTCCGGCTGCCACACGCTGAGCGCCGCCGGTACCCAGGGGACCGGCAATCGCGGCGAGAGGACGCAGGGTCCGAACCTCGACCAGCGAACCGAGACCTACGAAGATGCTCTCTTCGCGATCCAGAACGGCGGCTTCTCCGGGGCGATCATGCCCCAGAACATCGTGGTTGGCCACGAAGCTGAAGCCGTCGCCCGTTTCGTCGCCAAGTACGCCGGCGACGAAGCGGAATCCTCGCCACGTCCCGGCCAGACGTCGCCCTAGCGCGGTCTCCCCATGCTCGACCTGAAGCTGATCCGCTCCGACCCCGAGCGGGTCAAGGCGGCGCTGGCCCGCCGCGGCGCCGCCGGGCAGGTCGACGAGCTGCTCGCCCTCGACGCCCACCGCCGCGAGCTGCTGCCCGAGGTCGAGAACGCGCAGGCGGAGCGAAATGCGCTCTCCAAGCGGATCGGCGAGGCCAAGCAGGCAGGCGAGGACGCCGAGGAGCTGATGGCGACCGTGCAGGGGCTGAAGGAGCGGATCGAGACCGGCAGGGAGGAGCTGGAGAAGACCGAGGCCGAGATCGGGCGCATCGCCCTCTCGCTCCCCAACCTGCCCGACCCCGACGCCCCGGACGGGATGACCGAGGAGGACGCTGTCGTAATCCGCGAGGTCGGCGAGCGGACCGAGTTCGACTTCGAGCCCCGCGACCACCTCGAGATCGGCACCGAGCTGGGGCTGATCGACATGGAGGCGGCGGCACGCCTCTCCGGCTCCCGCTTCGCCTACCTCAAGGGCGACCTGGTGATGCTGGAGCTGGCCCTGGTCCGCTTCGCGATCGAGCTGGTCCGCGCCGAGGGGCACGAGCCGGTCGTGCCGCCGGTCCTGGTCCGCGAAGAGGCGCTGGAGGGAACCGGCTTCCTGCCCGGCGATCGCGACCAGATCTACGAGATCCCCAAGGACGAGCTGTTCCTCACCGGCACCTCGGAGGTGGCGCTGGCGGGGCTGCACGCCGACCAGATCCTCGAGGCCGGCTCGCTGCCGCTCCGCTACTGCGGCTTCTCGACCTGCTTCCGCCGCGAGGCCGGCGCCGCCGGCCGCGACACCCGCGGCATCTTCCGCGTCCATCAGTTCGACAAGGTCGAGATGTTCTCGTTCGTCGAGCCCTCCGAGTCGGCGGCCGAGCACGAGCGGCTGCTGGCGATCGAGGAGCGCATCCTCGGCGAGTTGGAGATCCCCTACCGGGTGGTCAACGTCGCCGCCGGCGACCTCGGCGCCCCGGCGGCTAAGAAGTACGACTGCGAGGCCTGGATCCCGAGCCAGGAGCGCTACCGGGAGCTGACCTCCTGCTCGAACACGACCGACTACCAGGCGCGGCGCCTCGGCTGTAGGTATCGGCCCGCCGACGGCGAATCTCCCCAGGCGGTGCATACCCTGAACGGCACGGCGGTGGCGGTGGGCCGGACGATGATCGCTCTGATCGAGAACGGGCAGGATCGGGACGGCGGATTCACGCTACCTAAAACTTTGCATCGCTACGGCTGTCCTGAGAGAATCGCGCCGACATGAGCGCGGAACGACCAAGCATCCATATCTGGCTCCCTGCGCAGGGAGTGGAGCGCGAAACGTTGTCATGAACGCGAGCGTGCGCGACCCCAAGCGGGTGGTTCTCTGCGACGACCACGAGATCGTCCGCGAGGCGATCAAGGCGCGGATGGCGAATTCGAGCGTCGTCCAGATCGTCGGCGAGGCGGGAAACGGCCGCGACGTGGTCGACGTCGTCAAGGAGCTCGAGCCCGACGTCCTCATCATCGACGTCGAGCTGCCCAAGCGGGACGGGATCGAGGCGACCAAGGAGGTCCTCAAAGCCCGGCCGCGGACCAAAGTCATCATCTTCACCGCGCACGCCCAGCCGGACCTGCTGGCCCTGGCGCTGCGGGCTGGCGCCTCCGGCTACGTGCTGAAGTCGGCCCCGGCCGAGGACATCGCCCGCGCGGTCAAAGCGGTCACCGGGGGAGGGACCTTTCTCGGCGGCGACTTCGCGGGGGGCAAGCCCTCCGAGGTGGAGAAACTGCTCGACCTCTCGCCGCGCGAGCGCCAGATCCTCGAGCTGCTGGCGGAGGGGCTGCGGGTGAAAGAGATCGCCGAGCGGCTGTCGCTGAGCCCGGCGACCGTCCACACCCACGTCCGCAACGCGATCGGCAAGCTCGAGGTCGACACCCGCACCGAGGCGGTGGCGCTTGCCGTGCGCTTCAACTACCTCGGCGCGGGCGGCGCGGTCCAGCAATAGGGCCGGCTACTTCTCCTCGAGCTCCAGGGCGCAGCCGTTGATGCAGTAGCGCTGCCCGCTCGGCCCCGGCCCGTCGTCGAAGACGTGCCCGAGGTGGGCGTCGCAGCTCTTGCAGACGACCTCGGTCCGCTTCATGAAGAGGCTGTTGTCGGGGCGCAGCTCGACGTGCTCCAGGTTGGCCGGCTCGGTGAAGCTGGGCCAGCCGGTGCCGGAGTCGAACTTGGTGTCGGAGGAGAACAGCTCGGCGCCGCAGCCGACGCAGCGGTACATGCCCTCGCTCTTCTCGTCCACGTAGGGACCCGTGAAGGCGCGCTCGGTGCCGCCCTTGCGGGTCACCTCGAACTGCTCCGGCGTCAGCTGCTCGCGCCACTCCTGCTCGGATTTCTCAACCTTCGTGGCCATCTTTCTCCTTTCGTCTCCTAGGTCAAGGGTACGCCGAGTTCATTACGTGGAGGTGACGCCAAGGGACGTGTCTGAGTTTCACCCCCATATGTGGCGGGAAAGCTCAGACACGTCAACGAGCGGGCTTTAGGATGCGCCGCGTGCCCGAGGCCTTCTACGAGCCCAATGGGGATTGCTTCGTCGCGACCGAGCTGACCCGCGGCCCCTGGGACCCCGGGGCCCAGCACGCCGGCCCGCCCGCCGCGCTGCTGGGGCGGGAGATCGAGGGATTGCCGGACGGCGGGGAGTTTCAGGTGGGGCGGGTTACCTGCGAGATCCTGCGGTCGGTGCCGATCGCGCCGATGCATGTCAGCGCCCGTGTTGTGCGGCCGGGGCGGCGAGTGCAGCTGGTCGAGGCGGAGCTGAGCGATGGGGAGGAGCCGCTGATGCGCGCCAGCGCCTGGCGGATCCGCATCGCGCCGGTCGAGCTGCCGGTCGAGGCGATGGCCCCGGCCGAGCTCCCACCTGGCCCCGAGCAGGGCTCCGAGATGGACTTCTTCCCCACCGGGCAGGAGCTCGGGTACCACACGGCGATGGAGTGCCGGTTCGTCGAGGGCGGCTTCGTCGAGCCTGGCCCGGCGACCGTCTGGCTGCGGATGCGCCAGCCGCTCGTCGCCGGCGAGGAGCCCTCGCCACTGCAGCGGGTGCTGGTCACCGCCGACGTCGGCAACGGGGTCAGCGCCACGCTCGACTACCGTCGCTTCCTCTTCATCAACGTCGACCTCACCGTCCACCTCGAGCGGATGCCGGCGGGGGAGTGGGTCTGCGTCGATGCGGTGACGCTGCCGCAACCCAACGGCGTCGGCACCGCCGAGTCGGTCCTCTCCGACCGCGAAGGCCGCATCGGCCGCGCCCTCCAGACGCTGCTGGTCAGCGAGCGCTAACCGCTCGCGACGGGCCGAAATCGGCCCATTGACGGGCTGTTTCAGCGGGTGGCGACCAGGGCGCGGCTACGGGGGGCGATTGCTACGGCGATCAGGGTGGCGGAGCCGAGGGCTATCGCCGCGGCCAGCAGGAAAGAGCCCTCGTAGCCGCTCAGCGCCGCCGCGGCGCCGGCCAAAGGTGCGCCGAAGCCAACGCCGGCGTCGAAGAAGGCGGTGAAGGTTCCCAGGGCCGCGCCACGGCGAGCTTCGGAGACCTGGTCGACGACGATCAGCGAGAGCGAGGGGTAGAGCAGCGAGAAGGCGGCGCCCATCGCCAGCGCTCCGGCCAGGGCAACCGGGAGGCTGTGGGCAAAGGCGATCGTGGTCAGGCCCACCGCCTCGACCACGGCGGCGGCGGTCGCCACTCGCGCCGGGCCGACCCGATCGGGCAGGTCGCCGCCGACGAGCCGGGTCAGCACCACCATCGTCGCGAAGGCGCCGAAGACGAGCGCCCCGTGGCCCACGCCGCGGGCGTCGAGGTGGAGGACGACGAAGGTGGCGACCGCGGCGTAGCCGATCGATCCCAGGGCCAGGGCGGCGCCGGGCCCGACCGCCTCGCGGGCGATCAGGGAGTGGTGCTCGTGCTCGAGCCAGGCGCTGGGCCGGAAGGGGTCCGGCACCCGCGAAGCGACCAGGGCGCCGAGCAGAGGCGTCACTCCGGCGAAGATCCAGACGGGGGTGTAGCCGGCGCTGTGCTGGATCAGCTCGCCGAACAGCGGGCCGACGCTGAGGCCGGACCAGACCGCGAGCCCATAGAGGCCGATCACCCGGCCGCGCCTGTCGGGCGGGGCGAGGTCGACGATCCAGGCCGAGCCGGCGGTGAAGACCGTGCCCTCGCCCGCCCCCAGCACCAGACGCGCCGCGATCAGCCCGCCGAGGCCGAACGGAAGCAGGTAGAGGAAACCGCCGGCGGCCATCAGCAGCGAGCCGATCAGCACCGTCGGCTTGCGGCCGCGGCGGTCGGCGAAGCGCCCGGCGAAGGGGCGCAGCATCAGGCCGGTGATCGCGTAGGCGCCGATCACGACCCCGACCGCGACCTTGCCCTCGCCGAGCGGCCCGTCGACGTAGCGAGGCAGCACCGGCAGGACCGCGCCGACGGCGAGCAGGCCGCAGAAGGTGACCGTGAAGACGCCGGCGAAGGCGACGCCGGGACGGGCAATCGGCGCCCTCGCCTGCTCGGCGCTCATGACGAATTTTCGCGCTTTGCTCCCGGCGCGAAGAACCAGAGATGCACGCTTGGTCGCGCCGCGCTCACAGCAGCAGACCGGCGAGGTCGTCGAGGACGTGGTCAGGCGTCGGGTTCGCCGTCTCGGCGTCCTCGCGGCTGCTGGATCCGCTCAGCACAAGCACCGTCTCCAGTCCCGCCTGCTTCCCGCCCTCGACGTCGGAGGCGATGCGGTCGCCCACCATCGCCACCCGCCCGGGGTCGCCGATCGCCTCCAGCGCCATCTCGAACAGGTGGCGCTCGGGCTTGCCGCCGATCTCCGCTCGCCGGCCGGAGGCTGTCTCGACGGCGGCGAGGACGGCGCCGGTGCCGGGCCATTCGCCGCCTGGCATCGGCATCGTCGGATCGCGGCTGGTCGCCACCAGGGCGGCGCCGCGGTCCAGCGCCAGCTTCGCGGTCAGCAGCTCCTCGTAGTCGAAGCCCCGATGGCCGGAGACGACGACGACGCTCGCCTCGCGCCCCGATTCGCCCTCCAACAGCGTCGCTCCGGCCGCGGTGACCATTTCCTTCAGCGCCGCGGCGCCGATCACGAAGGCGCTGCCATCCGGCCCCGCCGCCTCGGCCGCCAGCCGGGCGGTGACGATCCCGGCGGTGACGATCCGCTCCTTGCCCACCTCTACCCCCATCCCTCGCAGTCGCTCGGCATAGGCAGCCGGCGGCCGTCCTGGATTGTTGGTGACGAAGACGATCCGCTTGCCCGCCTCCAGCAGCGCCCGCAGCGCCTCCGGCGCGCCCGGAACCGGCTCGCGGCCGATCCAGACGACCCCGTCCAGGTCGATCAGAAAGCCGTCGAATTCGTCCGCCAGCGCCATCGGCCGCCCAGGCTATTGGGGTCTATCCCGGTAGGGGTGGACGTCTTGTACTTTTTCCGCGGCGACGCCAGCGGACAGCCTGGTGCTGTCTTCGGGAAAAGTTAAGTGGAACCCCTACCGGGATAGACCCCAACCAATCGTCTCGATACGGTGCGTCGGGTGAGCGTGAACGGACAGGTTGTGGTCGCCACCGATCTGAGCCGCCGCTACGGCGAGGGCGACGCCGCCGTCGACGCGCTGGCCGGGATCAGCACCGCCTTCGAGCGCGACCGCTTCACGGCGATCATGGGGCCCTCGGGCTCCGGCAAGTCGACCCTGATGCACATCCTCGCCGGGCTCGACAAGCCGACGAGCGGCACGGTGGAGCTCGACGGCGTCGAGATCACCTCGCTCGACGACGGCGAGCTGACCGAGCTGCGCCGCGACAAGCTCGGCTTCGTCTTCCAGTTCTTCAACCTGCTGCCGGTCCTCAGCGCAGAGGAGAACCTGGTGCTGCCGCTCTCGATCGCCGGCCGCAAGCCCGACCGTGAGTGGGTCGATCGGCTGATCCACACCGTCGGGCTGGACGACCGCCGCACCCACCGGCCCTCCGAGCTTTCCGGTGGCCAGCAGCAGCGCGTCGCCGTCGCCCGCGCCCTGGTCTCCAAACCGGCCGTGGTATTCGCCGACGAGCCGACCGGCAACCTCGACTCGAAGGCGAGCGCCGACGTCCTCGACCTTCTGCGCCAGGCCGTCGACGAGTTCCGCCAGACGGTGATCATGGTCACCCACGATCCCGCCGCCGCCGCCCACGCCGACCGGCTGATCACGCTTCGCGACGGCAAGCTGGTCCACGACGACACCCCGGGCTCGGCGGACGAGGTGGTCGAGCTGATGAAGCAGATTGACTAGCCTCGCTCTCAAGAGCCTCTGGGCTCGCCGGGTTCGAGCCATGACGACGGCCTTCGCGGTCGTGATCGGCGTCGCCTTCGTCGCCGGCAGTTACATCCTCACCGACACGATCTTCGCCGCCTTCGACGAAATCTTCAGCGAGTCGCTGAGCGGGACCAGCGTCGTCATCAGCGCCAAGAACCCGGTCAAACAGGACAACGGCGAAGTGCCGACGATCAACGCCGCGTTGCTGCCGCGGGTGCAGAGGACGCCGGGAGTGAAGCTGGCGGCGGGCGCGATCTTCACGCCGGGGGGCTTCTTCGACTCAAAGGGCGAAAAGATCGGCAGCAAATTCGCCCCCAAGTTCATCTCCTCGCACCTGCCCGACGGGCTCGAGTCGCTCAACTACGTCGATGGCCACGAGCCTCGAGGTCCAACCGAAGCCTCGATCGACAGGGCGGCGGCCGAAAGCGCCGGCTTGGCCCTGGGCGAACAGATCAAGATCATCGGCCAGGGCAGCGCCAGGTCCTTCCGCCTGGTCGGGTTCACCCAGCTCGGCAGCGCCTCCTTCGGCGGCGCCAGCATCGCCCAGGTGACCCTTCCCGTCGCGCAGCGGCTGACCCACAAGGTCGGCCGCTTCGATCAGATTTCCGTTGCGGCAGCCAAGGGCGTCTCGGCGACGGCGCTGAAGCGACGGATCGAGGCGGAGATGCCCGCCGGCGTGCGGGTTGAGACCGCCAGGGAAAACGCCGATCGCGGCTCCGAAGAAATCCGCGAAAACCTCAGCTTCCTGCCGACCTTTCTCCTGGTCTTCGCCTTCATCGCGATCTTCGTCGGCTCCTTCCTGATCTTCAACACCTTCTCGATCACCGTTGCCCAGCGGGTGACCGAGTTCGGCATGCTTCGAACCCTCGGTGCCTCGCGCCGTCAGATCCTCAGCTCGGTCATGGTCGAGGCGCTGCTGATCGGGTTGCTGGGGGCGATCGTCGGCATCGCCGGGGGCCTGCTTATCGCCCTTTTGCTCAACGCTCTGCTCGAAGCGTTCGGGATCGACCTTCCCACCACCAGCCTCGTGGTGCAGTCCCGCACGGTCGTCGTCTCGCTGCTGGTTGGAATCGTCGTCACCGTGCTGGCCTCGATCGTTCCGGCGCTGCGCTCGACCCGGGTACCGCCGATCGCGGCCCTGCACGCCTTCACCCCGCCGGCCACCCGCCGCCGCAGGGTGATCTTCGCCGTCGTCTCGGTGCTGCTCGGCATCGCCGGGCTGGCGATGGTCCTGATCGGCCTCTTCGGCAACGCCTCGGCGGGGACCGCCGCCGGCTTGATGGGCGGCGGGGCGGTCGTCATCGTCTTCGCGGTCTCGCTCTTCAGCCCGCGCTTGGTGCCGCCGCTGGCGATGATCGCCGGCTGGCCGCTGGAGCGGCTACCCGGGTCGCACCGCGGTCACCGCGGCGGCGCTGATGATCGGCCTGGCGCTGGTCGCCTTCGTCACCGTCTTTGCCGCCGGCCTGAAGAGCTCCGTCGCCCAGGTGGTCGACGAAAACTTCGCCGGCGGCCTGGTGATCCAGAACAGCGACGGCTTCTCGCCGATCCCGAACGGGACCGCCACGGTTGCCCGGAAAGTGCCGGGGGTGGAGCTCGTGTCCACGATCCGTTCGGCGCAGGCGAAGTTGGTCGCCGGCGGCGCCGGCACCCGCGTCTCCGCCCCGACCCCGGACGTGGAGAGGGCCGTCAAGATCGAATGGAAGCAGGGGGGACCCTCGGCCCTTCGCAACCTCGCCGACGGCCAGGCGATCCTCTCCGACTCCTTCGCCTCCGAACACGGCCTCGAAGTCGGGGACCGCTTTCGCCTGCTGAGCCAGACCCGCCGGCGGCCGAGCTTCGAGGTCGCCGGCTTGTTCTCCGCCAAGCTCGGCGTGTTCGGCAGCGTCCTGATCACCCAGGCCGCGCTCGCCAGGGACTTCGGCCAGACCCAGGACACGATCGATTTCGTCACGACGGCGCCCGGAGCGGACCCCGCCACCGTCCAGGCGGTGCTGACGAAAGGGGTCGAAATCGCCTTTCCCACGGCCGAAGTGCTGAACCAGCAGGAACTGAAGGAAAACCGCGAAAAGCAGGTCAACCAGCTCGTCAACCTCGTCTACGCGCTGCTGATCCTGGCGATCGTGATCTCGCTGTTCGGAATCGCCAACACGCTGGCGCTCTCGATCCACGAACGCACGCGGGAGCTGGGGATGCTGCGGGCGATCGGGATGTCGCGGCGCCAGGTGCGGACGATGGTCCGCTACGAGTCGGTGATCACCGCCCTGATCGGGGCAATCCTCGGAATGGTGCTGGGGATCGTCTTCGCCACCCTGATCGCGCAGCCGCTGAAGGACGAAGGCTTCACCCTCTCCTATCCGGTCGGCTCGCTGATCGTGCTGCTGATCCTGGCCGCGCTCGCCGGAGTCCTCGCCGCGATCCCGCCGGCCCGCAGGGCCTCCAGGCTCGACGTCCTGGAATCGCTTCAGTACGAGTAGGGCGAGACGCGATGGGGCCGGCGCATTTCGGCGTCCTCGGTCGCTCGCGTGCGGAGCACGCCACGCTCCCTGCGTCCTTGAACTGCTTGACCCCACCGCGTCTCGGCGGCGTACGCTGGCAGCGATGTCACTGCGCGCAGACACACTCGGGCTGAGCGGAGAGCCGCCCTCCGGATGGCTCGGCCTGGTCGCGTCGCTGCTGGTCGTGGCCGCCGGGACGCTGCTCGTCTATCCGCTCAAGGAAATCGCCCCGGCGATCTCGCTCGGCGTCGTCTTCATCCCCGGTGTGCTGCTGATCTCGACCGTCTGGGGCCTGCGGCTGGGGCTGCTGACGGCGCTGCTCAGCGCCGCCTCCTTCAACTGGTTCCACCTGCCGCCGCTGGGGCGGCTCGACGTCGCCGCCGACCATGACCTCGTCGCTCTCTTCGTCTTTGCGATCGTCGCCGTGGCCAGCGGCACCCTGGCCGAGCTGGCCCGTGCCCGTGCCGCCGAATCGGAGCGGCGCCGCGAGCAGGCAGACCGGGCGCTGGAGGAGCTGGCGGCGCTGGCCCTTGAGCGCGATCGCATGCAGGCCGAGGCGATCGAGGCCGAGGCGCTGCGCCGCAGCGACGAGCTCAAGACCTCGCTGCTGCGCTCGGTCTCCCACGACCTGCGGACGCCGCTGACCTCGATGATCGCCGCCGGCGCCGCGCTCGACTCGCCCAGCGTCACCCCTGCCGAGCGCCACGAGCTGAGCGAGGCCGTGGTCGAGCAGGGGCAGCGGCTCTCGCGCCTGGTCGAGAACCTGCTCGACGTCTCGCGCCTGGAGACTGGGAACGCCGAGCCGCGCCGCGAGCCGGTCGACCTGACCGGGCTGCTGGAGGCCGCCCGGCACTCGATCGGGGCCCGCGGGGAGGCGGTGCGGCTGGCGCTCGACTCCGACCTGCCGGCGATCAGCGCCGACCCGACCCAGCTCGAGCGCGCCTTCGCCAACCTGCTCGACAACGCCGTCGTCCACGGCGAGGGCCAGCCGGTCCTGGTCCGTTCCCGCCTGGTCGGGCCGCGCGTCGTCGTCCGGGTCGTCGACCGTGGCCCCGGCATCCCCGAGCGCGAGCGTGAGCGGATCTTCGAGCCCTTCTACCGTTCCGGCGTCGGCGTTGCCCGCAACGGCTCCGGCCTCGGCCTGGCGATCGCCAGGGGCTTCGTCGAGGCCAACGGCGGTGAGATCGGAGTCGAGTCGCTGCCCGGCCAGGGCAGCAGCTTCGTCGTCAGCTTCCCGGCGCCCGATGGTGGCACGGTCGCGGGGCCGCGGGGAGCCTCCGGGGACGAGAGTTGAGCGACGCCCCCCGCATCCTCGTCTGCGACGACGAGCCACAGATCCTGCGGGCGCTGAAGGTGATCCTGCGCGACGCCGGCTACGAGGCGGTGACCGCGAGCACGGGCGAGGAGGCGCTCGACCGCGCCGCCGTCAAACCGCCCGAGGCGGCGATCCTCGACCTGATGCTGCCCGACGTCGACGGGGTGGAGGTGACGCGGCGGCTTCGCGAGTGGAGCCAAATGCCGATCGTCGTCCTCTCCGCGGTCGGCGAGGAGGACCGCAAGGTCGAGGCGCTGGCGGCCGGCGCCGACGACTACGTGACCAAGCCGTTCGGCCCGCGTGAGCTGGTCGCCCGCCTGGAGGCGGCGCTGCGCCGCGCCCAGCCCGAGGGGGCCGAGCCGGTGATCGCCGCCGAGGGGATCGAGATCGACCTCGCCGCCCGCAGCGTCTTCCGCGACGGCGAGCCCGTGCACCTGACCCCGACCGAGTTCGGCCTGCTGCGGGCGCTGGCCCGTAACCGCGGCAAGCTGATGACCCACCGCGCCCTCCTGGTCGAGGTCTGGGGCGTCGAGTACGAAGACGACCTCCAGGTTCTGCGCGCCCACGTCGCCAACCTGCGCCGCAAGATCGAGCCCCCCGATGGCCCCAAGTACATCCTCACCGACCCGGGCGTCGGCTACCGCTTCACCACGTAGCACGGTCGACCTTTCAACCGGATAGCGGTCGAAAAGACGACCGCGCCGGCCTTCACGAGATCTGTATGCGCCGGGTGCGGAAGTTCATGCGGCCTTGACGAGGTGCGGCGCATGATCGATCCGTGCTCTTCGTCCTCGCCGACTTGTTCCCCGGAGGCGGCAGTCCGCTCGCCGACGTATTCGCGATAGCGATCGCCGTCGCCCTCTTCGCCCTCCTCTACTGGGCGATCGACCTGATCGACCGAATATGACCCTGACGCTCGCCACCCTCACCGGCGCCGACGTCTTCGGCCTGGTCGTCTCGGCGCTCGTCTGCGTCTACCTGGTCTACGCGTTGCTGCGCGGGGAGAAGCTCTAGTGGCTCAGGGCTGGTTCCAGATCGCGATCTTCGTGATCGTGGTCGTCGCACTGACTCGCCCCCTGGGGATCTACATGGCCCGCGTCTACACCGGGCAGCGCGTCTTCCTCACGCCTGTTTTCGGCGGAGCGGAGAGGCTCACCTACCGGGTCCTGCGGGTCGATCCCACGAGCGAGCAGGACTGGAAGTCCTACGCCCGCACCGTGATCGTCTTCTCGGCCCTGTTCTGGATCGCTCTCTATCTCATCCTCCGCACCCAGGGAGTCCATTCGTTCAACCCCGCCGGCTTCCACTCGGCGCCGTGGGACGTCAGCTTCAACACGACCTCGTCATTCGTCACCAACACGAACTGGCAGTACTACGGCGGCGAGACGACGCTCAGCTACTTCTCCCAGATGGCGGGGCTGACCGTCCAGAACTTCGTCTCCGCCGGGGTCGGGATGGCGGTGGTGGTGGCGATGATCCGCGGCTTCGTCGCTCGCGGCGATGGCGGGGGTTTGGGGAACTTCTGGCAGGACCTGGTCCGCGGCCTCTACTACATCCTGCTGCCGCTCTCGATCGTCGTCGCCCTGGTCCTCGTCTCCCAGGGAGCCCTCCAGACCCTCGGCCACGCGGTCAGCGTGACCACCCTCGAGGGCGGCAACCAGACGCTGGCGCTCGGCCCCGTCGCCTCGCAGATCGCGATCAAGCAGCTGGGCACCAACGGCGGCGGCTTCTTCAACGTTAACTCCGCGATGCCGTTCGAGAACCCGACGCAGCTGACCAACTTCATCGAGATGCTGGCGATCGTCCTGATCCCGGCGGCACTCACCTACACCTACGGGCGCATGGTCGGCGCCCAGCGGCAGGGCTGGGCGATCTTCGCGGCGATGCTGATCCTCTGGGTCGCCTTCATCGCAGTGATCGTGCCGGCCGAGCAGCACGGCACCGTCGCCCAGCACGCGGCGGGCCTCCACACCCACGCCTTCGACGGCTCGACCGGCGGCAACATGGAAGGCAAGGAGCAGCGCTTCGGGATCGCCGACTCCTCGCTTTGGGCGACCACGACCACCGTCACCTCCAACGGCTCGGTCAACGCCGCGATGGAGTCGTTCACCGGCCTCGGCAGCGCCGTGCCGATGTCGGGCCTCGCCGCCAGCGAGGTGATCTTCGGCGGCGTCGGCACCGGGCTCTACTCGATGCTGCTCTTCGTCCTGCTCGCCGTCTTCATCGGCGGCCTGATGGTCGGTCGCACCCCCGAGTACCTGGGCAAGAAGGTGCAGGCGCGGGAGATCAAGCTGGTCTCGCTCGGCGTCCTCTACACGCCGCTGGCGGCGCTGCTTGCCGCCGGGCTCGCCTCCGCGACCAGGTTGGGGACGCGCTCGATCTTCGCCGGGATCAATCCGCAGGGGTTCTCGGAGACCCTCTACGCCTACCTCTCCCAGGCCAACAACAACGGCTCCGCCTTCGCCGGCTACACGGGCTTCGTCCAGCCCAACCCGCCCGGCAACGCCGGCTCCTATGGGATCACCTTCGCCGACCTGCTCGGCGGGGCGGTCATGGTCACCGCCCGCTTCATCCCGATCCTCCTCGTCCTCGCCGTCGCCGGATCGCTGGCCAATAAGAAGGTCTCTCCCGCCGGCCTCGGCACGATGCGAACCGACAACCCGACCTTCGTCGTCCTGCTGATCGGCGTGATCATCCTCGTCGGTGCCCTCACCTTCTTCCCCGCCCTGCTGCTCGGACCGATCGTCCAGAGCCTGACCACGAGGCTGTTCTGATGAAGAAGGACCTGCTCACCTCGCTGATCGCCGTGGTGGTGATCAGCGTCTGCTTCGGCCTCGTCTACCCGCTGGCTATTACCGGCATCGCCCAGGTGGCCTTCCCCGGCAGGGCGAATGGGTCGAAGGTGAGCGTGAACGGGAAGGTCGTCGGCTCCAGCCTGATCGGCCAGTCGTTCTCCAGGCCCGTGATCGGCAAGAACGGCAAGCCGAAGCTCGACTCCGAAGGCGAAGAGGTGCTGGTGCCCGACAGGCGCTACTTCCAGCCGCGCCCGTCGGCGACCGGGTACTCGGCCGACGTCACCTACTTCGGCAATCTCGGCCCCAACAGCGTCGAAGAGCGCGAAGAGGTACGCGAAAACCTCGCTTCCTACATGGCACTGGAGCGGCCCTATGACCGGGCGCTCGCCAAGGACCAGGTCCCGGTCGACGCGGTCACGGTGTCGGCCTCCGGGGTCGACCCCGAAATCTCGCAGGCCAACGCGCGGATCCAGGCACACCGTGTCGCCGCTGTCCGTGGCCTGCCGCTCACCAAGGTCGACGAACTGATCTCCGAGCACACCAACGGCCGCTTCCTCGGCGTGTTCGGCGAGCCCGGCGTCGACGTCCTTCAACTCAACATCGCCCTCGACAAGGAAGCGCCCGTGAGCGCGGAGCGAGGGCAGCGTCCATATCTGACTCTTCGCAACCGAGCGAAGCGCGATCCAGGGGTGTCGGGATGACCACCGAGACTCAGGCCCGTTCGCTATTCGATCCCGAGATCGTGCGCCCAGCGCTGATCGAGTCCTTCCGCAAGCTGGACCCGAGGGTGCAGGTCCGAAATCCGGTCATGTTCGTGGTCGAGATCGGCGCCCTGATCACCACCGTCGCCTGGCTGGTCCAGGTCTTCGGCGGCGGCCCGCTCGGCGGCGGACACGAGCCCTCCTGGTTCACCTTCAGCGTCACCGTCTGGCTCTGGCTGACCGTCGTCTTCGCCAACCTCGCCGAGGCGCTGGCGGAGGGACGCGGCCGTGCCCAGGCGGCGAGCCTGCGGGCGATGCGAACGGAAACGACGGCGCGGCTGCGCGACGGCGGCGAGAAATCGGCGGCTGAGCTGACCCGCGGCGACGTCGTCGTGGTCGAGGCGGGGGAGACGATCCCCGGCGACGGCACCGTGATCGAGGGGATCGCCTCGGTCGACGAGTCGGCGATAACCGGCGAGTCGGCGCCGGTGATCCGCGAGGCGGGCGGCGACCGCAGCGCCGTCACCGGCGGCACCCGCGTCCTCTCCGACCGCATCGTCGTCGAGATCACCCAGGAGCCCGGCAAGTCCTTCCTCGATCGCATGATCGCCCTGGTCGAGGGGGCCTCACGGCGCAAGACCCCGAACGAGATCGCCCTTGGGATCCTGCTCGCCGCCCTCACCCTGATCTTCATCATCGTCGTCGTCTCGCTGCGCCCGTTCGCCCTCTTCGCCGGCACGGAACTGTCGGAGACGACGCTGATCGCGCTGCTGGTGGCGCTGATCCCGACCACGATCGGGGCGCTGCTCTCGGCGATCGGGATCGCCGGCATGGACCGCCTCGTGCGCCGCAACGTGCTGGCCCTCTCCGGGCGTGCCGTCGAGGCCTCCGGCGACTGCGACGTGCTGCTGCTCGACAAGACCGGCACGATCACGCTCGGCAACCGCGAGGCGACCGAGTTCATCCCGATGCCCGGGGTCGAGGAGGCCGAGCTGGCCGAGGCGGCGCAGATGTCCTCGCTCGCCGACGAGACCCCGGAGGGGCGCTCGATCGTTGTCCTCGCCAAGGGCTTCGGCATCCGCGAGCACGACTTCGCCGGCCATGAGCCGACCTTCGTCCCCTTCACGGCGCAGACGCGGATGAGCGGCGTCGATTACAACGGAACCCGCCTGCGCAAGGGCGCCGGCGACGCGATCGAAGCCTGGGTCGCGGCCGAGGGCGGCCGCGCGCCGGCGGAGCTGAAGCGGGAGCTGGACCGGATCGGCCGCGAGGGCGGCACGCCGCTCGCGGTGGCCCGCAACGAGCGTGTGCTCGGCGTCGTCTACCTCAAGGACGTCGTCAAGGAGGGGATGAGGGCCCGCTTCGACCAGCTGCGGGCGATGGGAATCCGCACGATCATGGTCACCGGCGACAACAAACTGACCGCGGCGAAGATCGCCGAAGAGGCCGGAGTCGACGACTTCCTCGCCGAAGCGACCCCGGAGCGCAAGCTCGAGCTGATTCGCGAGCAGCAGTCCGACGGCCGCCTGATCGCGATGACCGGCGACGGCACCAACGACGCCCCGGCGCTGGCCCAGGCGGACGTCGGTGTCGCCATGAACACCGGCACCCAGGCGGCGCGCGAGGCCGGCAACATGGTCGACCTCGACTCCAACCCGACGAAGCTGATCGAGATCGTCGAGGTCGGCAAGCAGCTGCTGATCACCCGCGGCGCCCTCACCACCTTCTCGATCGCCAACGACGTCGCCAAGTACTTCGCGATCCTGCCGGCGATGTTCGCCGCCACCTACGCCTTCGCCGGCCACAGGGGGCCGCTGGACGCGCTGAACGTGATGTCGCTGGGGACGCCGCAGTCGGCGATCCTCTCGGCGGTGATCTTCAACGCGCTGATCATCCCGCTGCTGATCCCGCTCTCCCTGCGCGGCGTTCGCTACCGGCCGATCGGCGCCACCGCGCTGCTGCGCCGCAACATGCTGATCTACGGGCTCGGCGGCCTGCTCGTCCCCTTCGTCGGGATCAAGCTGATCGACCTCGTCGTCCACAACCTGCTGGGGGCCTGAGCCGGGGGGCGATGATGCGCGGCCGCTACAAGATCTTCCTTGGCATGGCGGCCGGCGTGGGGAAGACGTACCGCATGCTGCAGGAGGGCCAGGCCGAGGCAGGCGCCGGCCGCGACGTCGTGATCGGCTACCTGGAGCCGCACGAACGCCAGGAGACGACCGACCAGGCGCGGGGGCTGGAGGTGGTGTCGCGACGTCGTGCGCCGATCCGCGACGTCCTCGTCGAGGAGATGGACCTGCCGGCACTGCTCCATCGCCATCCGGAGCTGGCGCTGATCGACGAGCTCGCCCACACCAACGCCCCCGGCCTCGAGCACGAGAAGCGCTACGAGGACATCGCCGACGTGCTCGAGGCTGGGATCGACGTCTTCTCCACCGTCAACGTCCAGCACCTGGAGTCGCTCAACGACCAGGTAGCCGAGCTGACCGGGGTGCGGGTGAGGGAGACCGTGCCGGACTCGGTGCTCGGCACCGCCGATGAGGTCGTCCTCATCGACCTCACCCCTGAGGCGCTGGTCGCCCGCCTGCGGGAGGGGAAGATCTATCCCGGCGAGAACATCGACGCGGCGCTGAACAACTTCTTCCGGATCGAGAACCTGGCGGCGCTGCGCGAGGTCAGCCTGCGCCAGGTGGCCGAGGACGTCGAGTCGAAGCGGCTGGTCCTGGAGGCCGAGCCGCTCGGCACCCGCGAGGAGAAAGTCTCGTCCGAGGTGCCGAAGGCGGTCGGGGAGCGGCTGCTGGCCCTGGTCCGCCCCCAGCCCAGCGCCCAGCGCCTGGTCCGCCGCGCCTGGCGCTCGGCGCAGCGGCTCGGCACCGGCCTCGACCTGCTCTGGGTGAAGCGGCGGGGAGAGCCGATCCAGGGCGAGGTCGAGCGCCAGGTGACGGCGCTGCGCCAGCTCGCCTCCGTGCTCGGGGCGACGCTCTTGATCGAGGAGCACGACGACGTCGTCGCCGCGGTCGCCCGCGTCGTCCGCGAGCGCGGCATCACCTACATCATGGTCGGCGAGTCGAAGCCGCCCCGCGGCTTGGGGCGCCTGCGCGAACCGCTGCCACAGCGGCTGATGCGGGCGACGCCGGCCGGTGTCGACGTCCGCATCGTCGCCCACCGCAGCCTCAAGGAGGATCGGCCGTGATCCCGGTCGAGCACCTGCTCGTCGGCCTCGCGCTCTTGCTCGGCCTCGGCGCCGGCTTCCTGCTGGCGCTCTCGCGCCTGCGGCCTCGCGGTCGCCCGGAGACGGTCCACCGGATCCTGCTCCCCTTCACCGGCTCGGAGATATCCCGCCGCGCCGTCGATGCCGCCCTGCGCCTGGCCCGGGCCGAGGACGCGACGCTGATGCCCGCCTACCTGGCGACGGTGCCGCTGCAGCTCCCACTCGAGTGCTCACTGCCCAAGGAGGCCGGCCGGGCGATGTCGATCCTGGAGGCGATCGAACAGCGCGCCACCGCCCAGGGCGTCCCCGTCGACTCCCGGATCGAGCGCGGCCGCTCCTACCGCCACGCCCTCGCTCGCCTGCTCGACGAGGAGAGCGTCGATCGCGTGCTGGTGCCGGCGCACGCGAGCGGCGGCGAGGGCCTCAGCGGCGACGACCTGGTCTGGCTGCTGCGCAAAGCGCCGGCGGAGGTCCTGATCCTGCGCCCGGCCTCCGGGGACGAGCGCCGCCTCAAGGCGGCGACATAGCCTGGGCTACGCCGCCAAACCCATCCGCAGCGCCCCCGAGGCCTCCAGCATCGCCCCACGCGCGGTGCGGCTGATCGCCGTCTGGTTGGCGAAGCTGTGGATCAGGCCGGGATGGCGCCGCAGGGCGACGCGGACACCGGCCTCGCGCATCCGCAGTGCGTAGGCCTCGCCCTCGTCGCGCAGCGGGTCGAAGCCGGCGGTGGCCACGTAGGCGGGCGGCAGGCCGGTCAGGTCCGGTGCCAGCAGGATCGAGACCCGGGGGTCGGTGGCGTCGCTGCCCGGCGGCAGGTAGTGCCGCTCGAAGGCGTCCATGTCGCCTTTGGTCAGCAGGAAGCCCTCGGCGAACAGTCGCCGCGAGGGCAGGTCCCCGGCCGAGTCGGTGGGCGGGTAGATCAGCAGCTGCATCGCCGGCATCGCCCCCCCGCCGGCCCGCGCCAGCAGGCAGACCACCGCCGCCAGGTTGGCGCCGGCGCTGTCGCCGCCGACGGCGATCCGGGCCGGGTCGACGCCCAGCTCGGCGGCGTTGGCGGCGGCCCAGGCGAAGCCGGCCCAGGCGTCTTCGACCGGAGCTGGGAAGGGATGCTCGGGCGCCAGCCGGTAGTCGATCGCGAGCACCGCCGTCCCGGCCGCCGCGGCGAGGAAGCGGCAGACGCCGTCGTGGGTGTCGAGGTCGCCGATCACCCAGCCGCCGCCGTGGAAGTAGACGAGCAGGGGCGAGGGACCGCCCGCCGGCAGCCCTTCGGGGACGTAGAAGCGGGCCGGGATCGGCCCGGCTTGCCCGGGGACCTCTCTCGCCTCGACCCGTGCCATCGGGATCGGCGGCTGGCCGTTGGTCGCTTCGGCCTCGCGCCGGGCCTCCACCCGCGCCTCCTCGACGCTCATCCCGCTGAGGAATGACTCGCTCTCGGCCATTTCGGCCATCCGGATCAGCGCGTGGGTGTCGCTGGCCAGCGTCTGCCCGTCGATCGTCGGCGGCGGCCCGAACAGTCGCCGCTGCACCTGCGGCGACAATCCGCAGACCCGCTTCAGGATCCTGTGCTCGGCGCGCGGCGGGAGGCGGGGGAGAGCGGCCATTGGAAGAGATTCAGGCTATGCGAATCCGGGTGGGCGCGCCTAGACGATCGGCTGGCGCTTTTGTTGGCCCCATGAGCAACAAAAGCGCCAATGGGCTCCGTCGAGAGCGGAGGAACGTCACACCGACGGGTGTAGAGGACGCGGTACGGTGGCCTGAGAGCTATGGAGGCGATGGCCACAGAGGCGGCTCCGACGATGGCCCCGGCGGCTATCCGCGGCCTTCCTCCCGGTCCGCGGATGCCGCGGGCGATGCAGACGGCGATCTGGTCGCGACGGGCGCAGTGGATGCTCGAGCAGAGCCGGGCCCGCTTCGGCGACATGTTCACTATCAAGATCGCGCACGAGGGGACCTGGGTGATGGTCTCCTCCCCGGACGCGGTCAAGCAGGTGTTCACCGGCGATCCGCGCATCTTCCATGCCGGCGAGGGCAACCAGATCCTGCGCCCGATCCTCGGCGAGAACTCGGTCCTGGTGCTCGACGAGAAGCCGCACATCGGCCAGCGGCGATTGCTGCTGCCGCCCTTTCACGGCGAGCGCATGCAGGGCTACGGCGAGAAGATGACCGAGATTGCCGCCCGCGAGATCGAGAGCTGGCCGACCGGCACCCCCTACAAGCTGCGGCCGCGGATGCAGGCGATAACGCTCGAGATCATCCTCGAGACCGTCTTCGGCGTTCACGACAAGGAGCGCATGGACCCGCTGCGGGTGGCGCTGCGAAACTTCCTCGACCTCACCACCGACCCGCGTCTGCTGTTGCCGGTGGTCCTGATCGGCCCCGAGCGGATTCGCCGCGTTCCCGCCTTCCGCCACCGGGTCGACCGGGTCGATGAGTTGATCTACCGGGAGATCTCAGAGCGCAGGGCGGCGGAGAACCTGGCCGAGCGCGACGACATCCTCTCGATGCTGGTCGCCGCCAGGCACGAGGACGGCGGGAGCGCGGAGCGAGTGAGCGAGATCGCCGGTGATGATGAGCGCGAACGAGCGAAGCGCGACAGTGGTCAGGCGATGAGCGACGCCGAGATTCGCGACGAGCTCTTGACCCTCCTCGTCGCCGGCCACGAGACGACCGCAACCGCCCTCTCCTGGGCGATGGAGCGCCTCGTACGCCACCCGGAGAAGCTGGAGCGCCTGCGCGCCGAGGCCCTGGCCGGCGAGGAGGCCTACCTGACGGCGACGATCCAGGAGACGCTGCGCCTGCGCCCGGTGATCGTGCTGGTGATCAGGAAGCTGACCGAGCCGGTCGAGATCGGCGGCTACGAGCTGCCCGCCGGCGCCTCGGTCACCCCCTGCATCCATCTCGTCCACCGCAACCCCGAGATCTACCCCGAGCCGGACCGCTTCCTCCCCGAGCGCTTCATACATAACTCGCCGGGTACCTACACCTGGATCCCCTTCGGCGGCGGCGTCCGCCGCTGCCTCGGCGCCGCCTTCGCCCAGTTCGAGATGGCCGTCGTCCTACGCGAGCTGGTCAAGCGCCACGAGATCCATCCGGCCAACCCCGCCTCCGAGCGCCCCTTTCGCCGCGCCATCACCGAGACCCCCCGGCACGACGCCGAGGTCATCCTCGGCTGATTGCTCGTCAGTCGGGTGGTTGGTAGGCCTTGGGGCGGCCAAGAGGTAGCGGAACCGGCGACTGGCCTTCGGCGCTCACCAGAAGGTGTACGGGTTTGTCGCCCTTGACCCGGATTCCCCCGGGCCAGATCGTGCGCGGCTTGTTGTCGCAAAGCTGGAACTCGGTTGCCCCATAGCCGCGGGCGTTCTGGAACGAGAAGGTCGGCTGACCGTCGCGATCGAGGATCCGGCCGTAGTAAAGGAAGACCCGGTTGCGCAACCGAGGAGGGACGCTGACCGTCACCGTCGACGGCGCACGGCCTTCGACCAGCAGCATCATCTTCGTCACGAACCCGTTCCGCGTTTGCGACATCGTGCTCAGTGGGTGTCGCCTGACCCCCACCGGCCCAGCAACGACCGATTCGCTGCGCCAGTCGGCCGGGCCATGCCCGATGATCGCCATGTCGCAGGGCGCGACGTTCGATTCCGTGGTCGAACTCGCACTGAGTGCCAACGCGGCTAGGGCGGCCGCCAAAAAGTGCATTGGCTCAGGTTAACCGAGTGGCCTGAGGTCATAGAACCGAGCTGCCTGAGGGTTGAGAGCCAAGCGAGACGCCACCCGCGGCGTAGCGACAGTACTCATGCCGTACGGCGCGGAGCCGCGGGTGGCGTCTCGCGCCGGCTATCTGCCCTCAGATCAGCCGCAGCCGGTGTTGTTGCCGCAGGAGGAGCACGTGTAGCAGCTGCCGGTGCGCTGCATCATGCCGCCGCACTGCTCGCAGGCGGGGCCGAGATCGAGGCCCGACATCTTGGCCGGGACCACCGGTGGGGTATCGGTGAAGGCCGCTGCCGCAGGGACGGCCTCGCCGCCGCTGCCGGACTTGGAGTGGCCGTTGCCGCCGCTGCCGGGGCCGGCGGTGTCGCCGGTGGCGATGCCGAGGCCGAGCTGGGTCGTCTCCGCGTCGCGTTTGGCCCGCACCTCGGTGGTGAGGATGCCGAGGTCCTCCAGCGT
>WNFM01336777.1_pt1 | contig 36996 bp, 38 predicted proteins | sample 5400271 | NCBI WGS metagenome assembly WNFM01 (sample SAMN13153352, study PRJNA577476) | soil metagenome | isolation source: 60 cm saprolite on Douglas fir-dominated hillslope | place: USA:California | collected 2013-09-17 | reverse complement strand
CGCTTGCGCTGCGGGTCGAAGAAGATATCGTCGGTGTCTTCCCCGATCGGCTGCTTCGCCACGACCTTTCCGGAATCGATGTCGTATACGAGCAGCATCGCGGGCCTGCGTGCTCCGACGAACAGCCTTCTGCCCGGCTCGTCGAGCGCCATCGGATAATTGGATTCCACGCCGGGAACGCCCCAAGTTGCGACAACCGCGCGTTTCGCGCGGTCCACCACCGCTATGTGGCGCGCCGGAGGCACGTTGACGAAGATCCGCGTCCCGCGCTTCTCCAGCTGGAAGGATTCCGGATGTCCGGCAAGCGGGATATCGCCCGAAGAGTCACCGGTTGCCGGATCGAGCGCGCGCAGCGCGCCGTTTCCGTATCCGACGTACACCTTGCGCGCGCCGGCGTCATAGCGGATATTGTCGGCGTCATTCAGCCGCTCGACGCCCTTGATGCGCGCGAGCGAAGTCCCGTCGAGGATATCGACGCGGCTGCCGCTGCCGTTTGCGACATAGATGCGATTGAATTCGGGCAGGTAGAGGACCCCCTGCGGCTCACCGAATCCGTCGAGGCTTCGTTCCCGGAGGCCCGACTTCACGTCGATGACTTCCAGCGTATCGTTGCCCAGTGCGGCGATGAAGAGCCGCCGCTGCTTCAGGTCAACCCCGAAATGGTCGATGCGCCCCTTCACGGCAGGCAGAGCTATGGCTGCCACCGGTTCGAGCACATCTGCAGCCTGCAGCCCAGCGGGCAAGACAAGGGACAGGAATGGTATCAAAATGAGCTTGCGTTTCGCTTTCATGTCGTGGCTCCGTTTTCAGCCGAATGTCCAGGTCAACCCCAGGCGCAGCTCCCGGATGGTCTCGTTTCCGTCGTGAGCTCTCCGAATTCCGACATCGAACGAGAGGCCGTCGCGCAAGCGCCAGATCGCACCGACGAGCCCCGAGGTGACTCGCGGGCTGCCGGAGGCCTGCTCGCCAAACACTTCGGCGACCGGGCGCACGGCCCACGAATACGGGCCTTCGAGGATGGCGCCCAGGAAAAGGTCGGGCTCGTGCTCGCGCGTCCACGCGAGCGCTGCATTGAGATGCAGCGATACCGTTTCGGTGCGCTGGGATACGATGCCGGCGACGGAAAGGCCGGTCCCCTTCTCCCCATTTACGGACGGGAGCAGCAAGCCATATTCGGTCGCGACGCTCGGACCAGGTGCGTCCTGCAGCGCGCCCTGCCGCAGCACCTGCTTGATGAAGACTCCGTTGTCGACGATCGCGCTGCGCGGCTCGCCCGGCTCGCGGTCGAGCGCCACTTCGCGTTGCCCCTGAATCACCAATTCGCGATCCCCCTCCAGGCCGAAGTTGCCGATCACGGCCGGAGCGACCTCTATCCTTTTCGAGCCCTCGCGCCGCCGCCCGACGGGACCCAGCTCGAGCTCGAATTCGCCCTGCTTCGCAACGTCGGCGTCCGTCGAGTCGTACGGGCGAAGGGCAAGTGCGGGCCCAGACAAGGGCAAGAGGCACAACACCAGGAAAGCCACACGCATGACGGTTCGCCCCTAGGATTGCTCGATCTCAGCCACGGTTCCGTTCATTTCGCGGCGCACGCCTCGTGACGCGCCGTTACGTCGCTCCAGCGGATGTTCCGCATGAAGGCATCGACGTAAGCGCCGGCCTTCGCCCCATAGTCGATGTGGTAGGAATGCTCGTACATGTCGAGCGCAAGAATCGGCGCGCTGTGCGCCAGTGCCTGCGTGTGGTCGGCCGCCCACTGATTCATCAGCCGGGCGTCGCGATGCGAGTGCACGAGCACCACCCATCCTGAGCCGCCGCCGAGGGCCTTTCCCATCGCCGTGAATTCGGTACGCCAGCGTTCGACGCCGCCGAAGTCGCGTTCGAGCGCTCCGGCAAGCGCGCCCGAAGGCGCGTCGCCCTCGCCGAGATTCGCGAAGTACAGCTCGTGCAGCGCCATCGAGTTGGCCGCGATCAGCTCCTCGCGCTTCAGTCCGTTGATCACGAAAACGGGGGCCTTCGCGAAATCCAGCTCGGCGAGCTGCTCGGCGATCGCGTTCAGCCGCTTGACCGCTCCGCCGTAGTTGTTCTCGTAATGGCTTACGATCAACTTTTCGGACAATCCCTTGAGCTTCGCGGGATCACAGGCAAGCGGTTTCATCGCGTATGTCATGTGTCCTCCAGGCTGCAATCGAATGCGCTTCGCCCACCGTCATCGGTAGGCGGCCGGGTTCCATGTGTGTATTTCGTCCCGTCCTTCCCTGCACCATCGGTAGAGCGCGTCGTACATCACCATGCCTGCCTTCAGCATCTCGTGGTCGTCGGCGAAGTTGCGCGAGAGCCCGAGCGAGATCGCCGCGAGCCCGCTCGCCTGCGGAGCGAGATCCAGGCGCGCGGTGTCGGCTCCGCGGACGATGAGGGCGAGCTGCTCGAGCGCCGGATCGGTCAGACGATAGTGCTTCAGAAAAGCGTCGAAGCTGCAGCGCTCGCCCTCGTGCGAAAAGTAAACATCCGGGATGTCATAAGGCGTCGCGTCGCGCTCCTTCGCCGCGGCCAGCACCTCTTTCGCCGGAACGTAGAGGAACTCCGCTCCGGGATCGACGAAGCGCGCGACGAGCCACGGGCAGGCGATGCGGTCGATCTTCGGGCGTTCGCGCGTCACCCAGCGCGTGTTCGCGCCCTCGGGCTTCGCGTCGAGCGCGCCGCCCGCGGCCTTCCAGCCTTCCTCGATGCCGCCTTGCAGATACTGCGCGGCGAGTCCGCGTCCGGCGAGCGCCTTCGCGACACCCTGGCTGACCTCATGGCCGTGCACGCAGTACGCGACGACGCGGCTCGCGCGCGGCAGCTCGCCCGCCCACTCGGTGACGCGCTCGGGATCACGCCACAGGGCGCCGGCGATCATTTCGGTCGCCGCGCGAAACGCCGGCTTTCGCCGCACGTCGATGATCAATGGAGGCCGGCCGCCGCGAATGGCGGACAGAACTTCGCTTGTCGATATGGAACTTGCTGATGCCGAGGCGTCCATGGCTTCTCCTGACGAAGTCAGTGAAGCAGAGCTTGGACGCGGACGTCTTGGACCGGTTTGGAGCCGGGCGGGGAGTCTGCACTTCCCCGCGAGGGCGATATCTTCGAACAGCGCCGCGGCGATGTCAAGCGCGGCCCGCTCGAGCGCCTACCCGCTCATCGTGACGATGAGCGCGCGAGCAGGTCCGGGCCGATCTCGCCCACCGAGCGCACGCCCGAGAGCTGCATGGCGCGCACCAGTTCGTCGCGCAGGACGTCGAGCGCGCGCGCCGCGCCCGCTTCACCCGCCGCGCAGGCGCCGTAGAGCGTCGCCCGGCCCAGCATCACGCCTTCGGCGCCCAGCGCGAGCGCCTTCACGACGTCCACGCCCCGGCGCACACCGCCGTCCACGAGCACGCTCATCCTGCCTTTCACCGCGCGCACGATAGGCGGAAGCGCGTCCAGCGCCGCGACCGCCCCGTCGAGCTGCCGCCCGCCGTGATTCGACACGACCACGGCGTCTACACCCAGGCCGGCGAGCCGCTCGGCCTCGTCGGCGCGCAGGACGCCCTTGACGAGCATTTTCCCCGGCCAGCGGTCGCGCATCTCTTTCAGGCCGTCCCAGTCGAAGTCCGCGTCCCAGAACTGCCCGACGGAGGACGCGATCTCGGCGGCGCTTTTCGCCTCCGGAGCCAGGTCCACCACGTTTTCCAGCACCGGCATTCCGTGGCGTAGCACGGAGAGCACCCAGCCCGGACGCGAAGCGAAATCGAGCACGTTCCTCGGCGTGAAGCGGAATCGGATCGCAAAATCGTTGCGGAAGTCGCGCTCGCGCTTGCCGCCCACGGGCACGTCCACGGTGACCATCAGCGCCTCGTAGCCGAACTGCCGCGCACGCTCGACCAGGCCCATCGTCATGCCGCGCTGGCGGAAGATGTAGGCCTGGAACCACAAGCGCCCGCCCGCCTCGCGCGCGATCCGCTCGATCGAAGCGGTCGCCATGGTCGAGAGCGTATACGGGATTCCGGCCGCGGCGGCCGCGCGCGCAACACCCACGTCGGCAAACGGCCAGCCGAAGCCGATGCCGCCCGTGGGCCCGACCGCGATCGGAAGCTCCGAGCGCGCGCCGAGGATCGCGGCCGACGTATCGATCCGCGCCACGCCGGTGAGCACTTTCGGGGCGAGCCGCACGCGCTCGAATGCGGCGCGGTTGTCGGCGAGGGTGGTCTCGTCCTCGGCCGCGCCGTCGAAGAAATCGAATATCGCGCGAGGCAGGCGCTGCTTGGCGATCCGGCGCAGGTCCGCGATGTTCCAGGCGCGCAAGACACGTGCGGAGGCGTGCCGCGAAGCGGGACACGAAGACACGCCGGCAACCGAGGCTGCGTCCGCCGCTCTACCGAGCTCGCCGGTCGCGCTCATTCGGCCTTCACCCCCGATGCCTTGATGACCCGCGCCCAGCGATCGTGATCTTTTCTGAGGAACACGGCGAACTCGGCGGGCGTGTCGGCCACCGGCACGGCGCCCAACGCCCTGAACCTTTCCTTCGTCTCCGATTTCGCCAGCGACTTGCGCATCTCCTCGCCGAGCCGGTTGACGACCCCCGCGGGCGTGCCCGCCGGGGCCAGCATGCCCACCCAGGGCGCGGTCTCCTCGAATCCCGGGAGGCCCGATTGCTCCAACGTGGGCACCGCGGGAAAATCGGCATGGGGCCTGGGCGTGCCGACCGCCAGCACTTTCAGTTTCTTCGCCGACACCTGGTCGGCGATGCCGACGATCGGATAGAACATGAAGGTCACGCGGCCCGCCATCACTTCGGCGAGCGCCGGGCCGTTGCCCTTGAAGGGGACGTTGATCATTTTCGTTCCGGTCGCGTTCTCGAGCATCGCGCCGGCGAGATGCGTCGAGCCGCCGTTGCCCGAGGTCGCGTAGCTGAGCTCCCCCGGCTTCGCCCTGGCGAGCGCGATCAGGTCCTGCATCGAATCGATGCGGGTCTCCGGGCTGGTCACGACCACCATAGGCAGCACCGCCGCGTTGCTCACCGGCGCGAAGTCCTTGAACGGGTCGTAGTGGATCTTGCCCTCCATGAGAATCGCGTTCACCAGCAGCGAGAGCGAGGAGAAGAGCAGCGTGTAACCGTCCGCAGCGGACCGTGCCACCGCCTCGGTCGCGATGATGGCGTTGGCGCCGGGCCGGTTCTCGACGACGACGGACTGGCCGAGCGATCCGGTCATGTCCTGCGCGACGATGCGCGCGATCACGTCGGTCGGCCCGCCCGCCGCGAAGCCGACCAGGATCTTCACCGGCTTCGCGGGATAGCTCTGTGCGGTCGCGCCACCGGCAAGCGCGCACAAGACCGCGGCCGCAAGCGCTTTTTTCATTGCTCCTCCCGTGTTTCGGAATAGAACATCGTCGCCATCACCTGGCAGCGCTTGACGAGGCGGTGCTCGCCGGGACCGTAGTCGGCCACCGCGTTATGGACGGTGCCGATGTCCTCCCACATGAGGACGTCGCCCTCCTCCCAGTGAAAGGCGTAGCGGTATTCGGGCTTCAACTGGTGCTCGAACAGGAACGCGAGCGTCCGCTCGCTCTCTTTCTCCGGCAGCTCGTTGATCCGGATCGAATAGCCGGGATTGGCGTAGAGCACCTTGCGCCGGGTGATCGGATGCGTGAGAAAGATCGGGTGCGACACGGGCGGTTTCGCTTTCTTCTGCGCCGCCGTGAGCGGCGGGCGCTTGCTGCCTTTCTCGCGCCGCATCATTTCCCAGAACTTGTCGAAGTCGTGCAGCACGGTCATTCCTTCGAGGTCGCGCTTCATTTCGGCCGGCAGGCCGTCGTACGCCGCGTGCATGTTCGCGAACTCGGTCGCCCCGAGCGGCTTGCCGTCGCGCCTGGGGATCTTGATGCCGTAGAGCACGTTCGCGAGCGCGATCGTGCGGCTGTAGGACATGTCGGTGTGCCAGTCCTGCCCCGCGTCCGCGAGCCCGATCGGCTTGCCGTTCTCCACGATATTGGAGAGGATCATCACCTCCGGAATTCCCGGCTCCTGGAAGGCGTTGGCGACGTTGATCTCCAGTTTCCCGAAGCGCGCGCTGAAATCGGCGAGCTGCCGGCCCGTCAGCTTCTGCCGCGGAAAGCGCACCACGCCGAATCCCCCTAGCGCGCGCAGCACGGCATCGAACTCGTCCTGCGAGAGCGGCCGCGCGAGATCGAGCCCGGCTATCGTCGCGCCGAGCGTCTGTCCGCTGCCGATTACTTTCATCCTCACCCTCGATCCGGCAGTTTATCCCGCCGCCGCGGGATCGCGACGAACTCCGGCAGCGGGATCCCCGCAGCGAGCTTGGCGAGCCGTTCCTGGTCGGAGCGGGCCGACGCCTGAGCAACGGCCAGCACTTCGGCCGCCCGATCGAGGGGAACGAAGCAGACGCCGACTTCGTCGGCGATGACCAGGTCACCGGGCCGCACCGAGATCCCCGCGACCACGACGGGAACGTTGACGGCAACGGTCTCGACGCGCCACTTGCCCGTGATCGGGCTCACGCCCGAGGACCAGATCGGATAGCCGATCGAGCGCGAATGGTCGATGTCGCGCACCCCGCCATCGACGACCGCGCCCGCCTCGCCCTGGCGCTTTCCCACGCTCGCGGAAATTCCCCCGAGGCTCGAGCAACCCGCGACCCCCTGGATCACCAGGATGTCGCCGGGCTCGGCGAGATTGTGGGCTTCGATCTCCCGCAGCCCGGAGACCTTGCGCGCCACCGCGGCGGCGACCGTCTGTTCGGTCCGCCGGTTGAGCACCGTGACCGCTTGCCCGACGATGCGTGCTCCCGGGTCCGTCGGCTTCAGCGTGGAACCGGGGACGGCGCCGGCGATGCCGCATTGATCCATCGCATCCGAAACCGTGCCGGTGAGATCGCCGAGGGCGCGAAAACCAAGGAGGATTTCCTGCGCGAGTCGCAGCAGAACGCGCGTCCCGACTGCGGACGCGTCGAGCTTGCCCAGAAGCTCCTTGGGTGTATTCATCTGGCGCCTATTCTAGCCGCGCAATCGCAGACGATAGGCCTGCGCGCGCGCTTGCCTCACTGCGGTCTCTGGTCCAGGCGCACCGCGATGCCCTGGAGATCCGCGCCGGGCGCGGCATAGCGCCGCATGACAAGCGGGTCGTGCCCCGGGACGACGAGCTCGGGCGCGTCCGCCAGCTCGCGCAGGCGCCGGTAGCCCTCCACCATCGCTCCGGCGTCGAAGACGATGGGAAAGGGGCGCGTCTCGTTCATGTTGGCGTAGAGGTGCGCGGCGTCCGAGGCTAGCACGATCCAGCCGATCCGCGTGTGCACGCGAACGGCCTGCAGCCCCTTCGTGTGCCCGCCGATGCGATGCAGCGAGAGGCCTGGCGCGAGCTCCGCGTCGCCGTCGTGAAAGCGCACGCGCCCCTTGTACACCTCGCGCACCATCGCGGCCACCTCGTCCGCTTCGTAGGCGTAGCTGAAGAAGCCTTGAGCCATGTGGCGGCCGGTCGCGTAGGCCATCTCCTCGTCCTGGAGATGGAAGCTCGCCTCGGGAAAAAGGCCGAAGTTGCCGACGTGGTCGTAGTGCAGGTGCGTGATGATCACGTCCTTCACCTTCCTCGCGTCGACGCCGAGGAGCTCGAGGCCGCGCTCGGGCGGATGGAGCATCCGGCGGCCGCGGCGAGCGCCGACCTCGGGGTCGAAGCCGGTGTCGATGACGAAAGTGCGGGCCTTCGAGCGCGCCAGCCAGACGAAATAGTCGAGATCGCTCGCGCTCTCGTGCGGGTCGCCGCCGATGAAGTTCTCGCTCGCCTTGCGGTTCGCGAGGCTCGCGTACCGGATCGCGAAGACTTCGTAGGTTTCGGGAATGGCTCCCCCTTTGCAGCACCGCGATGTCGGGCCCGCGGCGGCAAGCGCAGAAGCCTAGAACTTGATCTGCATGCCGACGAATGCGCTTTTATCCACGTTTATCTTGACGTTGTTGTCGAGCTCGGCCTGCACCTGCCGGTAGCCGACATACAGGAAGCTGTTCCTGATCACCTCGACCTCCGCGCGCACCCCGACGTCGAAGAACTGCTGGCCGTCCAGCAGGGTCACGACGTGGGGCGCATAGAAAACGTAGGTCCCGAGAGCAAACGACCCGTTGCCGGGGAACCAGCGCACCTGGCCGCCGAGCGCGAGCGCGAGAACGTCCCCGTTGCCGACCGTCACGGAATACAGTTTGCCGCCCAGCCCGCCTTCGAATCGCGAATTCCCGATTGCGGTATCTCCCGTCGCGAGCAGGCCCACGTTCAGGGCTCGATCCTTGGTGTCCCGGTTGTACAAACCCCCGAAGGTCCAGTCCGCGGCGCCGGCATTGGCGTAGAACTTGGCCTCGATCGAGTGGTTCGACAGATTGAGGTCCACGGAACCCGCCGCCGCGGAAAAACTCGCCGCAGCGAGCAGGGCAAAAACGAACGAACGCATAGTGCTCCTCCGGGGAAGTTGCGGGGCCGTCGCAAGTGGACCGCAGATTATCCCATCCCACCGTTCATTGCCACAGATTATTCCACCGCCGCGATGAACGCCGCACTAGTCTGCCGTAATTTTCCCGTTGGCCACCACTTTCGCCCAGCGCGCGAGGTCGGAGCGGACCTGCTCGGCGAACTCCTCGGGCGAGCTCACCGAGGGCCGCAGGCCGAGCTTGAGCAGGGTTTCGCGCGCCTCGGGCGTGTCCATCACCGCGCGCAGATCCTGGTTGAGGCGCTGCACCAGCGCGGCAGGCGTCTTCCCCGGCGCGCACAGCGCGTACCAGGAGTCCACCGCGTCCATGTACTCCATGCCGAGCTCGCGGAAGGTCGGCACGGCGGGCGCCTGCGCCTCGCGCTCGCCCGTCACGGCGAGAAAACGCAGCTTCCCCGAGCGCGCGTACGGCAGCAGCGTGGGCACGGGCGCGAACATCATCTGCACGTTCCCGCCGAGCAGGTCGGCGATCGAGCTCGCGGCGCCTTTGTAGGGCACATGCACGATGTCGAGGCCCGCGCGCTGCTTCATCAGCTCCATGGCGAGGTGGTGCGGAGTGCCGCTGCCCGGCGTGCCGTAGTTGAGCTGCCCGGGCTTCGCTTTCGCCAGCGACAGGAACTCGGCGAAGTTCTTCGCCGGCAGCTTCGGGGTGACCGCGAACGCGTAGCTCGACACCGCGATGCGTCCTACCGGAGCGAAATCTGCGAGCGGATCGAAGGGTAGCTTCTTGAAAAGCGCCGGCGCCATCGCGAAGGTGTTCACCGCGAAGAGCAGCACGTGCCCGTCGGGCGCGGCGCGGGCGACGAACTCGGTCCCGATGATGCCGCTCGCGCCGGGCTTGTTCTCGACCACCACCGGCTGCTTCCAGCGCTCGGTGAGCCGCGCGGCGAGGATGCGTGCGATGTTGTCGACGGTCACGCCCTGCGTATAAGGCACCACGAGCACCACGGTGCGCGCCGGGAAGCCGGCCCCGGTCTGCGCGCGCGCCGCGGCGCCGAGCCCGCAAAGGAACGCGAGTGCGAACCGAAACGTCCCCGGCATAGCGGTTACATTCCTACTGGCGGGGCCGCTTCACCAGCATCGGCCGGCCTGCGCCTTCGATCCCGGCCAGGCCGAGCATCATCAGGAAGTGCCGTTGCGGCCCGACATAGGCATCGGTCGGATCGAACCATTCGTCTCGCGAGTGCTGGTTGTCGGTCTTGCCGCCGCGCCCGATCGTCAGCGCCGGGATACCGAGGCTGATCGGCAGATTGGAGTCGGTGCTCGCCGCCTCCTCGAGCACCGGCTGCAACCCGACCGCTCGCGTCGCGAGCAGGGCCGCGTGCACGATCGGCGTGTCGAGCGACTGGACGCCGGCCGGCCGGTCGCCGACCAGCTTGACCTCGACGCTGATCCCGTCGCCGCCCCAGCGGGAGTTTTCCTCCGCGACCGCGTCCCTGATCGCCTTCTGAATCGCCGCGTCGATCTGCACGAGAGGCGGGTTCTGGACCGAGCGCATGTCGATCTCCATGACCGCATCGCCGGCGATCGCGTTGACCGAGGTGCCGCCAGAGATGGTGCCGACGGTGAAGGTGGTCTTCGGTTCGTTCGGCGTCTTGAGATCGCCGATCTTCGCGATCGCGCGCCCGATAGCGTGGATGGCGCTCGGCCGGCCGAAATTACTGAAGCTGTGGCCGCCCGGCCCCTTGAAAGTCGCGCGGTAGCGGTGGCTGCCGACCGCAAGATATGTGATCCGGTCGGCGATGGATCCGTCGATCGATATGAAGCCGTCGATGTCCTTGTTATCGCGGAACAGCGCTTTCACGCCGCGCAGATCGCCCAGCCCCTCTTCCCCGACCGTGGCGACGAACAGGATGTCGCCGGCGGTCTTGATGCCGGTGGCGTTGAACGCGCGCACCACCGACAGCAGTTCGGCGAGCCCGCGGGTGTCGTCGCCGATTCCGGGCGCGTGGAGCCTGCCGTCCCTTTCCTTGACGGTCAGGTCGGTGCCTTCCGGGAACACCGTGTCGAGGTGCGCCGACACGACGAGCCTGGGCCCGCCGCCGCTGCCGCGCCGCACGGCGATGACGTTCCCCTCGGCGTCGATGCGCGCATCCTTCATGCCCAGCGCGGCAAGGCGCGACCGGTAGTTCTCGGCGCGCGCCTTCTCCTTGAAAGGCGGGGCGGGAATGACGACCATCGCCTTCTGGTCGGCGAGCGTGTTGGCCTCGTCCGACTTGAGAAACGCCAGCGCCTGCTTCACTTGCGGGTGCCGGGCGAGCGCACCGAAGGCCGCGCTCGCCTCCTGCGGGATGACCGGTTCTGCGGCGATCGCCGGAGCGCCGCACGGGCACAGTGCCAAGCAAATCGGGATCGCGGAAAGCTTGTGCGCCATTTGACCGCTCCGAGGACGATGCTGGGTTACTTCGCTGCGCCCGCGACCGTCACCGCTTCGATGAACGCGAGGCACAGGCGGTTGAATTCGGCCGGTTCCTCCTGATTCACCGCGTGGCCGGTCTTCGGAACGACGACCAGGCGCGCATCGGGCAGGACGCGCCCGAGAAACTCGCTCGGCTTGCGGCAGCCCGTGTCCTCCTCTCCCACCACGACGAGCGTGCGCACGCGCAGCGACGCCAGCCGCTTCTCGTGAGCGTAGAGCGGCGGCCGGCGGCCCTGCACGCCGCGCATCGTGTTGGCGTGACCGACCGGCGACATCCTGGAAAGCTCCTCGAGCGAGCGGCGGAACTCCGCCGGGTTTTTCTCCATCAACCGGACGCGGTTGGGGTTCCGGCTCATCTGCTCGGCGAACGCCCGCATCCCGCCCGTCTCGATCTGCTTCGCGTTCGTCTCCGCCGATTGGCGGAAAAGCGGCGGGTCGTCGGAGCCCGAGCCGATGCCGACCAACGTCGCCGAAAGCACGCGCCCCGGCTCCTTGAGCGCGAACTGCAAGGCCGAGGCCGCCCCCATCGACACGCCGACGAGATGCGCCCGCTGGACGGCCAGCCCGTCCAGGACCGAGCCGATGTCGGCGACCGCGTGGTACTGCGAATAGGACCCGACCGACGCGGGCACCTCCGAGGGCGGATAGCCGCGCGCGTTGAAAACCACGCAACGGTGCCGGGCGCGAAAGGCCTCGACCTGCATGTCGAAGCTGCGGCAGGAGCCCCCGTACTCGTGCACGAACAGGACCGCCGGACCCGCGCCGCGCTCCTCGCAGTGGAGTTTCACTCCGTCGACCGAAACAAGAGAGCTCATCCCGCGTGGAGCCCGGAAATCTTCTTCACCACCTGCGTCCATTTCGCGTCTCCGGATTCGCATCGCCCGATTCTAGCCGCTCGGCGGGAGGACGGCGCGCCGCGCTACGGGCGGCCTTTTTCCCGGCGGTGGCGTACGCCGGGTTCCGGATATCATGCAGCGGAGCATCCAAGTCAGATGAACCCGTGAATTCTCCGCGACCGCTCGGCCGAGGCCTGATGATCCTGCTCGCAGTGTCGGTGTTCGCCGGCGCAGGAACCATCCACTACCAGACGCCGATGCTCGGCGCGTTCGCCGCCGAGTTCAACGCCGACGCGGCGGCGGCCGGATGGGTGGCGACGCTCACCTTCGGCGGCTTTCTGTCCGGAACCATTCTTATCGTTCCGCTCGGTGACCGTTTCGACAAGCGGCGGCTGATCCTCGCGGAGCTCGCTGTGCTGATCGTCGCCCTGCTCGCGATGGCGGCCGCGCCTTCGCTCGCCGCGCTCGCTCTGGCGAGCCTCGTGGTCGGCATCACCGCGGGATTCGCCCAGCTGGTCATTCCGCTCACCGCCGAGCTCGCGCCGCCGGCGACGCGCGGGCGCGTGATGGGCGCGCTCCTGGCCTGCCTGTTTCTGGGCATTCTCTTCGGGCGCGTGGCGGGCGGCCTCATCGCCCATTTTCTCGGCTGGCGGTGGACCTACGTCGCGGCAGCCGTCATGCTGCTCGCGCTCGCGCCGGCGCTCGTCCTGTGGCTTCCCTCCATGCCCGCGAAGACGCGGCTCGGCTACGGCCGCCTGCTGCGCTCGCTCTTCGAATTCCTGCGCGACAACGCGACGCTGCGGCGCGCATCGACGATCCAGTTCCTGCTCGGCATTTCCTATGGAGGCTTCTGGGCCACCGTCGCGCCCATGATGTTCGCGTTCCACGGCTTCGGGCCGGCGCAGACCGGCCTCCTGGCGATCCCAGGCGCGGCAGGCGTACTCGTGTCGCAGCCGGCAGGCCGCTGGAGCGACCGCCGCGGCGCGTTTCCCATCGTCACGGGCGGGGTGTGCCTGGTGCTCGCGGCCTACGTGGCGCTCGCGTTTGCCCCGCTCGCGGTCGGCGCCGTGATCGCGGGCGCCGTGCTGCTCGATTGCGGGCTGCGGTCGGCGATCGTGGCGAATCAGACGCTCATCACCTCGGTCGCTCCGGACGCGCGCAGCCGCTTCAACACGGTGTTCGGCGCGCACATCTGGGGAGGGAACGCGGCGGGGGCGTTTCTCGCGAGCACCGCGCTGGCGCACGCAGGATGGCTCGCGGTATGCGCGATTGCGGTGAGCGCGTCCTGCGTTGCGCTCCTCGTGCAGTGGCGTTCGCGCCCTCGCCCGCCTTAGTCCCGCAGGGAGAGCTACTGCGGCTGGATGTTCGCCTCCCGGGCGATGGTCCGGAAGGTGACCATCTGCTCGCGCACGAACTTCGCGAACTCTTCGGGCTTCATCGATCCGGGTGCGATACCGAGCTTGTCGAGCTGCGCGCGCGCCTCCTTGCCCTGTCCGATCGCGGTCACCTGCGCGTTCAGCTTCTGAATCACCGCAGGAGGTGTCCCCGCGCGCGCCCACATGCCGAACCACAGCGCAAGGCTGTAATTCTTCAGACCCTGCTCCGCCAGGGTGGGAATCTCGGGCACGATTGCGGATCGCTGCGCGGTGGAAACCCCGAACGGGGTGATCCTGCCTTCTTTCAGATGTCCGATCGCGACGTCGAGGGGCGCCATGTAGAACGAAGTGCGTCCGGCGATCGTGTCCTGGATCGCCTCGGGCGAGCCCTTGTAGGGAATGTGGAGCATCTTGACCCCGGCCAGCTGCGCGACGTATTCGGCCGCCATGTGCGTGGAGGTCCCCACGCCCGCTGAGGCGAAGGGAATCTCGCCGGGCCTCGCCTTGGCGGCTTCGATCAGGGATTTGAGCGTCGGATAGGCGCCGGCTTTCGCCGCGATCATCACGTAGGGCGTGACGCCGAGGAGAGCGACGTCGACGATGTCCTTCAGCGGATCGTAGGGCAGGCTCTTGTAGATCGCGGGGTTCGCCGCGTGCGAGGCCGATTGCACCATAAGCGTGTAGCCGTCGGCGTCGGCGTTCAGCATCGCCTGCGTGCCGATGATGCCGCCGGCGCCGGGGCGGTTCTCCACCAGCACCGGCTGCCTGAACGCGTCGCTCATGTACTTCGCGACGATCCGGCCGAGGATGTCGGCGCCCGAACCGGGCGTGAGCGGGACGATGAAGCGGATCGGCTTCGTCGGGTAATCCTGCGCGAAGGCGGCGCTGGCCGCGCAGAGAATTGCGGCGGCGGAAAGTCTGACGATCGTATGCATGATCTCCCGTTCTATTTGAGAATTCCCGCTTCGCGCATGTATTTCAGCACGCCCGGATGGATCAGGTCTCGCTGCGGCGCGGAGGCGAGGGTGTTGGCGAGCGTGGATTCCTTCGCCTGCTCGAGCTTCGCGCCCAGCGCGGCTTCGCCCTTGTGGACGGCGCGCGCGAGCTTGTACGCCGCCTCCTCGGGCAGCCCCGGCCGGGCGAGGACCAGCGACCAGGAGCCGAGCGCGGCGACCGGCGCGTTCTGTCCGGGATAGCTCCCGGCGGGCAGCGTGATCGGCTTGATGAACGGATATTTCGCGAGAATGCCCTTCATGCCCTGCGCGTCGGGCGTGATGAAGCGCGCGCCGGAGGGACCGTTCGATATCGCGACGAACCCCGGCCAGCCTACGCCTCCACCCCATTGCGCGGCTGCGCGCCCGTCGAGCACCATCTTCGGACCGTCACCCGCGCTCTGAGAATAGATCGGCGTGAAGTCCTTGTCGATGTCCAGGCCCAGGCCGTCGAACACGTAGCGCGCGAGCACCACGAATCCCGAGCCGCTCGCGCCCCAGGCGATGGGTTTGCCCTTCAGGTCGGCGATCGTGCGGTACGGGCTGTCCCCGCGCACCATGAACATCCCCGAGTTCGGGTACATCGCGTTGATGATCTTCAGGTTGACCGGCGCGCGTCCGATTCCCGCGAGCGCCTCATAGGTCACTTCGCCCGTGGCGAGCCCGATGTCGATCTTGCCCTCGGCGAGCAGCGGCACGTTCTCGGTGCTGCCCTTGGTGCTGCGCTGCTCGACCGTGAGCGTCTTGTCCATTTCGTTGAGCACGGCGGAATACGCCGCGCCGTAGATCTGGAAGCCGCCCCCCGGCGTGGCCGTGCCGAGCACGACCGTGGTCTTTTGCTGCGCCACAGCAGCGCTCATTGCCGCCATTGCGAGGACGAGGATTGCCGGAGCGAAGGGCGTGCGCAGTCCGCCTTCACGAGCGTGCCTCTTCATGTTTGTCGTCTCCCATATCCCCGCGCGTCGATTTCCGCGCGCCGCATTACTGTATCACGCGCCATCCTTGCAAAGGCCGGGAGCGCGGTATAGATTATTCGCTTGCGCGATCGCCTCCAAAAGTCGCGAAACGCGCCGTCCTTGCAAATGGCAAGAGAACGATAACAAAAATTTTCCGCACTCCCCGGACCTGGCTCGAAGATCAGGGTAAGGGAAGCCAACCAACAAGGAGATTCCTGCATGTCCTCCAAGCCTCATCGGTTTCGCGCCCTGACCGGGGCAGCGGCCGCCGCCGCGCTGCTGGCGTGGACGGCGCCCTCGGATGCCCGCGTGACCAAGATCGTCATCGACGATCAGCAGCCGCTTGCCTCGGTGACCGGTCAAACGATCCCGTACCGCCAAATTTCCGGACGCGCCTTTGGCGAGCTGGATCCGGGCGATCCGCTCAATGGGATCATCCAGGACATCGAGCTCGGCAGGGACTCGGACGGCAAGGTCCGGTACGTCGCCTCGTGGGTGTTGACCCTGCCGGCGGAGACGGAGATGTCGAAGATCAGCGGCCTTATGTGGCACGACGTTCCGAATCGCGGCGGCCCGATCACGATCCAGGTCCCCGAGCGCAACTTCGGCGACGTTGGATTGGCGAGTGCCTGGCAGGGCGACAACGCCGGCATCGATGCCAAAAACGGGACCACCGTCCGCGAAACCGAATCGGTGGATGGCAGGCATTGGCTTAAGGTTCCGGTAGCCAAGCACCCTGGCGGCCCGGTTACCGGGGCCGTGTTCGGGCGAATCGTCAACCGCAGCGGCCTCGGTGCACAACCGTTGATCGTGCAGACGAACCCCGTGCCCTACCTGCCGGCGGATACGCCGCAGGCGACGCTGGTGTCGCGCGACCACGAGACCATGGAAGGCGTCGTCACCGGCGAAACCGTCATCCCGAGCGGCGACTGGAAGTTCTGCGGGGGCGGCACCTTCGCGGCGCCGCTGCCGTTGACGACCCTGCCGGTGCAGATCTGTCTAAAGGACGGATTCGACCGCAGCAAACTCTATCAGGTGGTGTATACGGCCAAGGATCCCTACGTCCTCGGCGTCGGCTTCGCCGCGTGGCGGGATGTCGGATCGTTCTTCAAGTACGCGTCCAAGGAGGAAGGGAACCCCGTGGGCGGCTCGATTTCCCACAGCATCGCACGCGGTGTGTCGCAATCGGGCAACTACCTGAGAGGCTGGCTGCACCTCGGCTTCAACGAGGACGAGGCCCGCCGCCAGGTGCACGACGGCATGTGGCCGATCATCGCGGGCCGGCGCATCGCGCTCAACTTCCGCTGGGCGCAGCCCGACGGCGTGCTCGAGCTCTATCAGGCGGGCAGCGAAGGCCCGCAGTGGTGGCACAAGTTCCCCGACACCATCCGCGACTTGCCGCCGCGGGGCATCCTCGATCGCTGCGAGGCGAGCAACACCTGCCCCAAGGTGATCGAGCATTTCGGCTCGGCCGAAGTCTGGGCGCTGAAGCTCACGCCTGAATGGGTGGGCACCGATCCCAAGAACGACATCCCGCTGCCGAAAAACGTGCGCCGCTACTACATCCCGAGCACCACGCACGGCGGGTCCAACGTCGCCCCGCCCAACACCATATTCAACGCCAGTCTCCCGGGCAGCTTATTGCCGCCGCCGGGTTGTCCGGGCAACAATTACGGCACCGGCATCCTTCCGGCGAATCCGGTCCCGCATACGCAGACGGTGAACGCGCTGCGGGTCCATTTCCGCAACTGGGTGATGAAGGGCATCGACCCGCCGGAGAGCCGCTACCCGACCTTGCGCGGCAGCAAGGGGGAACGCAATCTCGTGGACGCGAACAAGGACGCCATGGGCTTCCCGACCATTCCACCGGCGGCGGCCCCCGCGGGCTGGCGCCCGAGCGCGCCCGAATCGGGTTTCATCAATCCGGTCTTGGATTACGACTGGGGTCCCGAGTTCGATCCCAGCGACGCGTCGGGAGTGCCGACCAACGTCCCGCCGCCTATCAAGCAGGCCATCAGGATGCTGGTCCCGCGCGTGGACGCCGACGGCAACGAGATCGGCGGCGTGCCGGTGGTGCTGCGCGACGCGCCGCTCGGCACGTATCTGGGGTGGAACATCACCGCGGGCGGAGCGCGCCCGTTCCACCAGGGCCAGATCTGCGACTACATCGGCGGCATGATCCCGTTCGCGAAAACGAAAGCGGAACGGCTGGCGAGCGGCGATCGGCGTTTGTCCCTCGAGGAGCGCTACGGGAATCTGGTCGGCTACGTCAAAGCGGTCACTGCCGCTGCGGCGAACGCGGTCGCGCAGGGCTTCCTATTGCAGGCCGACGCAGACGCGCTCATCGCGCAAGCCGCGGCGAGCGACGTTCTCAAACAGTAGAAACGGTCAGAGGGCGCGTGCAGACGATCCGTCTGCGCGCGCTTTTTATTTCCCGCGGACTCAGCGCGTGAGCCACCCGCGCGCGCGCACGGTGAGGGCGTAGAGGATGCCGAACACGAAGTCCCAGGAGCGCTCGCTCCTCAGGTAGTAGAGCACGTAGACGAGCGACACCACCATGATCGCGAGCAGCATGCGCACGAGCGCCGCCGGGTCGGTGAGCGCGTTCGCGGCCCACAGCCCTATCGACGCGTAGGCGACTGGATAGCGCAGGTTGGTGATGGTGCTCTCGTAGAGCGCGAGCACGCGCGAAAGAAGCGGCCGCTTCCACACGATCCTCGCGAAGCGGAGCTCCTCGCGGATGTAGCTCCGGTCCCAGCGCAGGAACATCATGCACAGCTTCGAGTAGGTCTCCGGCACGATCGTGTGCACCACCGCCGAGCGCTGGTACGCCGTGTCGTAGCCCAGCGCGAGGATGTCGTTGGTGAGCGCGCGGTCCTCGCCGTAGGTGCACGGCGCGCCGAGGAAGCTCTGCCGCTCCCATGCGGGCAGCACCCGCCGCACCAGCGAGGCCCGGTACGCCGCGAGCGCGCCCGGGCAGCAGTACACCGTTCGGAACACCGACTGCGCGCTGCGCAGATAGTCGAAGGAAAGTATGAACCTCACGTGGAGCATTCTCGGAATGAGGCCGGCTCTGCGGTTGTGCACCGCCACCTTGCCCGCGACCGCCCCGATGCGTGGGTCGCGGAACGGGCCCGCGATCGCGAGCAGCGCCCCGCGCTCGACCACGCTGTCCGAATCGACGGTGACGATGATCTCGCCCGTCGCGCGCCGGAAGCCTTCGGCGAGCGCGCCGCGCTTGCCGAGGTTCGCGGGGAGCCGGATCGGGGTCACGAGCCCCGGATGCCGCAGCGCCGCGTTCTGGATATGGCGCCAGGTGTCGTCGGTGCTGCCGTCGTCGACCGCGATGATCTGCAGGCGCCCGCCGGGATAGCTCGCCGCTGCGACCGAAGCGATGGCGTGCTCGACCATGGCGCTTTCGTTGTACGCGGGAACGATGACGGTGAGCGGCGGCGCGTGCTCCGCCCGGACCGCGGCGAACGGGCGATACAGGAGCCACAGGATCGTGCGCAGGAGAAGCAGCAGCATGCCCATCGTGATCCAGATGACCGTCGGCCGCACCCACAGCATCGTCCAGTGCTGGCGGCGCGCGATGTCCACGAGCGGCTGCAGCAGCGGCGTGGCGAGCGCCGCCCAGGCGAGCGCGAACATGCTCGAGAAGATCGCCGTGATCACCAGGTAGTCCCAGCCATCGCCCTGCGGCGGCCGGACCGTGACCGCCACGGCCTCGAAGGTCGTGGATTCGGGCTGGGAATTCATTGCGGGAAACCGGAAGGCGGTGCGAAACCGTAATTTTACTTCGGCACGTTGACGAATTGCTGAAGCGTTGGCAGAAATCGCCGCTGAAATGCGCGCAGGGGCAGGCGCGCACCAACGACGGGCTAGGCCGCACGAAAATGTCGCACGCCGGCTACAGCGCCGTGCTCAGTCCGCGCGCGCTCCGGAGGCTTGGATCACGCGCGCCCACTTCAGCGCTTCGTCCCGCATGAATTCCTTCAGGTCCCCCGGTGCGCTTCCGACCGGCCGCGCGCCTTGCGCGATGAGCGCGGCGCGCAACTCCGGCACGGCGATCGTCTCCACGAGCGTCGCGTTCAGCTTGTTGACGATTTCGCGCGGCGTTCCGGCCGGCGCGACCACCGCGTGCCAGGATGCGCCGAGCACGCCCGGGAGCCCCACTTCCGGCGTCGTCGGGACGTCGGGGAGGAGCGGCGAGCGCAAAGTCGACGTGATGACGAGCGCCTTCAGGCGCCCGGCCTTCACGTGCGGCAGAAACGCCGGGATCGTGTTGAAGGCGATCTGCACCTTGCCCGACATCATCTCGGGGAGCGCCTGCGCGACGCCCTTGTAGGGCACGTGCACGATCTGGATGCCTGCCTCGCTCTTGAAGAGCTCCGCGATCAGGTGCAGGCCGGAGCCGACTCCCGTCGAGCCGAAATTCAACTCGCCCGGGTGTGCTCGGGCATAGGCCAGAAGCTCGACCATGGAATTCGCCGGCAATGCAGGACTCGCGAACAGCACGAAAGGCAGGATCGCGACCAGCGACACCGGCTCGAAATCCTTGGCGACGTCGTAGCCGAGCTTCCTGTAGAGGCCCGGGCCGATGGCGAGCGGACCGACGTTGCCCCACAGCAGCGTGTAGCCGTCGGGCGCGGATTTGGCCACCGCTTCGCTGCCGATCGTCCCGCCCGCGCCGCCGCGGTTGTCCACCAGAATCTGCTGGCCGAGAGCGGCCGACCACGACTGGCCGACCAAACGCGCCGTGGCATCCACCGATTCGCCCGCGGGGAAGGGCACGACGAGGCGGATCGGCTTTGCCGGATACTGCGCCAAGGCGCCGGTTCCGAAAAAGAGCGAAACCAGGAGAAGAATCGTTCGTTTCATGCCGTACCGCTCAGACGTTGGCCGAGATCCAGTCTGCAATATAGCTGATCCCCAGCGGCCGGTTGTCCACGTGGCAGTGCTCGGCGCCGCCCTCCTCTGCCGTGAAGATCTTGAGCGTTTTCTTCGGCGTGGTGAGCGCGGCGTAGAGCTTGTGCGCCGCCTCGACCGGCACGACCCGGTCGTTCTGCCCGTGCGTGATCAACACCGGGCAGGCGATCTTGCCCGCGACCCCGGCCAGCGAAAACTCTTTCGAGCGCTCGAGCGCGGCGTCCGAGTCGCTCAGACCGAGGATCCACTGGAACTGGAAGTTCGACTGCGCGCTCTTCTTCGGGTCGGCCTTGAGCTGCTCCTTGATCTTCGACTGCCACGCGTGCAGGTCCCAGTGCAAGGCACCCAGGCACACGCAGGCGGCGTAGCGCGGCTCGAAGGCGGCGATGCGCGGCGCGTAGTAGCCGCCGAAGCTGTAGCCCATGACCACGACTTTTTCCGGATCGACGTCCGCGCGCCTCGCCACGAACTCGTAGGCCGCGGCGCCCGGCGCTTCGTAATCGTGGCGCGCGTAGATCTTGCGCAGCCGCAGCGCTTCGCCCTGCCCCGGCCCGTCGATCGCAAGCGTATTGAATCCGCGGCGCGCGAACTCCAGCCCCGCGAAGACCACGCTCATCTCCTTGCAGTTGTCCATGCCGTCGAAGAGAACGACGGTAGTCGCACGGCCCGCATTTTCGTGATGAGCGCCGGCTTTCATGAAATACGCCGGCAGCGACTTGCCTTCGTAAGGCACTTCGACGAACTCGATGCCCGGGTACCGGCGCTTGAGCCCCTCCTGGTAGCAGCGCAGCGCATTCCTGTAGATGCCGAGCTTTTTCTCGCCCGGGGGAACGAAGCGCTCTCCGGTGTAGTAGTAGTTGCCGGCGCGCAGGTAGTGGTCCCCCGCGGTGAAGTCGCGGCCTTCGGCCGCTGCGGCGCCGGCGAGCTTCTCGTTCTTCTGCGCCATCGCGCCCCACTCCTGCCACCAGGCGTCGGGATCGCCCATGCCGCGCGCAGCGAGGCGCTCGCCGATGCGGTCGATCTCCCCGATCGCGACCGCGCCGTAGGGCGCCATGCCCTTGCACACCAGGGTCGCGTTCGACCACATGAAATTGCCGGGAAAGTGATCGATCCAGCTGCCCTGCGACATCCCTGCCTCCGCGTTTTCGTAGCCTCAACGCAAGCATACAATAGCGCGTTCCTATCACCGGGGGCTTCGCACTGGTGGAATCCGTCATCGCTTGCAGGACCTGCAGCCTGCTGCAGCGTATCGACGCGCTCGAACCCGGCACTGCGGCCGAGTGCTTCCGCTGCGGATCCGTCATCGGCGAGCATCCGGCCGACAGCCTTGGACGCACGGCGGCGTTCTCGCTGGCTGCGCTGATTTTTTTCGTGCCGGCCAACATCTATCCGATCTTGCGCATGGATTTCTACGGAGCGTATTCTGAAAGCACCGTTTGGGACGGGTGCGTGAAGCTGTATCAGGACGGTCAGTGGCCGGTGGCGACGATCGTCTTTCTCGCCAGCATTTTGGTCCCGCTCCTCAAATTGCTGGGGCTTTTCTTTCTGGTCATTGCGACGAAATTCAGATCCACGTCCTGGCGGCAGGAGCGCGCCTGGATTTACAAGATCATCGATGCGATCGGTCCGTGGGCGATGCTCGACGTGTTCCTCCTCGCGATACTCGTGGCCCTGGTGAAGCTGGGACAGATCGCCACGGTGCTGCCGGGTCGCGGGCTCATCGCGTTCACCGCCATGGTGGTGTTCACCATTCTGGCTTCGGCCAGTTTTGACCCGACCTCGATCTGGGATGAAAAGGAGCAAGAACCGTGACCGATTCTCAGAAGGATCCCGAAGCCGGCGACAAGCCCGAGGCCGCCGGCGAGCTGCCCCGGGCGAAGGTGAAGCGGCGCCGGTGGAGCTTTCCGGTCATGTGGGTCGTCCCCGTGGTCGCAGCACTGATGGCGGCTTATCTCGTCTTTGACCAGGTCCGGGAGTTCGGTCCGACGATCACGATCCGATTCAAGGACGGCAGCGGCCTCAAGGCCGGTCGAACGCCGATCCAGTACAGCGGTGTGCGGATCGGCGAGGTGAAGTCGGTGAGCTTGAGCGGCGATCTGCGCGACGTGGTGGTCGAGGCGCGCCTGCTGCGCCCGGCCGCCTCGATTGCCAGGGAAGGATCGGTATTCTGGATCGTGCGTCTCGGATCCGAGCTTCAAGACATCTCCAACCTGGGAACGGTCATTACCGGTGCCTACATTCAAGCGTTGCCGGGTACCGGCAGTCGGAAATCGGACTTTGTCGGCATGGAAGGCCCGCAGGCGGCGTTGGAGCCCGACGGACTGGAGATCGTTCTGCGCACCAAGCGCCTCGGATCCTTGAAACCCAGCTCGCCTGTCTACTATCGAGGCATCGAGGTGGGTGCGGTGCGGGCTGTCCAGCTCGGCGCCGATGCGACCGTGGCGGAAATCCACGCGCTGATCAAACCGCGGTACGTGAAACTGGTGCGCAGCAGCTCCAAGTTCTGGAATACAAGCGGAGCGGACGTGAAGTTCGGTTTGTTCAGCGGTCTGGAAATCAATGTGGAGTCGCTGAGGTCGTTGGTGGCGGGGGGGATCGCCTTCGCCACCCCTAACGATCCGCAAGCCAGGCCGGTAAGGAGCGGGGCGGTATTCCCCCTGTACGAGGAGCCGGCGAAGGCTTGGTTGGAATGGGCACCGCGGATTCCAATTCCGCCCGAGGAGAATTCTCACCAGCACGGGACGCAAAAGAAATAGAGGTTCGGGATACAATTTGTCCCACCATCGATAGGGGGCGATCATGAAGAAAATACTGGCGGCATTGCTGTGTTCCTGGTGCGCTTTCGTTTGGGCCCAGACGGCCGAGGAGCTGCTCACCGACGGGAAGAACTCCGAAAACATCACCACCTTCGGCATGGGCTACGACCTGAAGATGTACAGCCCGCTCAAGGAAATCAACAAGTCCAACGTCAGGCGCCTGGTTCCGATCTGGAGCTTCAGCCTGACGAACGACATGGGCGAGCACTCGCAGCCGACGATCTACAACGGCGTCATGTACGTGGTCAACGGCAATTGGACCTTTGCCATCGACGTGGCGACGGGCAGGCAGATCTGGCGCACGCCGGTCCAGTACGAGCGCGGCGCGCTGCGCGTCGCGACAAGCTCTTTCGCCAGACGGTCGACGCGCACGTGCTCGCGCTCGACATGAAGACCGGCAAGGAGATCTGGAAGCAGAAGTATGCCGAGTGGAAAGAAGGCTACAAGGGAGTCATCGCGCCGATCATTGCGAACGGGGTGCTGGTTTCAGGGATGGGCGGCGGGGACAGCACCACGCGCGGCTTCGTCGAGGGCTACGACCCGGACACCGGGAAGCAACTGTGGCGCAGGTATACGATTCCCGCGCCCGGCGAGCCGGGCTCCGAGACCTGGCCGAATCAGACCAAGCCCGACGCGTGGAAGTACGGCGGCGGGGCGACTTGGCAATACGCTTCGTATGACCCGCAGCTCGACCTGCTGTATATCGGCACCGGGAATGCCGAGCCGTACAACCCCACGTTCCGCGACGGCGCCGATTGTTTGTATACGGCAAGCATCCTCGCGCTCCGGCCCAAGACCGGCGAAATGGTCTGGTATTACCAGACCGTGCCGAACGACAGCTTCGACTTCGACGCGACCGCGGAAAGCTTGCTCGCCGATATCCGCGTCAACGGCCAGGCGCGCAAGGTGCTCATCACTGCCCACAAGAACGGCTTCCTGTATGTGCTGGATCGGACCAACGGCAAGCTGATCGCCGCTAACCCGTATGTCAAGGTCAACTGGGCCACGCACATCGATCTCAAGACCGGCCGACCGGTCCTGACCGATCTGCTCGATCGCGCGATGAAAGGCGAGACGGTCAACGTGTTCCCTTCGCGCGGCACCAACGCCACTCTGATCGCGTTCAACCCGAAGACGGGGCTCGTCTACGTGAACTCGTGGAATTTTCCGCGGCTCATGAAGTACGTGGATTTCAAGTTCGTGCTCGGCACCGGTTCTACCGGCATCGAGTCCACCATGGCCACGCCCCCGGGCGAGCCGGCCGGTTATCACATGGCGATAGAGCCGCTCTCCGGCAAAGTCGCATGGCAGGCTCCGATGATGGATTTTGCGAGCTCGGCGGGCATGCTCGCGACCGACGGCGGGCTCCTGTTCACCGGCCTCCTGACCGGCGAGGTCATCGCGCTCGACCAGGCCAACGGCAAGCGGCTCTGGCAGTTCAAGACCGGATCGTCGGTCAACGCGCCGCCGATCACCTACACCCACAAGGGCCGGCAATACGTGACCGTTCTCTCCGGGCGCGGCGGCAGCGTCGCGAGCCGCCTGGTGACCGACAGCGTGCCCGCCGGCGGCTCGGTGTGGACGTTTGCGTTGATGCCGGAATGATCCGGAGACTGGGCGGCACAATCATCCTCGGCGTCGCGCTTGCCTGCGCGAACGCCCTGGCGCAGGACGCGAAGGTCGCTGCGGAACAGATCGGGAAGGGCTCGGCGCTCTACGAAACCCACTGCCAGACCTGCCACGGGCGGCGTCTCGCCAATCCGGAGTGGGCCAAGGATCTGCGCAAATTCCCGCGCGAGGACCATGCGCGTTTTGTCGATACCGTGACCTACGGCGTGAGAAACATGCCGCCGTGGGGCGACCTGCTCAAACCCGACGACGTCGAAGCGCTGTGGGCGTACGTCCTCGCCGGGGAAAAACGCTGAGCGAATTTCCGAGGAGGGCCGATGCGAGTCGATACCGCTGCTTTCTCCGCTGTCCTGATTTTTGCGATCCTGTCGCAGCCCGCGCGCTCACAAGGCTGGAACCCCCCGCCGCCGGAGAGCCGCTGTCCGTCGCAATGGGGTGCCAACGACGAGCGCGGCGCCGCGAACCTGCAGACCCCGCTGGCGGTGCTGAAGGCGACCCGGATGATCCGCGAAGGCAAGGTCTACGAGCTGGGCAAGGTACTGGAGCCGTCGATTCCCAGGTCGGGAGCACGCTCGTACGTCCTCAACCTTGCGCGTACCTCGGGCCCCAACGGCCGCAACCAGCAGCGCGGCAACGAAGAAACGGTGTTCACCGAGCTCGGCCAGATCGGCACGCAGTTCGACGGCCTGGCGCACCAGGCGCTAGGGGCCCATCTCTACAACTGCGTCGAGAATGACGCGGTGGCGGCCCGCACAGGCTTCACTAGGCTGGGCGTGGAAAAAATCGGCGCCCTGTTCACGCGCGGCGTGATGCTCGACATCGCGGCGCTGAAGGCCGTGGACATACTGCCGGCCACCTACGAGATCACCGTGGCCGACCTCGAGGAAGCGATGAAACGCCAGCGCGTCGATTTCGGCTCCGGCGACACGGTGCTGGTGCGCACGGGCTGGGGCCGGCACTACGGTGTCAGCAACGCGCTATTCATGAGCGGCGAGCCGGGCATCGGCATTCCCGCCGCCGAATGGCTGGCGAAGAGGAACATCATGATGGTCGGCTCGGACAATTGGGCGGTCGAGATCAGACCGTACCCGGGTCAACGGCATCTTCCTGCTGGAGAACCTCGATCTGGAAGCGATGTCGCGCGACAAGGTCTACGAGTTCGCGCTCATCGTGCAGCCGCTCAAGCTGAAGGGCGGCACCGGATCGACCGTCGCGCCGATCGCCGTGCGCTAGGCGGTCGCCGCGGCTACTTCGGAAGCCTTCGCATCCAGGCGACGATCGCTTCGACGACCGCGGCGGGCTGCTCGGGGATGAGGGCGTGGCTCGCATCCGGGATAGCGGCGATCGTGACGCGCTCGCCGAGCTCCTCCCGCAGCTCATTCGCCGTCTCGCGCGGTTTGAAGGGATCGAGCGCCGCCTGAAGGTCGAGCAGGGGCGCGGTGCCGGCTCCCCACCATTCTTCCTGCCGCGTGGCCCGGCCGGCTGCGAACTGGCTTTCGTTCACTTCCGGGTACCAGCCTTTCAGCCAGACGCCCGCGTCGTGGCCCGGCGCGAAGAAGGTCGAGCGCAGGTATTTCAGCCGCTCGGAATCCGGCAGCGTGACGTCGGCGCTCTTCGTGACGGCTTCGGCGAGCGCCTGGGGATAGGTCTTGGCGGCGGCCGCGAGGATCACCACGCCGCGAACGAGCCGGGGATGATCGGCGGCCGTCGTGCGCGCGATCCAGTTGCCGAAGGCGTGCCCGGCCACGACCGCGGGGCCGCTGGCCGCGTAAGCGATCACCGCCGCGACGTCGCGGGCGAAATCGTGGAGCGTGAGACCGCGCATCGGTCCGGTGCTGCGGCAGGCGCCGCGCGGCTGCGGGCGCAGCACGCGGTATCCGGCTTTCGCGATCCCGGCGGCCACCTCGTCGTAGTCTTCCGAATCGCGGCCGCGCGAAGGCAGGAGGACGACGAGCGGTCCCGCGCCTTCCGCGATCACCTCGATGCGCGCGTCGCCTGCGGCGACGATGTCGCGCGCGCGCTCGGCTCCGGGCGGTACGATGGCTACCCCGCGCCGGGCAGCCGCGCGATGATGCGGAAACGCAGATCGACGCGGTTCTGTACCGCGATCGCGCCGCCCAGGAGCGAGTACGGCGTGATGCCGAAATCGGTCTGGTCGAACGAGAGCCGCCCGGTCACGCTCATTTTCTCCGCGTCCGCCTCGATCTCCGCCGGCACCTGCAGGGTGCGCATGCGGCCGTGCAGCGTGATCGCGACGGCGATCGTCACTTTCTTCTGCTTCGCGTTCGCGCCCGCGACGCCGATGAGCGCGAAGGGAAACTTGTCTGCCTCCAGCACCTTTTCCAGCATGTGGGCGCGGGTTCCCTCGATGTCGGACTCGGTGGGGTGCGTCTCGAAGCCCGCCTCGGCGCGCAGCGCCGCTTCGTCCACCGCCAGGCGCGCGAGCACGACATACAGGTCGGCGCGTCCTTCGCCCGGCGCGACGTAGCCCGTGAGCTCATGGCTCGCGACCACGTGGTCGTGCCCCAGTCGCGCGAGCGAGCCGGCGCGGCGCACCTCGATCACGACGAGCGACTCGCGGGAATCGACGCGGAACACGGGCTTTCCCTGCTTCAGGGCCTGCAGATAGAACGTCTCGGGAAATTCGGCCGGGGGTGCGGAAGGCGCCTCCACGCGCGGCAACTGCGCGCAGCCGGCGAGGAGAGCTGCGAGGGCGCCCGCCGCCAAGGCGGCGCGATGAAGGCGAAAGCGCATTTTCAGCCCCTGCGCAGCTTCACTTTGAATTTCACTTTCACGTCGGCGCCGATGGTATCGGTCGCCTTCCACTCGCCGAGGCCGATACCGAAGGCGCCGCGCTTCAGCGTGAACTCGCCTTCCATGGCGGCGCCGTCGCCCGCGGGCGTCCAGGTGAAGGGCACCTCGACCGCCTGCTTCACGCCTTTCAGAAGCAGCGTGCCGCGCGCCACGTAGCGGTTGCCGTCGCGGCGCAGATCGGTGGAGCGGAACTCGGCCCGGGGAAAGCCGGCGTAGTCGAACCAGTCCTTGCCGCGGATCTCCTTGTTCACGTCCGGGATGTTCATGTCGGCGCTCGTGACCTTGATCGTGACCTCGAGGCTGCTGCCGGCGGGCTTGCCCGGGTCGAAGCGCAGGCGCGTGTCGAACTCCTTGAACACGCCCGGAGCCGGGTTTTTCTCGAAGGTCGCGATGAACTCGAGCTTGCTGCCCGCGGGATCCATTTTCCAGTCGGCCGCGAGCGCGGGGACCGCGAGCGCCAGGCCGCAGATCCACAGCGGGGAGAGGATTTTCTTCATGGCGCTCTCCACGGAAGCATGCGCGAGAGCACGGTATCGCGCTTGACGTAGTGATGCCGCAGCGCGGCGCCGACGTGCGCGAGGAGCACCAGCGCGAGCAGAATGACCAGCCACCCGTGCACCGCCGAAAAGAGGTCGGCCACGGCCTTGTCCGGCGCGGTGATCGCAGGCAGTGGAATCAGCCAGAAAATCCGGAACGGGACGTTGCTCGCGGAGCTGACGATCCAGCCGGTCACGGGCAGCGCGATCATCAGCGCGTAGAGCAGGAAGTGGCTCAGATGCGCGGCGGTGCGCTCCCAGGCGACCATGCCGAAGGGCAATGCGGGCGTGGGATTGGCGAGGCGCCACGCGAGGCGCAGCGCGACGAGCGCGAGGATCAGCAGGCCGGTCGACTTGTGCCAGACGAAGAGATTCAGCTTCGTCGGCGATAACCGCCAGTTCACCGCCATCAAGCCGAGCGCGATCTGCGCGAGGATAAGCGCCGCCATCACCCAGTGAAACAGCTTCGCCGGAGCGCCCCAGGAATCGGCATCGTTGCGCAGCATATCGGCATTTTAACGGCTGGCGGCGACGGGCTCAGCGCAGCAGTTTGCCGCTCGGGCCGATCACCGTCAGGTCGACCGTGCCCCAGCCGCGCCGCGCCTTGGGCGAGTAGTTCACGTACACGCCCCCCAGATCGAACTCGCCCATAGCCGGGTTGTCAGCGCGGCGACTTGCCCGACCAGCAGCTCCTGCGCGCCCGCGGGCGGCGCGGCGAACGGGCCCAGGATGGCGGCGAACGTGACCCACAAGACACGAATCGGATTCTTGGACATTTCTTGTATCCCTGACAGCGAAACGAAACCCTCTTGTCAGCCCCTTGCAAGTACGAAGGCTACATGATTCTGGCCGCACAAGAAGAGGCACTTTGACTCCCCTGCGGCGACTGACGCTCCCCTTCATGCTCCTGCTCGGCATCGCCTATGTGGTGCCGGGACTGATCGGGCACGATCCGTGGAAGCCCAACGAAGCGTACAGCTTCGGAATCATCTACCACGTTTGGGGCGGCGGCGACTGGGTCGTTCCGGTCCTCGCGGGGGAACCGTTCATGGAAAAGCCCCCGTTGTTCTACATCAGTGCCGCCTACGTTGCCACGCTGTTTTCTTCCTGGATGCCGCTGCACGATGCGGCTCGCCTCGCCTCGGGAATCTATGCCGCGGCGACTCTGGTGTTGGTGGGCTTGTCTGCGCGCGCCACATGGGGCGAGGGACGCGGCCTCGTCGCGGTGACGGCGTTCCTCGGCTGTCTGGGACCGTTGATCGATTCGCACCTGATGTACACCGACGTCGCCCTGCTCGCGGGATTCGCGCTGTCGTTCTATGGGCTCGTGCTGAGCCGGACGCGTCCTGCTTGGGCGGGTCTTGCACTGGGCACGGGTGTGGGAATCGGCTTCATGTCCAAGGGGCTGATCGCCCCCGGCATGGTGGGTTGCGTAGCCGTGTCTCTACCCGCACTGTTCGGCGCTTGGCGTACTCGCGATTATGCACGCTGCCTGGCGGTTGCCATCGTCGCCGCAATGCCCTGGCTGACCATCTGGCCTTACGCTCTCTACCAAAGGTCGCCCGAGCTGTTCATGCAATGGCTCTGGATCAACAACTTCGGGCGCTATTTCGGATTCGCTCATCTGGGGGCCGAATCCGAACCTTGGTACTACACCCTGACTTTGCCGTGGTTTGCCTGGCCGGCGCTGCCGCTGGCGCTATGGAGCGCGTGGCGGCTCGGCCCGGAAGGATTGAAACAGCCGGCGCTGCAACTGCCGGTGCTCACCGCCATCGTGATGCTTGCAATTCTCGGCGCCTCTGCTTCCGCCGGTACGCAATATGCGTTGCCGGTCTTGTTGCCTCTGTCGGTGCTTGCGGCGGGTGCCGCGGATTCGCTTCCGCAGCGCGTCGCGACGACCCTCGACTGGCTGTGCCGTTTCGTGTTCGGTTTGCTTGCCTTGGCGCTGTGGTGGGGCTGGATGGAGATGATGCTCCGAGGGCGTCCGCCCGAGTGGTCCTGGTTGGCTCCCTACTTGCCGATGGATTTCAAGCCGGCGTTCCAAGGATTTACCTTTGCCGTGGCCGCGGCGCTGACTTTGGCGTGGATCCTGCTCCTGCCCAGACTGAAGGAATGGAAAATCCGCCCGCTGCTCAGCTGGACGACGGGACTCACGCTGGTTTGGGGTCTCATCGCTACGCTGTGGCTGCCGTGGCTCGATACCGCAAAAAGCTACCGCGGGATGTTTGCGTCCATGCAGCGCGCCCTGCCGAAGGATCATGGTTGCCTCGCCAGCCAGAATCTTGGTGAGCACGAGCGGGCCATGCTTGAGTACGTGACCGGCATCATCTCGGTGAGGCGCGAAGTCTCCGATACCCGATGCGGCTTCATCCTGCTTCAGGGCAGGGCCGCAGACCGGCGCGTCCCGCTGCAAGGCGGCTGGCAGCTGATCTGGAAAGGCAGCCGGCCCGGTGACCACCGCGAGTTATTCTCGGTAATCGGGTGCAAGTCCGATGCGGGAGTGACCGCGTGCCCCATTGCCGTACCGGGATGGCTCTCCGATAGGGGCGCGGGCCCAGCGCCCGAGCTGAGCGTGTTCGGCCTGCCGTGACGATCCGGCCGGGATCGTCGCCCTTTAGTGCGAGCGGCGCGCGGCGGCGGCTTCGCGCCGCGTTTTGGTCTGGGTTGTCGCGCGCGATGACGTCTTTGCGCGCTTCACGTGGCGCAGGTAGCTCAACACGGGGGGTGCGAGATCACCGGCGCTTCCAGAAAGTTCCGCTCCGTGTATGAAGCGGCCGAAGAGATAGGCCACGCCCAGCCCGACCAAGGGCCACACGACCAGCACCGTCACCACTGTGATCCAGGACATGAACTCCTCCCTTTGACTGGGACGCCTAGCAGCTGTCTTGACGATATCATGAAGTTGCGGTGTCGCCAAGAAATACACGGGGCAAAGTCACGAGCACCGCGATTTGTCTCCTGCAGGCGACAGTCTCGTCAGGCAAGCCACCACAAGAATTGTCGGGTTAACCCCATGGCAGCGAAAAAAAGGCCTGGATATTCTCCAGGCCTAGTCCGGCACCAGCATTTTTTCAGGCGGCTTTCTCGGCCTCCAGCCGCCGGCGGCCCGAGCCGCGCGCCTTCCCGTCACCCTCCGGCTCAGTAGTAGATCTCCGGCATCGGCTCGACTTCTTTGGCCTGATTGACGAACTGATCCGGGAAATATCCGGTGGGGCCGGCGTAAGTCGCCGCGCGCGAAACACCGGAGGTCGCTTCCGCCGGCGCAAGCAGGATGGCCGCGCCCGTGGCGCAGATCGCGAGCACCGCGACTGCGAGCAAGAAGGGGCTGAAGAATCCGGACTTGCAGTCGGTATTTTTGCGGTCGTTCATCGTGGTCTCCTCGTCGTTTGCGGGTCGGCGGAAATCGCCCTCCCGATGGAGACCACTTTAAGGTTTAGATCGTCCGCGCTCGCCGTCGCCTGGCACAACGGGTTTGTGCCAAACGCACATTTCGCCGGCTAAGGCCGCCGCGGGGCGCCCTCCGCGCCCTCACCATTGCGCCGGAAGTTTCTTGTGAACCGGCGAACCGCCGATTCTCGCGGCGATGTCGTGCTGGGTGAGACGCTCGGGCACCACGCGCGCGCCCTTTTGCTCGACTGCGTTCTCGTCGACGAACTTGGCGAACCGGCCGTAGACGTCCTTCAGCGCCAGGTCGAGAACCTTCCGGGTGAGGCTGCGCACCTTGCCGATCAGCATGCGGATCAGGTGGCGCGCGAACGCCGGGTTGCGGTCGATCAGCCCCTCGATGTCGCCGCGCGGAATCACGAAAAAGCGGCACGGCTCGAGAGTCATGATCGAAGCCGAGCGCGGACCTCCGTCGAGCACCATCTCGCCGAAGTAGTCGCCCACGCCGACGGTGCTGAGCACCACCTCCCTGCCGTCCTCCTCGCTGACGAACGCCTTGACGCGTCCGGAGAGCAGGATGTACAGGGAGTCGGTCTCGTCGCCTTCGCTGACGACCACCGCGTTCTTGGCAAACGAGCGCACGGCACCGTGGGGCGCAAGCGCGCGCAGTGCGCTCTCGTCCAGATCGGCGAACGGACTGGCGGTCTGCGACATGGGTCCCGGTGTTCCCCGCGCTCTCACCATTGCGCCGGGTTGCGCTCGAGCAACCCCTCGATGTGGAATCACGAAACAGCGGCACGGCTCGAGAGTCATGATCGAAGCGGAGCGCGGGCCTCCGTCGAGCACCAGCTCGCCGAAGTAGTCGCCCTCGCGGATCGTGCTGAGAACCACCTCCCTGCCGTCCTCCTCGCTCACGAACACCTTGGCGCGTCCGGAGAGCAGAATGTACAGGGAGTCGGTCTGGTCACTTTCGTTGATGATCACCGCGTTCTTGGGAAACGAGCGCGCGGCGCCGCGAGGCGCGAGCTCGCGCAACGCCCCTTCGTCGAAACTGGCTAATGGACCAATTGCCCGCGACATGGCGTCCCCCCGGCTGGCGCAGCGCTAAATGAAATTCTGGCACGGCCGAGGCCGATTGTCGCTACGCCGAAGTGCTCCACCCGGGCCGGGAGCGCCCCGATGCTAGACTGACATTTTTGGGTCCGGGAGCGGCATGCCGAAGGGACTGCCCATGGCTAGCGGGGTCGCGAGCTTCGCTTCCCTGCTCGCGGCGCTCTTTTTCCGCGCCGAAGCGGCTCTCGCTCAGGCTCCGGCGCGCGCGGCCGACGCGGCCGGAGGCGAACGCGAGGTCGTGTGGTACACCGCGATGAACACCCCCGACGCGGCGCCGCTCCGAAAGCGCTTCCGGGAGAAATATCCCGACTTGAATCTCACGATCCTGCGCCAGCCCGGAGAGAAGATCCGCACGCGCATCCTCACCGAGACGCGCGCCGGAAAGTTCTTCTGGGACGTGGTTTCGTTCAACCACCTGGACATGGACGCGCTCGCGCAGGAAGGGCTGCTCGCCGCCTACGCGTCCGCGGAGACGCGCAGCGGATTTCCCGGAGGCGCGGTCGACCCGGAGGGCCGCTGGGCGGCGATTTACGTGCGCCAATACGTCATCGGCTACAACACCCGCTCGGTGCCCCCGCCCGAGGCCCCGAAGAGCTGGGAGGATTTGCTGCAGCCGAAATGGAAAGAAAAGTTCGCCATGGACGAAAGCGACGTCGAATGGTACGCGGCCATGCTCGACTATCTGGGCGCGGAAAAGGGACCGGCCTTCATGCGCTCGCTCGCGCGGCAGAATCCGCAGTTTCGCCGCGGCCACAGCCTGCTCGCCAAGCTGCTGATCGCGGGCGATTTTCCCCTGGCGCTGGTGCACGCCGCCGAAATGGACGAGGCGAGGCGCGCCGGGGCGCCCGTCGATTGGGTGAAGACACTCGATCCGGTCATCACCTCGACCAGCCAGGTCGCGGTATCGGCCAGAGCGCCGCATCCGAACGGCGCCCGCCTGCTGGTGGACCTGCTGCTCTCGCCGGAAGGCCAGGCGCTCATCCGGGATCGCGGACGCGTGCCCGCGCGCAACGACGTCGCGCGAGGGCGAGCCTCGATTCCGTTGAAGGAACACTATGTGAACCCGCGGCTCGCGCGCGAAGCCGATAGGTACGAAAAGGAATTCCGGGAAATATTTCTGCGAGGCCGTTGATCCATGTCCGCGAAAATCAAGCACATCGCCATCGTCAGCGACCAATACGCGCTCGAGGGCAGATTCTACGAGGCGGTGTTCGGCATGAGGACGGCCGCCGACAAGCGACCGGAGCGGGCGGTCACCGTCAGCGACGGCTACGTGGGCCTCAACATCAATCCGCGCAAGGCGGGCCGGCCGGCGGGGCTCGACCACTTCGGCGTGGAAGTGGAGGACGCCGAGCGAGTCTGCTCGCGACTGCGGGAGCGCTACCCCGCCATCCAGGTCCTCAAGCGCCCCGGCACGCGCCCCTTCGCGGGCATCAGCACCCACGATCCCGCAGGCAACCTCTTCGACCTGTCGCAGAAGGACATGGAGAACCGGACTTCGGTCTACGTCGAGCCGCCGCGCGAGCAGGCGCGCGCCATCAGCCATCTCGCCCTGCGCACCCTGCATGCCGACGAGGTCGCGGAGTTCTACGTCGACCTGTTCGGCTTCGAGCGGCTGGCCAAGAAGGCCGGCGACCCGAACCATTATCTGAGCGACGGACGGATCACCTTGATCCTCATGCCCTGGAGCATCCTCGACTACGAGGGCGGCGGAATCGCGCGGCCCGGTCCTGATCACATCGGCTTCAGGGTGGAGAGCCTGCAGGCGGTGAAGGGGCGCCTGCGAACCGTGGGCGACGACAATCCGCACTTGCGCCCCTTTCCCCTGGGCGCGGGACGGGAGGGCCAAGCGCGTCTCGCGCTCTTCGAGCGCTGCCCCTGCGGCACTCACCACCTCGCCGACCCCGACGGCGTGTTGCTCGACATCGCCGAAAAATAGCCGAACGACGGTGAGAGAGAACTTCATCGAGGTGGAAGGGCTGCGCATCCGCTATTTCGAGGAAGGAAGCGGGCCGGCGGTCGTGCTGCTGCACGGGGCGTCGCTCGGCTCCTCGGCGGACGTGTGGACGGGCAATCTCTCCGACCTGGCGGCGCGCGGCTTGCGCGTGATCGCCTGCGATCAGCCCGGATTCGGCCTGAGCGACGATCCCCGGGACTTTTCAGTCGCCTATCGCACGCGCTTCGTCCTCGCGTTCATGGATGCCGTGCGGCTGCAGAAGGCGCGTCTCATAGGGCATTCGCAGTCCGGGCGCATCGCCGTGAGACTCGCGCTCGAGCATGGCGAGCGCGTCCCCGGGGTCGTCGTGCTCGCCACCGGAAGCCTGCTGCCGCCCCTGCCGGGTCGCGGCAAGCCGGATGCCGCGGAGGGCGAAGAAGGCGGAGCCGCGGAACCCACTCTGGAAGATACGCGCAGGCTCCTCGAGGAGAGCCTCTTCGACAGGACCTTGATCACGCCGGCCGCGCTGCAGACGCGCCACCGAATGAGCACGGGAAAGAATTTCCGGGCCTTCCTCGAGCGCAGGCAGGCGCGCGGCGGCGACAAGAAGGAATCGAAGCCGCTGTGGCAGCGGCTCGCCGAAGTGCGGCCGCCGCTGCGCCTGATCTACGGAAGAGAGGACCGCGGCCATGCCGCGGAGCGTGCCGCGCTTGCAATAGAGCTCCAACCCGGGCTCGATTTGCACCTCGTCGACCGCTGCAGGCATCTCGTCCAATGGGACGCCGCGGAAGAATTCGCCGCGCTGAGTGGATCGTTCCTGGCGGACAAGACGTGATGCGCGGTCTTACCCGGCCGTTTCCCCGGTGCGGCCGATCCGGCCGGCAAAGATCCTGACCTGGTTGCGTCCCGCTCTCTTGGCTTCGTAGAGGGCACGGTCGGCGGCGCGCAGGAGAGCCTCCGCGTCCGTCGCATGGGTTGGACACAACGCGACACCGAGCGAAGCCGTGGCGCCAAGAAGCCGATCCGGCGCGCGCCTGATGGCCGAGCAGATCTCCGCGCTCCTGCGGCGCGCGCTCTCGAGCGTCGTCTTGGGAAGCACCACCGCGAACTCCTCGCCGCCATAGCGGCAGGCGATGTCGCTGCCGCGGAGAGCACCTGGTCGCCGGCCTGGTGGCCGGCGCTGTCGTTGATCTGCTTGAAACGGTCGAGATCCATCATGATCAGCGCAAGGGGTGCGCGCTCGCGCTTCGCGCGGATCAGCTCCCGCTCCAGGTAATCGTGCAGGAACCGGCGGTTGTAGAGGGAAGTCAGCGGGTCGCGGATCGTCTGCTCGCGCAACTCCTGCAGGACTCGCTGCGTTGCCTCGATCGCGCGCCCGCGATCGCCGATGACCGCGCTGAGCACCAGCCCCGTCGTCACAACGGTGCACATGAAAGCGAGCAGCAGCAACAGCGACTCGTTCAGCGATCCTTGCGCGAACGGCCCGCTGCCCTCGAGCGTAAACCACACGGCCATTGCGCACACCAGGGCGCTCACGGTCGCGACCTCGCGCTGTTGGAAGCGGAACGCGGCCCATATGACGAACGGCAGGATCGCGAAAGTGAGCGGCACCGAAGGGACGTACGAGGCCATTCCCGCACCGAATATCGCGTACATCACCCCCGACAGAACAGAGACCAGAATGGATCCTTCGGCGATTTTCCGGGGCGTCCATGCGGGATGGGCGCGACCGGCCCAGGCCAGGATCAGGGGTGTGACGACGATGATTCCGACCGTATCGCCCTGCCACCACGTCCACCAGTTCCACAGCAAGTCGGGCGATTTCAGCGAATGCACGAAGGCAAGCGGCCCCGCCGCGACCGTCGCGGCAATCGTCGCGCTGGCCGCCGCGATGACGACGAATTTGACCACGTCCTCTCCTCGCCGGAACGGCCCGGGCGGGCCGACAAGCGCGCGGACGAGCGCCGCGCCGGCAAGCGCTTCCAGGGTATTGCCCGCGCCCATGAGCGTCGCGGCCACGAGCGAGGACTGGACGGTGATGTTGACGAGCGAAGCGCCCAGCCAGATCCCCGGCCATATGCGGTCGCCCAGCAGCAGCACCGAGGCGAAGGCGATTCCCGAAGCCGGCCACACCGCGGTGGCGTAGCCCGGCGGTATCGCCACCAGCAAGGCGAGCTTGGCTGCGCAAAAATACACGGCGGCGAGCGAAACGACTCTCGCCAGATAGACGACCGGGCGGTCGAAGGCCCGCGCCCTGCGCGCCGCTTCCACGGTCCATCTCAGCGCTTGCTCGAAGGGGAAGAGCTGACGTCTCATCCGAGTATGTACCAGCGATTGCCACCGGAGCCTGGACGGAAACTGAAATTGTGAGCCACTACGGGGCCGAGAAGGGGCGCCGGAGACGGGAAATCGTGAACAATGACACAGTCATAATCTGCGCATCGCGATGAGCAGCGAGAGCGCCCGATGCTGAACTGGTTTTTGCGTCGTCATCGTGCTCACCCCGAGCGCGTCAAGCGACGTGGAGAGGGAACCTCGCTCGCGATCCGGGCGCTACAATCCGGCGTGATGCGCCACCGAGGATGCCGATGGAAGCGAGCGGGCTAACGGACGAACGCCAGGTATTCCTGTCGACGTTGCCCGCCGGTCGCGACGAGCGCCGGCTGGCGCTGGCGGCGGTGCTCGCGTCCGTCGCGGTCTTTGTCGCCGCGGCGCCGTTCGCGAAGGCGCCGCTCGCGCAGATCGGGGCCTTCATCCCG